>WPCJ01169032.1_pt1 | contig 22859 bp, 17 predicted proteins | sample 5399831 | NCBI WGS metagenome assembly WPCJ01 (sample SAMN12869470, study PRJNA574797) | sludge metagenome | isolation source: wastewater treatment of pH10 | place: China:Beijing | collected 2019-05-20 | reverse complement strand
GCGTCAATCTGGTCATACGCCTTGAACTCGCCGAAGAACTTCGTGATCGCTGCCGTCAACGACGTCTTGCCATGGTCAACGTGACCAATCGTGCCAATGTTCACATGAGGCTTTGTACGCTCGAATTTACCTTTTGCCATTTGACCTTTTCCTGGAGAAGCAAGACAGGGACCGGGCTGGATTGCGGAACCGGGTTAGAGTGCGGGCGATTACCGGCAAAGGCCCCAAAAGACAAGACCTGTTGCCCAACTCCTTCACGCCGTCCAGTCCGCGGCCTGCGCGCAGGCCAGTCCATCCATATCCTGATGTGGGGATCAGTTCCGCATGTAGGCATTGCGCGGCGAGCTTCCAAGGGCGTCGCGACCGGCGTGTCGCGTCGGAAAGCCCGCGACACCAAACCTTAAGCAGGACCGTGCAATTGTGGCGCGCGAAGCATCTCGCGCTTTTCGGACGGAGCCCCATGCAGACCGAACCGGCCGGCCGGCCCTTCACGACAGCCGCGCTGCGGCGGCATATGCCCCTCGTCCTTTTCGGGCTCGTGGTCGCCTATGCGGCGCTGCTGGCCACGACTCTGGCGACGGGAATCTGGTTGGTCGGCCCGGACGGCAGGCCGATCGCCACCGATTTCGTCTCCTTCTGGTCGGCCGGTCATCTCGTCTGGCAAGGACAGGCGGTCGACGCCTATGACTGGACGATCCACAGGGACATCGCAGCCGCCAACGGCATCTCCTTCACCGGCTATTTCAGCTTCCAGTATCCGCCGACCTACCTGCTGCTGACGCCCTTCTTCGCGCTCATGTCCTATCCGCTCGCCGTCATCGCCTGGAGCGTTGCCGGACTGTCCTTCTACCTCGCCTGCGTGCGCGTCATGACCGGCGGCTGGAAGTCGTCCATGGCGGCGTTGGCCTGGCCGGCAGTGTTGTGGAACATCGTCGTGGGCCAGACCGGCTTCCTCACCGCCGGCCTTCTCGGCGCAGGCATCGCGCTTGTCGATCGCCGCCCGGCGCTTGCGGGCATCCTGTTCGGGCTGCTCACCTACAAGCCGCAATTCGGCCTGCTCATCCCCGTCGCGCTGATCGCAGGCGGGCGCTGGACGGTGATTCTCTGGGCGGCAATCTCAGCCGCCGCGCTCGCCTCATTGTCTCTTGCCGTATTCGGCGTGCCCGTCTGGGCGGCCTTCCTGGACTCCATCGCCCGCATCAACACCGCGATCCTCACCGAGGGCGGAACGAATTTCGCCAAGATCCAGAGCCTCTACGGCTATGCCCGCGCCCTGGGCCTAGATGCCGGCGCCGCCTGGCTGGCGCATGGGTTGCTGGTCGCGGCCCTCGCCGTCTGGGTCGCCCTTTTGTGGCGCTCTCGCGCGTCTTTCGACGTGAAGGCTGCGGGTCTGGCGGCAGCGACGATCCTCGCCTCACCCTACGCCTTCATCTACGATCTCGTCGCGCTGGCCGTCCCGCTCATTTTCCTCGGCCGCACGGGGTTCTCCGACAGGGAGCTACCGGTGGTGATTGCCGCCGCCCTGCTCGTCGCGTGGGGACCGGCCGAGCATGTCGCGACCGGATTGGTTTCCGGGCTTCTGGTGCTTTTTCTCGTCGTCGCGCGGGTGCATTCACATCAGGCAGCTGTATCTGCCGGAACAGTTCGGGGAAAAATACGCAGCAGTTTTCCTTCCGGAATCGGCTAGAAAACAGAAGCGAGCGCTTCAGCGGTTCCATGCGCAGAGGAAGCGCTCTAGGCTGGCCGCCCGAACCTGTTTGACTGGCCCCATAAACCCGCCCATGCGGCCGGCCGGAGAGAGCAACCGGAGGGAGCGCAAGGAGCATGACCGCTTGCTGATCGGCACCTTCAACATCAACAACGTCAACCGCCGCCTGAACAACCTTCTCGAATGGATCGCCCGGCGCAGGCCCGACGTCGTCTGCCTGCAGGAACTCAAGGCCGACCAGAACAGCTTTCCCAAGGCCGATCTCGAGAAGGCAGGCTACGGCGCGGTCTGGCGGGGCCAGCGCACCTGGAACGGCGTGGCCATCCTCGCGCGAGGCTCGGAGCCGGTACTGACCCGCACCGCACTGCCCGGCGATCCGGCCGACACGCAGGCACGCTACATCGAGGCCGCCGTCAACGGCATCCTCGTAGCTTCGCTCTACGCGCCGAACGGCAACCCGCAGCCTGGGCCGAAATTCGACTACAAGCTCGCCTGGCTGAAACGCCTCACCGCCCACGCGACCGCGCTGCGCAAGACAGGCGCGCCGGTGGTGCTGGCGGGCGACTACAACGTGGTCCCGACCGACCTCGACATCTACCCCACGACCTCCTACGCCGACGACGCGCTCGTCCAGCCCGAGAGCCGCGCCGCCTTCAAGCGCCTCGTTGGGCGCAGCTGGACCGACGCCCTGCGCGCACGCCATCCCGGCCAGCGCATCTATACCTTCTGGGACTACAAGCGCATGCGCTGGCAGCGCGACGCGGGGTTGCGGCTCGACCATCTGCTGCTCTCGCCAGCGCTCGCGCCCCGCCTCACCGATGCCGGCGTCGACCGCGACACGCGCGGCCGCGAAGGAGCGAGCGATCACGCACCCGTCTGGATAAGGCTGGACTGAAGCGTCCCGGCGCCTCAGAAGCCGCGAACGGGCTTGGGCCAGCCACCGGGGCCAGCCATTGCTGCAAGCAGCATCCTCAACGTTTGAGCATCAGGATGAAGAGAGGCATGGCGATCCAGCAGTGCGATCTGCTTCTTGGCAGCCGCCTCCATATCCTGATCGTGCGGAACGGACATCAGCCAATCGAGGAAAACCTCCTGCGGGGGAGGCAGCGGCGAGACCGCTGCCATCCTGTTCAGAGGCCGCATCGCCACGATCTTGTCCTCACGGGCGGTCATGCGTCGTTCCCCGGCGGTGTCGGGAGTTTGGAGCCGCCGGCTATGGTGCAGCCGTGGGCACTTTCCACATCGGCAATGCAGCCATTGCCGATGCGATAGCCCGGTTTGCTCCGGCCCGGATCGATGTCGCGAAGAATTCTTAGAACAAGGCCGGTCGCTTTGCCGTGATTGGTCGTGGTCGCCTGCATGTCATCCCCGTGGCGGTTGCGGGCGGGGTTCGCAGAAGACGCATGCAGGGTCGGCCGTCAGGCACCACGAAGCAAGCGCACCGCCGGGACGCCCCGCCCGAGGTTCGATCATCCGTCACGGCAGGTCTCCTGGCTCGCAGGTCGTCGCTGCTGTCCACCCTTCCCGATGCCTCGGCATCAGTGGTGCTACACGGACAGCAACTCGCTGCTTACAGTTGCGGGGGCAGCGCCGGCATTCCCGTTTCCGAGGCACCGGCTTCCCTCTTAGCCTCCAAATCGAACTGACTCGGAAGACCGCGACAACCACATCTAGCGGCTATCACGCAGCATATGTCAATCTGTTGTGCAAAAACTTTCGGCTCATCGCAGCGTTTGCAAATGACGCACGAAACCGATCGTTACCCGTTGCAGAGAAGGCTGGAGCGGGTGAAGGGAATCGAACCCTCGTATTCAGCTTGGAAGGCTGCTGCTCTACCATTGAGCTACACCCGCATGCGCTGCAAGCGCTCGCCATGTTGGCATGGCCGATCCAGAAAAGCGACTGGCTACGGCGTCTCGCCTGTCAGACGATGCATTGGCTCCCGGGCAGTGGTGGAGAGAGTTGGATTTGAACCAACGTAGGCATAGCCAACGGATTTACAGTCCGTCCCCTTTAACCACTCGGGCATCTCTCCAAACTGCTTGCGGAGCCATGCAACGAGGCATTCCGTAAACCGGCCCCCACGGGCAGCCGTTTCACGACGCGCCTTATGGCGGGACGGTCCAAAGCTGTCAACCGCGACGAACCGGCCCGGCGTGATAATTTCGCTTTGGATGATTTCTGCGCGGGACAACTCGCCGCGCAATAGTTGTGGCGTCCCTGCCCACATCAATCCGGCCGCCATAGGCAACCTTGCAGATTGAATATATAGACCCCGCATGAGCAAGGACAAGAAGCCCGGCACGCCCCCCCGCCCCCCCGGCACCCCGAAGGACAAGCACTACGCCGGCCTGCGTCGTGCCTACCGCGACCAGAAGGCGGGCGGCCCGCCCGCGCATCGCCCACGCCAGATCGTCGCACCCGGCGAGGCTCCGGACGGCGGGCTTGTGCGTCTCTATGGCATCCACACTGTCCGCGCCGCCCTCGACAATCCGCGCCGACAGATTTCGCGCATGCTTGTCACCCGCAACGCGGCCGAGCGTCTCGGCATCGCCGATCCGGGTGCCCTGCCCTTTCCCGCCGAACTCGTCGAGCCGCGCGACATCGACAGGATCACCGGCAGCGAGGCGGTGCATCAGGGCGTCGTCATCGAAGCGAAACCGCTGACGGCCAAGCCGCTCGACGCCCTGGGCGAGACACGTCTCGTCGTTATCCTGGATCAGGTGACCGACCCGCACAATGTCGGCGCGATCATCCGCTCGGCGGTGGCCTTCGGCGCTGGCGCGCTGCTGACCACCTCGCGACACAGCCCGACCGAATCAGGCGTACTCGCCAAGTCGGCTTCCGGAGCGCTCGAACACATCGACCTGATCGAGGTGCGGAACCTCGCCGACGCCCTCGGCAAGCTTCACGATTCGGGCTTCCAGACGGTCGGCCTCGATTCGGAGGGACCGGCTGAAATCGAAAAATCATTCGCGGGGAAAAAAGTCGCACTCGTTCTCGGAGCCGAGGGGAAGGGCCTGCGCCAGAAGACCCGCGAGACCGTCACGGTGCTCGCCCGTCTCGACATGCCGGGGGCGATCCGCTCGCTTAACGTGTCGAACGCGGCGGCGGTAGCGCTTTACACGGCAAAAAGCTTTCTCGACCGCTCCTGAAAGGGGGTTGTTGACGAATCTTGCGCGCACTTATCGAGCCTATCTGCACAAGCGCTTGATATTAGAATGGTTTTCCAGATGACGAAGTTCGGCCTCCAGGCTTTTCGTCCACTCATCCTCATGAAGTGATTCAACAAGTTCAGACGATGATTCATCGCGTTGATGTGTTGAATCAGAGGCGAAAATGACCGGCAGGGAGGCATGCGCATGCCTCATAAACTTCAGTGGCGGAGAACCTCAGAACCCGCCAATACCTGTAACGTGCCTCATGTAGAAGGCGACCGCGACGAAGCCGGCAATCAGCGCCCAGCCTTTCCAGTCCACGCGAGCCTGCCTGATGTCTCGGGTGACCTTCAGGATCAGCAACCATGCAAGGAGCACAAGCAGCGCGATCACGACGAATCTCAACATCGACGGCATCCTCCCGGCGGCCAAGGCGGCCCTGTGGCGAATTTAGGAACTCATGTGCGCGATTTCATCGGTTGCGAGAACCGTGCAGTTTTGATTTTACAGCCGCGCCAGATATGCTAACCGGGCGCCGTGCCCTTGTAGCTCAGCGGTAGAGCAGCGGTTTTGTAAACCGAAGGTCGGGAGTTCAATCCTCTCCGGGGGCACCAGAATATCCTCGCCCGTGGATTCGGTCCGCAGCTCCAACCTGCGTCACACCCAATGTCTTGCGACCGTGGGAAATGTTTTTCTATAACCAGTACCTGAACGGGAAGGGCAACGGGCGGAGATGGTGGACAGACCGAGAAGGGCGAAAATCCTTCTGCACGTGGGCGCGCACAAGACCGGTACCACGAGCATTCAGCATACACTTGCGGCAAATCGATCCTGGCTGGCGGAAAACGGCATCTACTATCCGGACCCAAAGCCGTTCTTTCACTCTCAGTCAGTCGCCCACCATGATCTGGCGCATGCACTCGCAGGAAATTCCCCCGGGCAACTCGAAAAGGCCGCCCGCTTCCGGGAGCATTTGAAGGGAGCCTCCCAGGTCCACTCGACGATATTGCTGAGTGCCGAGCCATTCTACCGACACATCCTGAAGCCATCGAAGAACGAAAAGGCAGATCACTATGAAAGCGATACGATTCGTCTTTCAGATGACGAGATTCTTTTCGCTCGCGAGCGTTATATCGAGAAGGTTGGTGAATATTTCGATGGCTTTGACGTAAATGTCATTCTTTTTTTGAGGCGACATGACAATTTCGTTGAGTCTCTTTATCGCAGCTCGGTAGCAAATACTCCCTACAGTGGAGGATTTGAAAAATATATTCAGCGCTCCAAATTTAAGTTTGATTATCAAAGACAGATATCTATTTTTTCGCAGTATATCGGCCAGGTATCGGTCTATTCCTATGAGCAGAGCCTGAACCAGGGAATTCGCAATAAATTTCTTGAGGCGATCGGGCTCGGCGACAGACAACTATCAGGAACAAGCAACGAGGGCCGCTTGAGAGCGTCTCTGGCCGGCAAGGCTGTTCTCTGGATCGACAGATCAAAGCAGGAAGGCGACCTGGCGAAGAACGCCGTCCAGCGTCGCTGGCATTTCGCGCTGCTTCCCGGTTCAGGGTTCGCGGCAGAGGGGAAAACAACGCATTGGAAGTCGATCGAGGATCGGGACGCGTTCCTCGATCGACATGCATCGCCGCAACTGGCGCATCTTTTCCCACCGCCCGATGCCTCGCTGCCGCCACTGGCGGTGCTGACGGACCAAGAGTACCATGAAATTTCCGCGCGCTTCCTGAAGTGGGAAAAAGACAACGCGGCATATATCCGAGGGCGAGAGAAGCGACGGTTGCCTGCATATTTTATCGAGTCAGCGGAGAAAAGCGATACGCCGCTTTTGCGGCGGCTGCGGCGTGGCGAGAAGGCAGTCGTCGCCATCTGCTGCATCACTCGGTATCGACCGAAGATGCTCTCCGCATTGCTGGATTCCTGGTCGAGGTTGACATTTCCGCCGGACGTGGAGCCCTTCTTCGTCGTGGTGGACAATGACGAGATGGGAAGCGGCAAGAAAATCGTCGACGAGTTTCGCGCCAGGATAGGCGCGGGAGGCCTCGTCTACGAGATCGAGCCCGAGGTCGGTATACCTTACGCCCGCAATGCGGCGGTAAATGTCGCCCTGAGCAAGGGGGCGGAACTGATCGCGTTCGTGGACGACGACGAGGTGGTGGCGGTCGACTGGTTCGAGAAGCTTTATGAAGTCTACGACAAGTCAGGCGCGCAACTCGTAGGCGGGCCTGTCAGGGCGGCCTTCGCATCGACCCCGAAATCCGCCGCCGAGCGCATGGTCCAGCAGGGGATACAAAACCGCTATGAACGTATCGAGCGCAGCGCAACGGAAAAACTGAAAAAAGGCAACCTGCGAAACCTGGCGATCCTGACCAACAACTGGCTGGCGGACGCCGAGCTCTTCACAAGGCACAAGCTCAGCTTCGACCGCAGCCTGCGCTTCACCGGCGGCAGCGATACGAAATTCTTCCGTGATGCCATCGCCAAGGGAATACGCACCGGCTGGGCGCCGGACGCACTCGTTTACGAGACGATTCCGCGGGAACGCACCAGCCTGGCCTACCAATACCAACGCGGCAAGGAACAGTCGAAGACCTCCATCCGTGCCAAGATCAAGACCAAGGGGAGGTTGAAGGTGCTTCCGGCAATGCTTGCCTCCCTCGCGTTCCGGACAGCGGGAGCCGGCCTGCTGCTGGCAGCCACTCCCTTCTCTCAGGGCAGGACGCTGGTCCGATTTTCACGAAGCTGCGGATGGATCGCCGGGCGACTGAGCGGCTTCGTAGGCAGGGAATCCAATCTTTATCGCAAGATCACCGGGGGGTAATTTCAGACTATGGCAGCGGGGGCTCAAAGTTCGTCCGGCGGACCGGATTTCATATGCTTTGGCTTGCAAAAGGCCGGAACGCGATGGTTGTACGACCAGATGGTTTCCTGCGACCGGGTATGGATGACGCCCATCAAGGAATTGAACTACTTTGCAGGAAACATGTATAAGCCGACCAATGTGAGAAACGTTGAAGGTTTTTACGCGCTTACTGCTGAAGAACAGCAAAGGCGTCCAGAAGACGAGCGATTCTTTTCTCTCTTTCGCCAGATAAACCCGGCCGCACGGGATGAATCCTGGTATCGCGAGCTTTTTGCTTCCAAACAACACCGACTATCAGGCGACATTTCTCCTATCTACGCGACCGCGACGGACGCCCAGATCCTGAGGGTTTACAGCATGTGCCCCAAGGCGAGGTATGTTTTCCTGCTCCGCCACCCCGTCGACCGCTTCTGGTCAGCAGTGTGCATGCATCTGAGAAGCGGCAAGATAACTTCGAACGAACTGCGTGACTGGCCATCGGTAAGACGCCTGATCCAGCGGCCCAACTATGTCGCCCGTTCCTTCCCGAGCAAGATCTGGGAACGCTGGACATCGCATGTTCCGGCCGATTCCATCCGGTATTGGTTCCTCGACGACATAATCGCCGCCCCATCCAGGGTGCGAACCGAAATCATGTCCCATATCGGCATCGATGAGGCGAACCACGATCTTCCGTCCAACTACAATCGGAAGAGCGGCAGTGAGAAAGTGCCCATGCCGGCAGACGTAGCCGCCGGCCTCGCGGAATGGTTCCGGCAGGAGATCGCGGATTGCAGGAAAGCGTTCGGCGGAGCCGCCAACAACTGGGCAATCTGAGCGACCGTGACTGAGTGAATTGACACGGCCGCAAATGCGGTCAGCGGACAACCCGGGCAGGCTGCGGTTTCACATTGTCCTGCTCGGCGGCGAACTGGCCCTCGCTGAAGAGCGACTGATAGACCGGGTTGGATACGATAAGGTCGGCGTGGGTCCCCTGCCCGACGATCCGGCCCTTGTCGAGCACGATGATGACGTCTGCTTCCTTGATGGTCGAAAGGCGGTGGGCGATGGTTATCGTCGTGCGGCCGCGGATCAGGTGGCTTTCGGCGCTCTTCACCGCACGTTCGGTCTCGCCGTCGAGCGCCGAGGTAGCTTCGTCGAGAAGCAGAAGCGGCGCGTCCTTCAGCAATGCGCGCGCGATCGAGATCCGCTGGCGTTCGCCGCCCGACAGCACCCCGTCATGATTGCTGATGCGGGTGTCGAACCCGTCCGGCAGGGCCTCGATGAATCCAAGGGCATTGGCGACCCGGGCCGCCTCCACGATCTCCTGCTCCGAAGCATCCGTGCGGCCGTGGCGGATATTGTCCCGCACTGTTCCCGTGAAGAGGAATGTCTCCTGCGAGACATAGGCGATGCCGGAGCGAAGGTCCGCGAGCGCCGCTCCCGAGATGTCCACGCCGTCGAGCATGATCTTTCCCTCGTAGCGGCCGTAGATCCCGAGGATGAGATTGAAGATCGTCGACTTTCCTGCGCCTGACCGGCCGACCAGCGCGACTGCATGGCCAGGGGTTGCCTCGAAGGAGACGTTCTGCAGGACAGGCGATTTTGCCACGTAGGAGAACGATACGTTCTCGAACTTCAGATGGCCCTTGTCGGCATGGAACGGCATGTCGCCGAGGATGCGCCCGACCTCGGAGTCGGGCGCGTCGATCAGCGCGAACATGCGCTTCACCGCGACGGTCTGCCGCTGCAGGTCGACCTGGAAGCTGGCAAGGCGTTTCGCCGGCTCGTAGGCGAGCAGGAAAGCGGTGATGAAAGCCATGAACTCGCCCGGCGTCTTGCCATAGCTCAGCGTCTGCCAGCCGGCGTACATGACGAAAGCCCCGATCAGCAGACCTGCCAGAACATCCATCATGGGCGTGGTGAGCGAAAGCAGGCGGTTCAGCCTGAGCTGACGACGGGCCATGTCGTCGATATCGGCCGAGACGCGCTTGCTCATCTCGCCTTCGAGATTGAAGGACTTGACGACGCGCACGCCCTGAATGGCCTCGGTGACGCTGGCGCTGACGGCGGACACGTTCTCGTCCTCGTTGCGGGCAAGTTCCCTCGTCTTGTTGACAAGGTGCGCGACCCCCAGGACCACGATGGGAGCGCCCAGCAGGGCAAAGCCGCTCATCACCGGATCCTGCACGAACATGACCGCGAGCAGGCCGACAAGCGTCAGGGCGTCGCGGAAAATATTGGTCAGGACGAGCGATATGACGGAGCGGGCCGCGCGCGCCGAATGCTGCATCTTGGCGACGTATTTGGCCGGATGCGTTCCCACATAATGGGCGACGTCCATCGACATCAGCTTGTCGAATTGGCGCTTCTGGATATCGGAAACGATCGCGATCCCGACCGATCCCATCAGCGTCGCCTGAAAATAGCTCGCCACGCCCTTTGCCAGGAAGGCCGCCATGATCGCCAGCCCCACGGACCAGATCGCCTGCTCGTGCCCCTCGACGAAGATGCCGTTGACCATCTTTCGCATGAGCCAAGCGATCGATGCAGTGGACGCGGCAACGATCAGCATGCAGAAGACAGCCACCGACAGAGGCTTCAGGCGCCCGGCGACATTCTCGCGAACGAGACGCATGACGATGCCGACAATCTCGCCGCGGTGGCTGGATGATCTGGTATTTCCGGTCACGGTTTCCTGTTCCGCCCCCTGCGGCCCCGGATATGCTATCTGGCATGCGGCCTCAAGGGAGCAAGGCGCAAGATAGTGGATTCGCGCAGCTTTTGAGGTGGATACAATGAACTGCGGACATCCGGAAGCACGCTTTCTGGTGCAACCGGGTCGGATCGGATTGCCCGTTGCGGTATCGTTCTTGGAGTTGCGCAAAGGGCGACAGCCGGCTTAGACATGATTTTCCTACGGTTGGCAGGGGGAATCCGTCCCCGCAACGCCGCCGCCGCAAAATTTCCATGATGTTCGTGCCACGGGGCTTGAAGCACTGGATTCGTCGAAGATGGCCGGAATTTTCAGGGTTGGCATGTTGCTTGTCTCGGGCGGCGCGATGCTTTGCCTCGCGGGCTGCTCGCGCACGTCGGACGGAACGATCGTGGTGCCGCAGACGCCGCGCCTGCCGGGTTTCGACATGGAAGCCGGTGAGAAGCTCGTGCCCGCCTTCATGAAGAAGCCTAAGACGCCGGAGCCGGCCGGAGTCAACTTCCCGCCGCCGCCCGAGACGGAAACGCCGAAGCCGCGACGCAAGGCCATGCCGCCCGTCGTCGCCACCAAATCCGGCAACCTCGCCTGCAGCAATGTCAGCGACGGCGGACGGGTGCGCATGGTCTGCAAATAGGCCCGCCGGCCTTTCGGCTCGCTCAACCGGCCTCACTTTGCACGCAACGGCACCCGTGCTACCCCCTCACCGAACGTAACCGCATCCGTGGTGTGCGGATCGAGGACGCCACTGCCTTGGCGCGATCCTGCCGGATCGCGCCAGATCGAAAGACAGGGACACGCATGCCCAAGCCGCACGCCAAACTGGTTTTCGTGTCATCCGACGCGGACGATGCCCGTGCGGCGGCTGCGGCACTGATCGCGCGGTATGGCCAGAATTCCATGGCGGACGCGGACGTGGTGGTGGCGCTCGGCGGCGACGGCTTCCTGCTCCAGACGCTTCGCGACACGATGAGCACCGGCAAGCCTGTCTACGGGATGAATCGCGGAACCATCGGCTTCCTGATGAACGAGTACAGCGAGGACAGGCTGTTCGAGCGCATCCGCGCCGCCCAGCCCGAAACGATCCGCCCGCTGGAAATGGAGACGCAGACGGCGAGCGGCGAAAAGCGAAAAGCGCTTGCCATCAACGAGGTGTCGCTGTGGCGGCAGTCCTACCAGACTGCACGCATCCGCATATCGATCGACGGCAAGGTCCGGCTCGAGGATCTGAGCTGCGACGGCGTGATGGTGGCGACGCCGGCGGGCTCCACGGCCTACAACCTCTCGGCCTACGGCACGATCCTGCCGCTGGACGCGCCGCTTCTCGCGCTTACGCCCGTCAGCCCCTTCCGGCCCCGCCGCTGGCGTGGCGCGCTGGTCTCCCACAAGGTGACGGTGCGCTTCGACGTTCTGGAACCCGAGAAGCGTCCGGTGAACGCGGCCGCCGATCACGTCGAGGTGAAGTCGGTCATCTCCGTCACGGTCCGGGAGTCGAAGTCCAAGACCGCGACGCTGCTGTTCGACCCCGGCTACTCGTGGAAGGAACGCATCCTCACCGAACAGTTCCGTTATTGATGACGGATCAATTTTCGACGCTCTATTGCGTTATCCGCTAATCATAATCATCGACCAGCCCAACATTACCGGCATTTAAGTTGACATTTCGCTAGGTTAGCCCTATCGCAAACCATAAAAATCCAAGGCGTGCGGCGCTTGCCGCAGCTCGTGCACACAGCATAGCCCGATGCACGGGGCAGCGCCCCAAACAGCCAAAAAGCAGCCAAACACTTGCAAGACACCACGACCGCTCAAGAAGCGTTGAAATTTGCAGACCTCGGCCTTTCGCCCAAGGTTCTTTCCGCCGTCACCGACGCCGGATACACACAGCCAACGCCGATACAGGCAGGCTCGATACCCCACGCCCTCCAGGGCAAGGACGTGCTCGGGATAGCACAGACGGGAACGGGCAAGACGGCGGCCTTCGTGCTGCCGATGATCACCCGCCTCGAAAAGGGCCGCGCCCGCGCCCGCATGCCACGCACGCTGATCCTCGAACCGACTCGCGAGCTTGCCGCGCAGGTCGAGGAGAATTTCATCAAGTACGGCAAGAACCACAAGCTCAACATCGCACTGCTGATCGGCGGCGTGTCCTTCGACGAGCAGGACAAGAAGCTGGAGCGCGGCGCTGACGTGCTCATCGCGACGCCCGGCCGCCTGCTCGACCATCGCGAGCGCGGCAAGCTCCTGCTCAACGGCGTCGAAATCCTTGTCATCGACGAGGCCGACCGCATGCTCGACATGGGCTTCATCCCCGACATCGAGCGCATCTGCGAGATGATACCGTTCACCCGGCAGACGCTTTTCTTCTCCGCGACCATGCCGCCGGAAATCACCAAGCTGACCGAGAAGTTCCTTCATGCGCCCGTGCGCATCGAGGTTTCACGCGCCGCTTCCACCGGGGCCAACATCACACAGCGCCTTGTCAAATCCGGCCCCAAGCCGTGGGACAAGCGCGCCGTGCTTCGCGACCTCATCAACGCCGAAGCGGACGGGCTGAAGAACGCGATCATCTTCTGCAATCGCAAGGTGGAGGTTTCCGACCTCTACAAGTCGCTGGTGAAATATGAATTCGACGCCGGCGCGCTGCATGGCGACATGGACCAGCGCGCGCGTATGGCGATGCTGGAGAACTTCCGCTCCGGCAAGCTCAAATTGCTGGTCGCCTCGGACGTCGCCGCGCGCGGCCTCGACATTCCCGACGTCAGCCACGTCTTCAATTTCGACGTGCCGATCCATGCCGAGGACTATGTCCACCGCATCGGCCGGACGGGACGCGCCGGGCGCTCGGGCAAGGCGTTCACCATCGTCACCCGTTCGGACACGAAATATCTCGACGCGATCGAGCGGTTGACGAACAACAAGATCGAATGGCTCGATGGCGACCTGTCGACCGTGCCCGCCAGCGACGAAACCGATGAGGCGCCCCGGCGTGGACGCGGCGCGCCGCGCCGTGCCGGCCGCAAGGACGAGAGCGAACGCAAGGGCGGTGAAGACAGGGGCGGCGCACGCAAGAGCGCGGGACGCCATCGCGACCGCACCGAGGCAATTGAAGACGCCGGAGAAAAGGCCGGCAACGCCGTCGAGACGACGAGTGCCGTATCCGTAGAGGCTACGCCCGACGCGGCAACCGAGCGCCGCGCGCGCAAGGAAGCGATCCGCTCCGACAATACCGAGCGGGCTCCGCGCAGCAATCAATCTTCCCCCAGGCGCGACGATCGCAGCCGCCGCGAGCGCGAAGAGGATGATGGAATCATTGGCTTCGGCGACGACGTGCCCGACTTCATGCGGATCGCGGCGAAGGCCTCTTAAGACAATCCCGGACTTTCGAGCCCAAAACGAAAACGGCCCCTCGCGGGGCCGTTTTCTTTTATCGATGCTGCCGAATTTACTGGGTGAGCGGCGACAGTTGAATCTCCACGCGGCGATTCTGCGCCCTGCCTTCCGGCGTTGCGTTGGAAGCGATCGGACGGGTCTTGCCGAAGCCGGTGACTGCGAAGCGACGGGAATCGACGCCCTGCGCCGCAAGGTAGTTCGCAACCGACATGGCGCGGCGCTGTGACAGGTCCATATTGTGCTGGGCGCTGCCGGTGCTGTCGGTGTGGCCGAAGATGTCGACGACCGTCTGCCGGTAGCGCTGGAGCACTAGGGCGACCGAATTCAGAACGGGGAAGAAGTCCGACTTGATGGCGTCCTGATCCGTGCCGAAGGTGACGTCGGAGGGCATGTTGAGGATGATCTGATCGCCGTTGCGGGTGACGCTCACGCCGGTTCCCTGAAGCTGGCGGCGCAGATCGGCCTCGTTCCGGTCCATGGTCGCGCCGATGGCGCCGCCCGTCAGCGCACCGAGACCGGCGCCGATCAGCACCGCGTTGCGCTGGGCGTTGCGGGAGCCGCCAACCGCGAGGCCTGCCAGAGCGCCGGCGCCGGCGCCAAGCGCAGCGCCGCCTGCCGTGCGCGAAATCTGCTGCTCGCCGGTGAACGGATCAGTTGTGCAAGCGCTCACGAACGCAACAGCCGCGAAGACGGCGATTACTCGTTTGGTCATCGGATGTTCCCTCTCAACTCGTCTCCGCGCAAGCCGCGCGAGCCTTGAAATGCTTGTAGCACGAAATGCGGCAAAAACCGGACACCCGCACCTCGAACCCAATTATTGGAGCCGACATCCACCCGGGACTCGGCCCATATCAGTCTATATCAGCAATCCCCTGACCGGTCCCGCCCTCGATACGCTGCGACAGGGAGGCTTCCATGAACTCATCGAGATCGCCATCGAGCACATCGGACGGGCTGGTGTTCTCGAGTCCAGTGCGCAGGTCCTTCACCAACTGATACGGCTGGAGAACGTAGGAGCGGATCTGATGGCCCCAGCCGATATCGGACTTGGACGCCTCGGTCGCATTCGCCGCCGCCTCGCGCTTCTTCAACTCTTCCTCGTAGAGGCGCGAACGCAGCATTTCCCAAGCCTTAGCCCGGTTCTTGTGCTGCGACCGCTCGGCCTGGCAGGCCACCGCGATGCCTGTAGCGAGGTGCGTGATGCGGACAGCAGAATCGGTGGTGTTGACGTGCTGGCCGCCTGAGCCGGACGAACGATAGGTGTCGATGCGCACATCCGATTCGCTGACCGCGATATCGATCGAATCGTCGATGACCGGATAGACCCACACGCTGGCGAAGGATGTGTGCCGGCGCGCATTGCTGTCGTAAGGCGAGATGCGCACGAGGCGGTGCACGCCCGACTCGGTCTTCAGCCAGCCATAGGCATTGTGCCCCCTGATGAGCACGGTCGCGGACTTGATGCCCGCCTCTTCGCCGTCATGGACTTCGAGCACCTCGACCTTGAAACGGCGGCGCTCGGCCCAGCGCGTGTACATGCGCAGCAGCATGGAAGCCCAGTCCTGGCTCTCGGTGCCGCCGGCACCCGCATGGATTTCGAGATAGGTGTCGTTCGAGTCCGCCTCGCCGGAGAGCATCGTCTCGATCTGGCGCGCCCTCACCTCGCCGGAAAGCGAACGGATCGCTGCCTCGGCGTCTTCGACGACGGCCTGGTCGCCCTCTTCCTCGCCGAGCTCGATCAGGCCGATGTTGTCTTCCAGCGTCTGCGTGATATGGCGAACGGCCTTCACGCCGTCGTCGAGGTCCTGCCGCTCACGCATCAGCTTCTGCGCTTCCTGCGCATCATTCCAGAGGGAAGCGTCCTCCGCGCGCATGTTCAGGTAATCAAGTCGCTTCAGCGCCTGATCCCAGTCAAAGATGCCTCCTCAGCAGGCTTATGGCCTGCTTGATTTCGTCGACGAGCTTTTCGGTTTCCGCGCGCATGGCTGGAGTCTGTTTCCTGTGGGAATGGAGTTCCTGAATCGGCGCGGACCATAGGGATGCGCCCCTGGCCTGTAAAGCACAGATGGGCCCGTAAAGCGCAGATGGAGAAATGGGCGGACCATTGGTCCGCCCACCCCCGCTGCCTGAGCTGCTTGTTCCTGACTATAGGCGATCGCGGACGGAAGGCCGGCCGCGCGCCACTCAATAAAGGCCGCCGCCGCCGGTCTGGATGGCGCGGTTGGCCGAAGGCGATATCGCGTCTCCCGCCTCGCCGCCGGCGTCCATGCCGATGACCCAGTAGGTGTCGGCGGGGCCGGTGCCCGGCTTGAAGGCTTCTATGATCGTTCCAGGCTCGCCCTCTTGCGCGCGCATGCCCGTCTTGCGGTTGATGGCGATCAGGGTCATGCCCTCGGGGACCTGGAAGGCGACGGGGGGCGTGTCCTTTAGCGCCTCGGCCATGAATTCCTTGAAGATCGGCGCGGCAAGACCGCCGCCCGTGGTGCCCTTGCCCAGCGTCTGCGGCTGGTCGAAGCCCACATAGAGGCCGACCACGAGGTTCGGCGTGAAGCCGATGAACCACGCGTCCTTCTCGTCATTGGTCGTGCCGGTCTTGCCGGCGAGCGGCCGATTGAGCTCCAGAAGGGTCGTGGCGGTGCCGCGCAGGACCACGCCTTCCATCATGGAAGTGATCTGGTAGGCGGTCATCGGGTCGAGCACCTGATCGGCATTGTCGATCAGCTCGGGCTCGGACTGGTTGCTCCAGTCCGCGACCACACAACCCTCGCAGCCGCGCTCGTCATGCTTGTAGACAGTCTTGCCGTAGCGGTCCTGGATGCGGTCGATGAGCGACGGCTTGATCTGGCGCCCGCCATTGGCCATCACCGAATAGGCCGAAACCATGCGCATAACGGTCGTCTCTCCAGACCCCAGCGCCATCGGCAGGTAGGGCGCGAGATGGTCGTAGACGCCGAATCGCTCGGCATATTCGGCGACGATCTTCATGCCCATGTCGTGCGCGAGGCGAACCGTCATCAGGTTGCGCGAACGCTCGATGCCGGCGCGCAGCGTGGAGGGACCGGCAGGCTTGCCGTCATAGTTCTTGGGCGACCATGTCGTGTTGCCCGACGTGATCGTGATGGGGCCGTCCATGATGACCGATGCGGGCGTATAACCATTGTCCAGCGCCGCCGCGTAGACGATCGGCTTGAAGGACGAACCGGGCTGGCGCATCGCCTGCGTGGCGCGATTGAACTCGGACTGCGAATAGGAGAAGCCACCAACCATCGCCAGAACGCGGCCGGTATGAGGGTCCATGGCGACCAGGCCGCCGGACACGGCGGGAACCTGGCGAAGCTCGTAGGACGAACCCGCCTTCTGTTCCACATAGACGACGTCGCCGGGCTTGAGCACTTCGGCGGGCGAATTGGCCTTGACGCGCTTGCCGTCCACGACGTGGCGCAGCGCGAAACTCATGTCCTCGGTCGAGACAGTGGCGGTCTCGCGCTCGGCCGAAAGCGCACCGGAAACCTCGCGCTTGGGCTGAAGTCCAATGGTTAGGCCGTCCTTGGAGCTTTCGAGCACCACGGCCAGCCGCCACTCCGGAACATCGTCCAGCCCGCGAACCGCGCCGAGCGGCACGCCCCAGTCGTCGCCGAGCTCGATCTGCTTTACCGGGCCGCGATAGCCGCGCAGCCTGTCATATTTGATCAAGCCGTTCTGCATGGCCTTGCGGGCGATGAGCTGGAGCTTCGGGTCGAGAGTGGTGCGCACGGACAGGCCGCCCTCGTAGAGCGCGTCCTCGCCATAGCGCGCCAGGATCTCGCGGCGCGCTTCCTCGGTGAAATATTCGCCGGCGGCGAGATAGTTGCCGCTGCGGCGCGGCTTGATTCCGAGCCCCTCGGCCTTCGCCTTCTCGCCTTCCTCACGCGATACGTAGCCATTGGCCACCATCTGGTCGATGACCCAGTTGCGGCGCTCTATGGCGCGCTCGGTATGGCGGAAGGGGTGATAGTTGGTCGGTCCCTTCGGCAGGGCGGCGAGATAGGCCGCCTCGGAGACCGTCAACTCGTTGACGGACTTGTCGAAATAGGCGAGCGCGGCCGCCGCGATGCCGTAGGCGCCGTTGCCAGGAATGACGAAGCCCAGATAGATCTCGTTGAGATAGAGCTCGAAGATGCGGTCCTTCGAATAGGCCTGCTCGATGCGGAAGGAGAGGATCATCTCCTTGATCTTGCGCTCGTAGGTCTGGTCGGAGGACAGCAGGAAGTTCTTGGCGACCTGCTGCGTGATCGTCGAAGCGCCGACCTGGCGGCGCCCGGAGCCGAGGTTCTGCACGTTGGTGACGACCGCGCGGAAAAGACCCGTCAGGTCGACGCCGGGATGCTTGTAGAAATTCTTGTCCTCTGCCGAGAGGAACGCCGCCTTGACGCGGTCCGGAATAGCCTGGATGGGCAGATAGAGGCGGCGTTCGCGCGCAAACTCGCCCATCAGCGCGCCGTCCGAGGCATGCACGCGAGTGGTCACCGGCGGCTCGTAGCGCGCAAGTACCTCATAGTCGGGGAGTTCCTTCGACAGATTGCCAACGAATATCCACACGCCAGCCGCGACGACCAGCGCGAGCGTCGTGCCTATCCCGAAGAAATACCCAAGTAGCCGAATCATACCCGCTCCAGCGCCAGATCGGGGAACCTCTGCAAGAGCGGAGCGGCAAACTCAACCCGCCCGGATTCGCTCTTTCTCAGGCGATCCCTACCGATTTCGCCAACCCATGATCCGACGATGTGTGCAAAATGCGGCAAGCAGAACCGCTTCGTCGTACCTTGAGGAATAAATAGGGCGATCGTGACATGCGTGCTACTGCAACGGAGCGATTTATCTCGCCGCCTCGTTCGCAATCGCGGCCCAGGCACCATCACCCTCCGGCCCCTCCTATCGAGGTCGCGAACAGTTCGATCGCCTTCGCCACGCTGTCGGCGGCCTTGCCGCGCCATTCGGCGCTTTTCAGTTGCTCCTCGTCCTTGCTGTTGGACAGATAGCCCAGTTCGAGCAGGACGGAGGGCACGTCGGGAGCCTTGAGCACCTTGAAGCCGGCGGAGCGGTGCGGATTGTTGATCAGGCCAACCGTGGTCGACAGTTCGCCCACCAGAGAGCGTGCGAAGCGCATCGAGAAGCTGTGCGTCTCGCGCTTGATGAGATCGACAAGAATGTCGGCGACGTCGTGGTTCTCCTCCTCCACCGTGATGCCGGCAAGCTGATCGGAAAGGTTCTCGCGGTCGGCAAGCGCCTGAGCGTCGGCGTCGGACGCCGTCTCGGACAGCGTGTAGATGGTCGCGCCGCGTATGCCCTTCAGCCTGATCGTATCGGCATGGATCGAGATGAAAAGGTCGGCGCCGCGCTGGCGTGCGATCCGCACGCGGTCGTCCAGCCGCAGGAACTCGTCCTTTTCGCGCGTCATGAACACGCTGTAGCGGCCGTCGGCGCGCAGTTTGTCGCGAAGTTCGGCGGCGAAAGTCAGCGTGATGTCCTTTTCGACCGTGCCACTCGGGCCGGCGGCCCCGCCGTCTATGCCGCCATGGCCCGCATCGATGACGATGGTGAAGCGCTGGCCGTCACGGCCGGTCCGCAGGCCGAGCCGTTCGTTCTTTTGCGTGGCTTCCGTGGAGGCGGTGGTCTGCGCCTGTATGGACAGGGATTCGTCGAAAGCCTTCTGGGAAGCGGCCGAAACGTCGGCCACAAGGCGGAAGCCGGCCGCGTCCTCATTCGGTTCGATATCCAGATTGTCGACCACGAACGGTCCATTCGTCTCCAGGATCAGGCGCGATGTCTTGTCGTTGATGTGGCCGTAGCGGACATTCGCGATCAGTCCCTTCCCGGACAGTTCATCCGGATCGATGGCGAAGCTCGTCTTCGGAAGGTCGATGACCAGCCGGTGCGGCGCTCTCAGCAGGAACCATCGGGGTTCCGGTTCGGCATCGAAATTCATGACCACGCGCATATGAGTAGCATCGCCGGCCATCTTGTAGCCATGCGCCTCGAGCGCGAACGAGTGCGAAGGCAGCAGAAATGCGCACAAGGCGGCGAACAACATGAGCGCAAGCGTATGCATTGCGCGATCGCGTCGGGTACTGGCGCCGTTCCTCATCTAAAGTGTTCCTGCCGGCATTCGCGCTACATGGCCTGTCGGTGGGCAGATAGACGGCCTTACTGTTAACGAGTGGTATCCAGATTTGGTTAACCAAGCCTTTCGGCCGGCTTGCCACAATCTTCCCCTGGGTGAGGCTGCTTGCCGGCTTCGGAAATCGGGGTTGCCTAAAACTTCGCCAAATCATAAAAGCGGTGTCGGACTGCCGTAGTGCCCGGACCCTTTCGTCGCCTCTCCTGGTGTTTTTCACAGACGACGTCAGCTGATCCAATCGCAACCCCGCGATGGTGGCAAAGGTTGGTCCTTGTGGATTTCGTCGGGACGTTCCGGTGGCGCGGAGCACCTGTCGCAAGAATACGGCCGGAATACGAAGGATCCGCGCCGGCTCTTCATGAGCAATCAAGCTGGTCCGGCTGTGCCGGGCTTAGGTTCAAAAGTACCGCAAGGGAAGAAATGGCTTCAAGCGCTCCCATGGAAAGGTCCGCGAGACACCGCGCCGCTGGGGCTGCGGGCGGCACCGCCATGACGCCACGCCATATCCGCGCGGACGCAATTTCCGGCATCCCCTCAGTTGTGCGGAGGCGGAAGACCCGCCTGCCGTCCCTGTCGGCTGACGCCGGAGGGAAAAGATATAATGCCCAACAAAATGCTTATCGACTCGCTCCACCCGGAGGAGACACGGGTTGTCGTCGTACGCGGTAACCGCATCGAAGAATTCGATTTCGAATCGCAAGACAAGAAGCAGCTAAAAGGAAACATCTATCTCGCACGCGTCACACGCGTCGAACCGTCCTTGCAAGCTGCCTTCGTCGAATATGGCGGAAACCGCCACGGCTTCCTGGCCTTCAGTGAAATCCACCCCGACTACTACCAGATCCCCGTCGCCGACAGGCAGGCGCTGTTGCGCGCCGAAGCCGAGGAGGCCGAGGAGGAGGAAGAGGACGAGGAGCGCGATCGCAACCGCGGAAACCGGCGCCGCCGACGCGGGGGCAAGAGCCGCGACCGCGGCGACGACGGTGCGAAGGCCGCAGGCGAGGGCGAGACGCACGCTGCGGACGAGGATCGTCAGGGCGACCAGCAGACGGGTGAATACCAGGCGGACCATCTGTCCGACGACGTAGTGGTCGAGGACATGTCCACTGGGGACGCGGCTGTTGATGATGTCGGCGCCGATGAGTCGGCCGCAGGCGAAACCGCCACGGACGAGTCGACCGGTGCGGTCTCGGCGGACCAGGCCCAGGACGACAATGGCGACGAGACCTCCGAAGGCGGTCCGTCTTCCATCGCAGCCGAGGTCGATGCCGACGTGGTAACCGAAAGGCTGCCCGAGGCGGAGCCGGCCGAGGGTGAGGCCGTCGAACGCGAGAACGGCGACAGCGAAAACGGCAATGGCGATGGTGAAAATGGTGGCGGCGCCGTCGAGGAAGTCCACCACGACCATAACGACGATGACCATGAGGTAGAGTCGATCGGCGCCGAGGATGCGCTGGAGGAAGTGCGCAACCGCCGCAAGCCGCCACGTCGCCACTACAAGATCCAGGAAGTCATCAAGCGCCGCCAGATTCTGCTCGTGCAGGTGGTCAAGGAAGAGCGCGGCAACAAGGGCGCGGCGCTGACAACCTATCTGTCGCTCGCCGGCCGTTATTCCGTCCTGATGCCGAACACGGCGCGCGGCGGCGGCATTTCGCGCAAGATCACCAACGCTCAGGACCGCAAGCGCCTCAAGGAGGTCGTCGCCGACCTGGAAGTGCCGCAGGGCATGGGCGTTATCCTGCGCACGGCCGGCGAAAGCCGCACCAAGGCCGAGATCAAGCGCGACTACGAATATCTGATGCGGCTCTGGGACAACGTCCGCGAGCTGACGCTGAAATCCAGCGCCCCTGCCCTCGTCTACGAGGAAGGTTCGCTGATCAAGCGGTCCGTGCGCGACCTCTACAACAAGGACATCGACGAAATTCTCGTGTCCGGCGAGGAAGGCTACCGCGAGGCGAAGGACTTCATGCGCATGCTGATGCCCAGCCATGCGAAGGTCGTCCAGCCTCACCGGGACACGACGCCGCTGTTCGCGCGCTTCGGCGTGGAATCGCAGCTCGACCGCATGCTGCAGCCGCAGGTGACGCTCAAGAGCGGCGGCTATCTCATCATCAACCAGACCGAGGCGCTGGTTTCCATCGACGTGAACTCGGGCCGTTCGACGCGCGAGCATTCGATCGAGGAGACGGCGCTCCACACCAATCTGGAGGCCGCCGAGGAAGTGGCGCGGCAGCTCAGGCTTCGCGACCTCGCGGGACTGATCGTCATCGACTTCATTGACATGGAGGAGAACCGCAACAACCGCGCGGTGGAGAAACGCCTCAAGGACCATCTCAAGAACGATCGCGCGCGTATCCAGCTCGGCCGGATTTCGCATTTCGGCCTGATGGAGATGAGCCGCCAGCGCATTCGCGCCAGCGTGCTGGAATCGACCATGAAGCCCTGCCCGCATTGCGGCGGCACCGGGCACGTCAGGTCGGATTCGTCGGTCGCGCTGCTGGTCGTGCGCGCCATCGAGGAATTCCTGCTCAAGGATTCGCGCAATCACATCATCGTCAAGGTGCCCTCCGCCACGGCGATGTACGTCCTCAACCACAAGCGCAGCACGCTGGGCGAGCTGGAGGCCCGCTTCGGCCTGACCATCACCTTCGAGGTCGACGAGTCGGTCGCGGCGCAGCACTACTCGATCCATCGCGGCGCGGTCGCCGAAAAGCCGATCGGCTTTACGGAAAAGCAGTTCCTGCCGCCGCCGGTGGAAGAGGAAGAAGACGATATCGTGATCGAGGACGAGGACACCGAGTCCGACGATCGCCCGCCGCAGCAGCATGAGCAGCGCCATGCCGAGAACGGCGAGGATGGCGGGCGCAAGCGCC
>WPCJ01257360.1_pt1 | contig 22886 bp, 21 predicted proteins | sample 5399831 | NCBI WGS metagenome assembly WPCJ01 (sample SAMN12869470, study PRJNA574797) | sludge metagenome | isolation source: wastewater treatment of pH10 | place: China:Beijing | collected 2019-05-20 | reverse complement strand
CCTGCGCCAGCGATGCGCGGGAGACGAGCCGACGCAACTCCCCGTCGGCGGCGGTGATCCGTTCCCGCGCCCGCTCCTCCGCCCCATACGCGAGGAGGACATCGAGGCTCGCGAAGTAGTCGACGAGCGCCGCCGAGAGCTCAGCCCGACCCGCGGACACGAGTGCTTCGGCGCGGGAGCCGAACACCCAGCCGAGCCCGATCGCCACGGCCGCGGCGACCAGCAGGCAGACGGCGAGGGTGAGGGCGGCGGGCGGCGAGACGAACGCGATGAAACCGACGGCACCCACCGCGACGAGCGCAGCGACCCCCAGCGGCTGTACCACCCGCAGCGGGAGGTTCTGCAGGTTCTCGACGTCGTCGACGAGGGCAGTGAGCACTTGACCGCGGTCGGTCGAGCCGAGTCCGGCCGGCGAGAGCGGGATCAGTCGACGCACCATGTCGGCGCGTGTGGAGGCGAGCTGACGCAGTGCCGCGTCATGTCCGCTGAGACGTTCGAGGTAGCGGGTGACGGCGCGTGACACGGCGAAGAACCGCACCCCGACCACGGCGATCGACAGCGGAACCAGCGAGTCGACGATCGAGGCGCTCACGATCAACCAGCCACTGACCGCGAGCAGGCTCACGGCGGCCGCCGCGGACAGCACACCCCAGATGAGACCGGGCACGAAGCGTCCGACCGACGGCTGCGCGAGCCGAAGGATGCCGCGGACCCGCTGTCCCCGCGTCAGTCCGGTCATGCGTCCACCCCCAGCGCCACGACCTGATCCGCGATGCGTCGCGCCGACCGCCGGTGCGACACGAGCAGGATCGTCGCTCCGGCATCCGCCCGCGCGCGCAACGACTGCCACAACCGCTCCTCGGTCTCCGGGTCCAGCGCGCTCGAGGGCTCGTCCAGGGCGAGCACACGTCCGGGATCGGTCTGCTGCCGGTACAGCGCGCGCGCCACGGCCACCCGCTGCGCCTGACCGCCCGAGAGCCCACTCCCCTGCACACCGAGTTCGAGTGCCGCGTCGATGCTCTCGGCGCGTGCCTCATCCAGCGCTGCACGGACGCGGCCGGCATCCGGTGCCGGGTCTCCGAGGGCGACGTTGTCTGCGACCGTGCCGCGCATCAGCCCCGGTGCTTGCCCCGCCCAGGCCAGCCACCCGGCCGGAGCGAGCCCGCGAAGACTCTGCCCGGCGAACACGGCCGTCCCCTCATAGTCGGCAGCGCCCCGCAGCGCCGCGAGAAGCGACGACTTGCCCGAGCCACTGGGCCCCTCGATCAGCGTGATCGTCCCCGGCGTCGCGGTGAAGGACACCGGGCGCAGATCGCGCACCTGCACCCCCTCGACCACGAGCGCCGCGCCTTCCAGTCGGTCCACCTGCAGGACCGATGGACGGATGTGGGAAGCTTCGACGGCGATTCGTCCGGCATCCGTCGGAAGCTCCTGCATCCGTGCACCTGTCCGCGCCGCATCGAGCACCTCGAACACGTCCTCGGTCGCGGCGACGCCCTCGGCCGCGGCGTGGAACTGCACCCCCACCTGTCGGATCGGAAGGAAGGCCTCGGGCGCGAGCAACAGCACGAACAGCCCCACCTCGAGCGTGAGGTCCCCCGACAACAGCCGGAATCCGACCGACACGGCGATCAGGGCGACCGCGATCGAGGCCAGCAGCTCCATCGCGAACCCGGACAGGAACGAGAACCGCAGCACCTTCATGGTCTCGCGCCGGTACTCGTCTGCCGTGACCTCGATGCGGTCCGCCGCGCGCCGGTCGCGCCCGAAGAGCCGCAGCGTCGAGAGTCCCTGCACCGTGTCGGCGAACCGGGCCGCGAGCCGCTGCAACGTCTGCCACTGCCGCTTCTGCACCGTGCGCGTCGCCATCCCGATCAGGATGAGGAACAGCGGGATCAGCGGCAGCGTGATGAGAGCGGTGAGACCGCTCGGCCAGTCCTGCCACCACATGACCGCGACCAGCACGGGCGTCGCGATCACGGTCAGCACGAGCTGCGGGATGTAGCGCGCGAAGTAGGCGTCCAGGGCTTCCAGGCCGTGGCCGGCGGTCACCGCGAGCTCGGTCTGGTTCCGCTGCGCCAGCCACCCCGGCCCCAGCCGTCCCACTGCCGCGATCAGCGCGGACCGCAGCTGCATGCCGGTCTTCGCCGCAGCGCGGGTCCCCGCGGCATCGGACGCGGCGATGAGCACACCGCGAAGCAGTGCCGTGACCAGCAGCCAGAGCAGGGACGCCGTGACGTCGCGCCCGGCGATCGCCCCGGTCACCGCATCCGTCAGCAGCCAAGCGAACACGATCACGACCGCCGTCTGGACCACGCCGATCAACGCGGATGCCGCGAGGAATCCCCTCGCGGCACCCGCGTAGCGCAGCAGTCTTGGATCGACGGGTTTCACGCGTGCGCCGGTGCCCCCTCGATGGATTTCCGAGTGACGCGCTTGCGGAACACCCAGTACGTCCAGGCCTGGTACGTGAGCACGAGCGGCATCGCGATCAGGGCCGTCCAGCTCATGATCTGCAGCGTGTACGGGGTGCTGGATGCGTTCGCGATCGTCAGGCTGTACGCCGGGTCGATCGTCGAGGGCATCACGAACGGGAACAGCGCCGAGAAGAGCATGACCACGGCGAACATCACCGTGAGCATCCCGGAGAAGAAGGCCCACCCGTCACGTCGGACGAGCGAGAACCCGACCGCCGCGATCAGACTGACTGCCGCGAGCACCCCGGTGCCGATGACGAGCCAGAGCAGCGGAGCCTCGCGGCCCATCGCTATCGCCACCGTCCAGATCACCGTTCCGGCCGCGACGAGGATCGTCGGAAGAGCAGCCTTCTTCGCCAGCTTCTGCGCATCCTCGTGCACCTGTCCATCGGTCTTGAGAGCGACGAACAGCACACCGTGCAAGAAGAACAGCAGCAACGTGGTGACGCCGACCAGCAGCGCGTACGGGTTCAGCAGCGAGAAGAAGCCGCCGACGTAGATGTGGTTCTCATCGATCGCCACCCCCTGCACGATGTTGCCGAAGGCGACGCCCCAGAGCAGAGCGGGAACGGCGGACCCGATCACGATCATCCGGTCGAATCCGGCCTTCCACTTCACGCTGTCGCGCTGGTGCCGGTACTCGAAGGACACCCCGCGCAGGATCAGCGCCAGCAGGATCAGCAGCAGCGGCAGGTAGAAACCGCTGAACAGGGTGGCGTACCACTCGGGGAACGACGCGAACAGCACGGCACCGGCGACGATGACCCACGTCTCGTTGAGGTCCCAGACCGGACCGATCGTGTTGATGACCTGACGGCGCGAGACATCGTTCTTGCCGAGGAACGGCAGCGACATGCCGACGCCGAAGTCGAACCCGTCGAGCACGAAGTAGCCCACGAAGAAGAACGCGACGATGAAGAACCAGAGTGTTGCGAGATCCATGATGCTCCTCCCCCTCAGTAGACGACCGACGGCAGCTGGGCCGTCTCGTCATGCGGTTGTTCTTCGGTGTCCGGGCCCTTCTGCGCGGCCTTGACGATGAGTCGGACCTCGACCACGGCGAGGGCCGCGTAGATCGCGGTGAACGCGATGAGCGATATCAGCACCTCGAGCCCGCTGACGCCCGGCGAGACTCCGTCCTGCGTGGTCATGAGCCCGAACACGATCCAGGGCTGTCGGCCCATCTCCGTGAAGACCCATCCCATGATGTTGGCGACGAGCGCGAGCGGGAACGACCAGATCGCGAGCTTCCACATCCACGGTGCCGGGGGCTTCTTGGCGCCCTTGCGGGTGAGCCACAGGCCGGCGACGGCCACGAGCGCGGCGGCCATGCCCAGGCCGATCATCCAGCGGAACGCCCAGTAGGTGACCCACAGGATCGGGGCGAAGTCCGTCAGACCGGTGGCGGCGTAGGTCTGGGCGTACTCGGCGTTCAGGTCGTTGATTCCGTGAACACACGCGTCGAGCGTGTGCGTCGACAGCAGGGACAGCAGGTAGGGGACGCGGATCGAGAACAGTTCGGAACTGCCGTCCGGGGTGCCGAGGGTGAACAGGCTGAACGACGCGTCCGGTCCGCACACCGTGTTGAAGGTCGCTTCAGCCGCAGCCATCTTCATGGGTTGCGCGGCGTACATCGCCAGGCCGAGCTGGTCACCCGTGAGCACGACACCCGCGGTCGAGACGATCATCGCCCACAGTCCGAACTTCAGCGAGATGCGCATGGTGTCGAAGTGCTGTCCGCGAGCGAGGTGCCAGGCGGAGACCGAGATCACGACACCGGCCGCGAACATCAGCGCGCCGAAGATCGTGTGCGGGAACGCGGCCAGCGCGACCGGGTTGGTCAGCAGCGCCCAGAAGTCGGTGAGCTCGGCCCGGTTGGTCTCGGGGTTGAACGTGTAGCCGACCGGGTTCTGCATGAACGCGTTGGCCGCGATGATGAAATACGCCGACAGGATGCTGCCGATCGACACGCACCAGATGGTGGCCAGGTGCAGCTTCTGCGGGAGCTTGTCCCAGCCGAAGATCCAGAGACCGATGAAGGTCGCCTCGAAGAAGAACGCCAGCAGGCCCTCGAAGGCGAGCGGAGCACCGAACACGTCGCCGACGAAGCGGGAGTAGTCCGACCAGTTCATGCCGAACTGGAACTCCTGCACGATGCCGGTGACGACGCCCATCGCGAAGTTGATGAGAAAGATCTTGCCGAAGAAGCGGGTCAGGTGCAGGTACTGGACCTTGCCGGTGCGCACCCATGCGGTCTGGAAGATCGCGGCGATCAGCGCCATGCCGATCGTCAGGGGGACGAAGAGGTAGTGATAGACCGTGGTCAACCCGAATTGCCATCGGGCGAGCGCGAGCGGATCAAGCCATTCCATGCACGACTCCTGTTCTGTGCTGCCGCTGCCTCGTGCTGTCACGCAGCTGGACGGTGCAGTCCGATGCGAGGACGGCATCGCGGACGCACTCGGCTTCGAGGGGTCCACCGGCCTCGTTCAACACGCTCTGCATGAGCTCGAGGTGTACACGGCAGAGCATCGGGCGGTCTTCGGAACGGCCCGCCGCGTGCGGGCACGGGCTGAGGTCGACCGTGAGCCGGCGGTCGTCGACCACGGGCTCGAAGCCGCTCTCCTCCAGGTGCTCCACGAGCGCGTCGAGCTGATAGGTGGCTTCACGGCCGAGGTCGGGCGCCGAGTCCGGCAACATGCTGCGCATCAGGTCGCCCCGACGAGCAGCCGCCTTGGCCTTGTCGCGCGCGACCGGGCTGGAGGCACCCGGAGCTCCGGTGGCCGCACTGTACAGCGTGCGCGGACGCCCCCGCGTGGTGCGGTGCTCGATCGTCGGGATCACGTACCCGCCTTCGATCAGGCGCTGCAGGTGCTCACGGACCGTGTTCGCGTGGAGTCCGGTCGCCTCGCACAGCTCCGCGATCGACACGGCGGCTCGGGTCTGCGAACTTCCCGCTTCGAAGAGCAAGTGCAGGATCTGCACCCGGGAGTAGCTCGAGATCGGCCCGCAGACGGGCCCGCCGTTGGCCATGTCACCAGTATTCCGTGAGATCGCGGGTTTACCCAGAGGTACGGGCCGTGAATAAACACCTGGCCGATAGGGATGTCCGATCCCGCCGATAGCCTGAGAGCATGGCCACCCGAAAACCCGCTCCTCCTGCCTACGTCTGCACGGAATGCGGCTGGACGACCGCGAAGTGGGTCGGACGCTGCGGGGAGTGCCAGCTGTGGGGCACGGTGCAGGAACAGGCGGCGCAGACCGGCATCCTCCGCCGCGTGGGTCCGGTCGCACCGAGCGCCGAGCGGACGGCACGACCGATCACGCAGATCACGACGCAGGACGCACCGCGGCGCTCGAGCGGGGTCGGGGAGTTCGACCGCGTGCTCGGCGGTGGCGTGGTCCCCGGCGCCGCGATCCTGCTCAGCGGTGAGCCCGGTGTGGGCAAGTCCACGCTGCTGCTGGAGGTGGCCGCCCAAGCAGCCCGCGGCGGGCGGCGAGTCCTGTATGCGAGCGCCGAGGAATCTCCGGGGCAGGTCCGCCTTCGCGCCGAGCGCACCGGAGCGTTGCACGACGAACTGTACCTGGCGAGCGAGACCGACCTGGCGACCATCCTGGGGCACATCGACGAGGTCAAGCCGCAGCTGGTGATCGTCGACTCCGTGCAGACCGTCTCCTCGTCGCTGATCGACGGTGCGGCCGGTCAGCCGAGCCAGGTCCGCGAGGTCGCCGCGACGCTGATTCGTGTGGCGAAGGACCGCGATCTGCCGATCATCATCGTCGGTCATGTCACGAAAGACGGCCAGGTCGCCGGCCCCCGGGTCCTCGAACATCTGGTCGACGTCGTCTGCCACTTCGAAGGGGATCGGCAGACGTCGCTGCGCTTCATCCGCGCTCTCAAGAACCGCTTCGGTCCGACCGACGAGGTCGGCTGCTTCGAGATGACGGGCGACGGCATCGCCGAGGTCCCCGATCCCTCGGGGCTCTTCCTCTCTCAGGGCGCGACCGAACCCGGAACCTGCGTCGCGATCTCGCTCGAGGGCCGCCGGGCGCTCCCCGTCGAGGTGCAGGCCCTCACCGTGCCCAGCAACGCTCCGAACCCGCGCCGCATCGTCCATGGCCTCGACTCCTCGCGCGTGGCGATGGTGCTGGCCATCCTCGAACGCCGCGCCGGCATCCCCACCGGGACTCTCGACGTCTATGTGTCGACCGTCGGAGGCGTGCGCTTCACCGAGCCCGCGGCCGATCTCGCCATCGCGATCGCCGTCGCCGGCTCCATCCAGCAGATCGCGGTGCCGCGCACCGTCGCAGCGGTCGGTGAACTCAGCCTCGCAGGCGAGATCCGCCCGGTGACCCAGGCCGCGCAGCGGCGGTCCGAGGCGGCGCGACTCGGATACGAGCAGGTCGTCGACGACCGCTCGAAGACCCTCCGTGCCGCGCTCGGCGATGTGCGGGCGCGCAACACCTCACGCCGATCCGACCGCGACATCCCGCCGTTCTGATCCGCCCGGGAGCCGTTCTGGTCCGCCCGGGAGCCGCTGCGCCTGCCGCAGACCGTCTCAGGCGTCGAGCGCCTTGAGCAGCTCGGCGGGATCGGCCTGCATGGGGTGCGGGCCGGCGATGTCCAAGAACACCGTCGTGATCGGGTGCGCGGAGAGGAACTTGCGCAGCCAGTCCGCGGTGTAGATCCCGACGCCGGGCGGCAGGTTGGCCGGCTTGTTCTTCGCATCGCTGAACAGCAGCAGGGCCAGATCACCCGTCTTCGGGTCGCGGTACGTCCACACCTCCCCGCTGTCGAGCGGGTTGTCGCGCGCGCCCGGGGTGATCAGCGGCACGACCGTGGTGCCGTGGCGCAGAGCGAGAGCGACCGCAGCGACATCCTGCTTCTCGAGAGCCTGAGCCAGGGCATCCGAGCGGAAGTCCTCGGGTGCGGGCTTCTTCTTCGAGGTCTTCGACTTCTTCGCTGCCATGTCTCCAGCTTATTCACGGAGGACGACGCGGCGCGCGGAATCGACCGCGGAGACGATTGGGGCCCTCTCGAGTCCCACATTGGGGACTGGGGTACTCGAGAGGGCCCTCGGACTCTCGAGCGGCGATGTCGAAGCGCTGGGGACGCTGTAGTTCGACGCCACTGGGGATGGCTTGTGCCGCATGATGCGGAGAGTCATCTCAATGGTATCCCAAAGATGAGCACCTGTCAGCATCATGCGGCGAACGATGCTCACATCGCCGCGATTCGCACCCCATAGGGCAGATGACGACGCATTTCGAATGCTTCCTGTCACCGTCGCTTCGAAGACGGAGGCCGCTAGTACAGCAGGATCTGCACGGTGCTGGGGCTCGTGAAGCCGCCGATCGACACCTCGACATGGTACGAGGCTCCCCCGCCGGGCGCGCGCTGACGATTCTCCTGGTCACAGGTCTCGACGCTCGAACGCGTCCGATCCCACGTCACCGGATCCTTGCTCGTGACGGTGGTCCCGGCGGTGAGCGTCGCGATCATGCTGCTCGGGTCCTTCTGGCAGTCGGTCGAGCGCCACCACACATCCGAACCGCTGGACACCGTGAACACCTGCGTCGTCGATCCGACGTCGATCGTGCAGTCCTTCGTGCTCTTGTTGGTCAAGGAGATCGAGAGCTTCGGCAGGACTCCGGCGGCATAGGTCTCCGCATCGGCCACCGCGGCGACTTCGACATCCTTCGCCTCACAGGCGACGATCGCGGGTGTCTGCGAGGCCGACGGATCCGGAGAAGGAGACGCCGTCCCGGGCGACGGTGAGGGCGTGGAGGTCTCCGATGAGGACGCCGACGGCTTCGGACCGGTCTCGGCGGAAGCCCACGGCTTCGCGATCAGCAGCCACACCCCGACGCCGATGGCCGCGAGGAGCAGGACGAGCCCGCCGATGACGACCAGTCGCCGACGGCGGTAGACGGCGGCGGAACGACGGGGCATATCTCCAGGCTAAGCGATCGCACCTGCACAACCGGGGAGGCCGACGGACGGTCGTCGAGCAGGAGGCGCCTCAGAGCACTTTGAGCATGCGTGTGTTGCCGAGCGTGTTGGGCTTGACGTGGGCGAGGTCGAGGAACTCCTCGACACCGGCGTCACCGCTGCGCAGCAGTTGGGAGTAGACGTCGGGGTCGACGACCTGCTCCCCGATGGGCGTGAAGCCCCGACGGCTGAAGAACTCGACCTCGAAGGTGAGGCAGAACAGGCGGGAGAGCCCGAGCATCCGCGCCGTCTCCTCCAGTCGGTCGACGATGGCCCGACCGACTCCGTGGTGCAGCCAGTCGTCGCGCACGAGCAGGGTGCGGACCTCGCCCAGATCCTCCCAGATCACGTGCAGCGCACCGCAGCCGATCAGCACCCCGTCCGCCTCCGCCACGACGAACTCCTGCACGGATCCGTAGAGTACCGCGAGGTCCTTGCCGAGCAGGATGCGCTGCTCCACGAGGGGCTGCAGGAGGTTGCGGATGCCGATGACGTCGGCGCTGCGCGCCGGTCGGACGATGTACTCGCTCACGGCACAAGCCTATGACCCATGCCCCTGCGAAAACCCAGACGGTTCGCTCGCGGTACGGCGCGTCGTGTGCATGACGCGCCCGGGCGATCGCATCCCGTCTGAGTTTTCGCAGGAGGGACCGGGACACAGGAAAGGGGCGGATGCCGCAGCATCCGCCCCTTCTGTGGTTCTGTCTGACTTACTCGCCGCTGGCGACCGCCAGGTCGGGAGTGCCGGCGATCGCACCGCCACCGGTGTTCACGCCGACCGCGACCTTCTCGCCGCGCGGGCCGTGCTCGAACAGGAACTGCCCGTCCTTCGCATCGACCTTCACGTGGTCACCCGAGTTGAGCTCGCCGTGAAGGATCTTCTCGGACAGACGGTCCTCGACCTCGTGCTGCATCGCGCGACGCAGCGGTCGGGCGCCGAGCGCCGGGTCGAAGCCGATCTCGATCAGACGCTCCTTGGCGGCCTGCGACAGCTCGATCGTCATGTCGCGGTCCAGCAGACGCTCGCCGAGGCGCTTGGTGAACAGATCCACGATCTGCACCAGCTCCTCCTTCGAGAGCTGCGGGAACACGATGATGTCGTCGACACGGTTCAGGAACTCGGGCTTGAAGTGCCGCTTGAGCTCTTCGTTCACCTTGCCCTTCATCCGGTCGTAGCTGGTCGAGTCGTTGCCCTCGATCTGGAAGCCGACGGGGCCGCCTGCGATGTCACGGGCACCGAGGTTGGTGGTCATGATGATGACCGTGTTCTTGAAGTCCACGATCCGACCCTGACCGTCGGTGAGCCGACCCTCTTCGAGGATCTGCAGCAGCGAGTTGAAGATGTCGGGGTGGGCCTTCTCGATCTCATCGAAGAGCACCACGCTGAACGGCTTGCGCCGCACCTTCTCGGTGAGCTGGCCGCCCTCTTCGAATCCGACGAACCCGGGAGGGGCACCGAACAGACGCGAGACGGTGTGCTTCTCGCCGAACTCGCTCATGTCGAGGGAGATCAGCGCGGCCTCATCATCGAACAGGAACTCGGCGAGGGCCTTGGCGAGCTCGGTCTTTCCGACACCCGTGGGGCCGGCGAAGATGAACGAGCCCGAAGGACGCTTCGGGTCCTTGAGGCCAGCACGCTGACGACGGATCGTCTTGGAGAGAGCGGCGATCGCCTCCTCCTGACCGATGACGCGCTGGTGCAGGGCCTTCTCCATGAAGACGAGTCGGCTGGACTCCTCTTCCGTGAGCTTGAAGACGGGGATGCCGGTGGCCTGAGCGAGCACCTCGGCGATCAGACCCTCGTCGACGACCGCGGAGGTCGCGACGTCGCCGGCACGCCACTGCTTCTCGAGGCGGAGACGCTCGGCGAGAAGGCTCTTCTCCTCATCGCGCAGCGAGGCGGCCTTCTCGAAGTCCTGCTCCTCGGACGCGATCTCCTTCTGCTCGCGCACGGCGGCGATCTTCTCGTCGAACTCCCGCAGCTCGGGCGGGCTCGACAGGATCGACAGACGCAAGCGTGCGCCGGCCTCGTCGATCAGGTCGATGGCCTTGTCCGGGAGGAAGCGGTCGGAGACGTAGCGGTCGGCGAGGTTCGCCGCGGCCACGATGGCGCCGTCGGTGATCTGCACCTTGTGGTGCGCCTCGTAGCGGTCGCGCAGCCCCTTGAGGATGTTGATCGCGTGCGGCAGCGTCGGCTCGTTGACCTGCACCGGCTGGAAGCGACGCTCGAGCGCGGCATCCTTCTCGAAGTGCTTGCGGTACTCGTCGAGCGTCGTGGCACCGATCGTCTGCAGCTCGCCACGCGCGAGGAGCGGCTTCAGGATGCTGGCCGCGTCGATCGCGCCTTCGGCGGCACCCGCACCCACGAGGGTGTGGATCTCGTCGATGAAGACGATGATGTCGCCGCGCGTGCGGATCTCCTTGGTGACCTTCTTCAGGCGCTCCTCGAAGTCACCGCGGTAGCGGGAACCGGCGATGAGCGAGCCGAGGTCGAGCGAATAGAGCTGCTTGTCCTTCAGCGTCTCGGGCACATCGCCCTTGACGATCGCCTGAGCCAGGCCCTCGACGACGGCGGTCTTGCCGACGCCGGGTTCACCGATCAGGACGGGGTTGTTCTTGGAGCGCCGGGAGAGGATCTGCATGACCCGCTCCGCCTCCTTCTCGCGCCCGATGACCGGGTCGAGCTTGTTGTCGCGCGCGGCCTGCGTGAGGTTGCGTCCGAACTGGTCGAGCACGGCGGAGCCGCCCTGGGCACCGGCCGGCGAGTCGTTCGTCTGCGCGCCAACGGAAGCCGGCTCGCGCCCGGGGGCACCGGAGAGCAGCTGGATCACCTGCTGGCGGACCTTGTTGAGGTCGGCACCGAGCTTGACGAGCACCTGAGCGGCGACGCCCTCGCCCTCGCGGATGAGGCCGAGCAGGATGTGCTCCGTGCCGATGTAGTTGTGGCCGAGCTGCAGGGCCTCGCGGAGGCTGAGCTCGAGCACCTTCTTGGCACGAGGGGTGAAGGGGATGTGCCCGGTCGGCTGCTGCTGCCCCTGGCCGATGATGTCCTGCACCTGCTCGCGCACGGCGTCGAGGGAGATGCCGAGGCTCTCGAGGGCCTTGGCGGCGACGCCTTCACCCTCGTGGATGAGGCCGAGCAGGATGTGCTCGGTCCCGATGTAGTTGTGGTTGAGCATCTTCGCCTCTTCTTGGGCGAGGACGACCACTCGACGGGCTCGGTCCGTGAATCTCTCGAACATGCTGTGACTCCTTATTCGCACGGGGCGAAGACGCGTGAAGCGCTTGTACATCGAGAGTAACCACCACATCGGGCGCGTATGCCCGTGTTCGCCGTGGGCATACCGGGGGTTGACCGAGTTATCGACAGTCGTTATGTTAACGAATGTCGATAACAACCAACGTCAAGGAGACAGGGATGCTCACCAGACAAGGACGCCCCTCACTCGCCGACGGGATCGCCCTCGGACTCATCGCCACCGGCGCCGTGAGCGTCGGGATCGGCGCGATCTTCGCGGTCGCCTCCGCCGCGTTCGAGATGTTCGGCGCGGCGCCTGCGGTGCTCATGCCGATCCACGACGTCGACCTGACCGCACTCGATGACGTCTCCGGCGTGAGCGCGGCGACGGTCGACTCCGCCCTCGTCACGTTCTCGACGATGACCGCCGGCGCTCGCTGGATGCTGCTCCTCGAGGTCGCGCTCCCGGCACTCGCCACGATGGCACTGTGCGCGGGGGTCTGGTGGCTGGGCGTGTCCCTCATCCGCTCGCGACCTTTCCGTGCGTCGCTCGGGTGGATCTTCGGCCTCGCCGCCTGCCTGATGCTCGCCGGAGCGCTCCTCGGGCAGCTGGCCGGCGGGATCGGGCGGGCGATGATCGTCCAGGACCTGGCCGCCGCGGATCCCGCCGTCGAGGACGTGCTGTGGACCCTGCTGGTGCAGTTCGACCTCGCCCCGGTCGGCTGGGCGTTCGCCCTCGCCCTCATCGCCGGTGTCTTCGAGATCGGTCGACGCCTCGAACGTGACACGGAAGGACTCGTCTGATGCTCAGCACCGCCACCTCCACCCGCTCCGAAACGGCAGATGCCATCACCGTGATCCTCTACGCCGCCGCGGCGCTCATCACGGTTGTCATCGCCACGGTGCTCCGCATCGGCAGCACTTTCCGCGACTCCGGAATCGCGTGGTCGATCCCGATCGACGAGCAGCCGATCTCCGCGACGACCGACTCCGGCGCCCTCTCCATCGAGGGGATCGCGCAGGATGCGATGGTCTTCGCGACCGATGTGAACGTGGTGTCGGTCACCGCCATCATCGCCGCCATCGCTCTGTGGACTCTCGCAGCTGTCCTGATCATCGCGTCAGTGACGCTGGTCGCCTGGAACTTCCTCCGCGGACGCTTCTTCGTTCGCGGAAATGCACGTGCCTTCGACGTGATCGGCTGGACACTCGTCGCCGCCCCCATCCTGATCGTCATGCTCGAGACGATGGGGCGCAACGGCGTGACCACCGCGCTCGGCATCGGCGACGGAGAGCCCGTGCACCCGATCGAGTTCTGGACCATCGCGCCGATCTTCGCCACCGGGGTGACGGTCGGCCTGATCGCCGTCGCGTTCCGCCGCGGCATCCGTCTCCAACAGGAGAAGGCGGCGCTCCAGAAGGAGACGGAGGGACTGGTGTGAGCCCGGCGGAGAGCGACGACGAGTTCACCGGCATCCACTGCCGGCTCGACGAACTGCTCGCAGAGAGAGGCATGACCCTCACGGAGCTCAGCGCCACGGTCGGGGTGAGCATCGTGAACCTGTCGGTGCTCAAGAACGACCGCGCCCGCGCCATCCGCTACTCGACGCTGCGGGCGATCTGCGAAGCGCTCGACTGCGAGGTCGGCGACCTGTTGGTGCTCGCCTCGCGCTGACCCGAGCAGATGTCTGCGCACACGCGTATGCTCATCTGTATGCGCACCACGTTGAATCTCTCCGAGGCACTCGCGACCGAAGCCAAGGCGCGCGCCGCCGCAGAGGGCCTGACCTTCACGAGCTTCATCGAAGAGGCCCTCCGCGAGCACCTGGCGAAGCGTCCATCCCCTGCGCCCAGCGAGCCCCTGCCGACCTTCGGCGACCCGCGCACATCACGGTTCCTCGTCAACATCGACGACCGTGACGCCCTGTGGGACGCGCTGGAAGAGACCTCGATCCGATGATCGTTCCCGACGTCAACATCCTCGTCTACGCATTCCGCGCCGACTCCGCAGAGCATCAGACCTACGCGCCCTGGCTCAACGAGGCCCTGACCCGCGAAGCGATCGGCGTCTCCGACACGATCCTCAGCGGATTCGTCCGCATCGTCACCCACCCCCGAATCACCACCGTGCCCGCACCGATCGACGCCGCGATGGCCTTCGCCCACAGCCTCGTCGCCGCTCCGCGCACCCACTGGCTCACGGCCGGGGCACCGTCCTGGAACCGACTCGAAGCTCTCACCGCGGTCGACCAGGGCATCCGAGGGAACCTCGTCCCCGACGCGTACATCGCCGCGTTGACTCTGGCGAACGGTGCACGCCTCGCCACGCGTGACCGCGGATTCGGCCGGTTCCCCGACCTCAGGTGGTTCGACCCGGCGACGGACGCGCGCGCCGACGGTTCCCGGTGACCCGACGATCGTCGGGAGGAACCACGTCATCCTTCGTCATATCCACCCAGGGAATTCCCAGGGAGTCCTAGCGTTGAGCCTCATGGCGCGCACCCGGCGCACCACGATCCTGGAGTCCCCACCCCATGAGCACCACCGCACGCGCGCAGAAGGCGCCTGACACCCGCGGACCGGTCCGGAAGCTGCTGACGTCGTTCGGCTTCCAGATCCTCGCCGCCCTCGTCCTCGGCATCGCCGCCGGTCTGATCGGCCGCCAACTCGGCGCCACCGCCGAGAACCCGACCGGCCTGTCCGCGACCCTCGACACGATCGGCAGCTCGTACGTCACGCTGCTGCGTGCCGCCGTCGTCCCGCTGATCTTCACGGCGATCGTCGCCAGCATCTCAAACCTGCGACGGGTGCAGAACGCCGCCCGCCTGGCCGGTCAGACGATCCTCTGGTTCGCGATCACCGCCTTCATCGCCGTCATCATCGGTATCGTCCTCGGCCTCGTGATCCAGCCCGGCAACCGCGCCGGTGACGGCCTCGAGCCCGGGGACCCGTACACGGTCGGCACCTGGTGGAACTTCCTCCTCGGCCTGATCCCGCAGAACTTCCTCGGCCTCACCGTCAGCACCTCGCCCGGTGCTGTCGAGGGCACCTTCTCGTCGAACGTCGGCTTCAACATCCTGCAGGTCATCGTGGTGGCGGCCGTCGTCGGCATCGCCGCTCTCAAGGCCGGCAAGAAGGCCGAGCCGTTCCTCATCTTCACCGAGTCGCTGCTGAAGGTCATCCAGCGCGTGCTGTGGTGGATCATCCGCATCGCCCCGATCGGAACCTTCGGCCTCATTGGCTCGGCCGTGATCAAGTACGGCTGGGAGAAGCTGGCCTCCCTCGGCTGGTTCGCGGCTGCGGTCTACATCGGCCTCGCGCTGGTGCTCTTCGTCGTCTACCCGATCCTGGTGCGTACGCACGGCCTGTCGATCAAGCAGTACTTCTCCGGTGTCTGGCCGGCCGTGCAGCTCGCCTTCGTCAGCCGCTCGTCGATCGGCACGCTGCCCCTCACCGAGCGCGTCACCGAGCGCAACCTCGGCGTGCCCCGCTCCTACGCGTCGTTCGCCGTCCCGCTCGGTGCGACCACCAAGATGGACGGCTGCGCGGCGATCTACCCCGCCATCGCCGCGATCTTCGTCGCTCAGTTCTTCGGCATCGAGCTGAACTTCGTGCAGTACCTGCTGATCGTGATCGTCTCGGTCGTCGGCTCCGCCGCCACCGCGGGCACCACGGGCGCCGTCGTGATGCTCACCCTGACACTGTCGACTCTCGGCCTGCCGCTCGAGGGCGTCGGACTCCTGCTCGCGATCGACCCGATCCTCGACATGGGCCGCACCGCGGTCAACGTGGCCGGCCAGGCACTGATCCCGACGATCGTCGCCAAGCGCGAAGGCATCCTGAACGAGGAGCTCTACAACGCTCCGCGCGAAGGCCTCCCCTTCGCCGACGACTCCGGAGACGACGAGGGCGCCCCGGAAGCGGACACCTCCTCCGACAAGGAGCCGGTCGGCGCCCGCTGACCGCGGTTCCGCCTCACGCAGAGCGCCCCGTCCCCCTCCGGGACGGGGCGCTCCGCCGTCCGGCACTCAGGCGCGGCTCTGCGGACGCGTGGCACCCCGGGTGTCGAGCGCGAGCTCCTCGGCATCCATCGCGGCGATCAGCTCGCGCATGACCTCCTCGTCGAGGTTGCCCGCATCCCGCTCGGCGAGCAGGATCTCGCGCCGCACCTGCAACCAGCCCTTCGTCAGGGCGACGAGGTCCTCGTACGAGGGCCGGCTCGCGGCATCCTCCACCTTCTGCACCTCGTCCGTGTCCTTCTCGACCCGGGTCATCCGCTTGGTGAACGCGTCGAAGATCCCGAGGTCGACCTCGCCGTACTTCGCCTCCCATTCGACACGCTTCGTCGCGAGGTAGGCCTTGCCGGCCTCGCGACTCTTCTCCCGGACGGCGGCGAGCGCCTCCCGGTCCTCTTCCTCGTCGACGTCGCTCGCGATCCCGAGACCGCGGATCAGCAGCGGGAGGGTGAGCCCCTGGATCAGCAGCGTGCCGACGGTCACGATGAAGGCGACGACGACGATGGCATGCGAGGCCTCGGTGTCGAGGGTCGCGAGGTCGGCGGCGGCGACCGCGATCGCGAGGGTCACCACACCGCGCATCCCCGCCCAGGAGATGACGGCGCTGTCCTTCCAGCTGAGCTGCAGCCCTGCCATCCGCTCGCGCACGATATGGCTGCGCAACTCGTCGGGGGAGTAGTCCCCCCAGCGACGGGACTTCTTGTGTCGTTTCTCGAACTGCTCGGTCTCGACGCCACGGTCCCAGCGTTCGAGCCGTCGACGATCCTGGAAGTTCGCCCACGCGCTGGTCGGATAGATGTAGAGCGGTCGCACGATCAGCACCACGAGCAACACCGCTCCCGACAGGAGCAGGATCCGCCCGACCGACTCGCTGCCCAGGTCGTTGAGCACACGCGGGAACTGCAGACCGATGTAGGCGAACACGAAACTCTCCAGCAGCAGGTCGGCCGAGAGCCACAGCGGCTTCTCCTGCTGCCGCGTGGTGTAGTCGGTGCGCGGCGAGTTGTAGCCGACGTAGAGCCCCATCGCGACGACCGCGAGCACCCCGGATCCGAGCAGGTGCTCGGCGATCGCGTAGGCACCGAACGGGGCGAGGAGCCCGAATGTTCCGATCACCACCGGGTCGCTGATGCGGGTGCGCAGTTGGTGCAGGACGACTCCGAACACCAGACCGACGCCGACGCCGACGCCGACCGCCAGGAGGAACTGCCAGATGCCGTCCCAGACCGTCAGCGTCGCACCGGCGAGGATGGCCGCGAACACCCGGTAGAGCGTGAGGGAGGTCGCGTCGTTGATGAGGCTCTCGCCGGAGAGCACGGTCATGATGCGCCGGGGCAGTCCGAGGCGACGGCCGATCGCCGCGGCCGACACCGCATCCGGCGGAGCCACGATCGCACCGAGCAGCAGCGCGCCGGGAAGGGTGAGCGAGGGCAGGAGCCACCACGCCACGAACCCCACGGCGACGGCGGTGAGCAGCACGAGCCAGATCCCGAGCCGACGGATCTGCGGCAGGCTGCGCCGGAAGCCGACGAACGACACGTCGAGCGCGGCTGAGTACAGCAGTGGCGGCAGCACCAGGCTGAGCAGCAGGTGTCCGTCGATGTCCAGCTCGGGCACGAACGGCAGGAACGACGCGGCGAGCGCCACGACGGTCACGAGCAGCGGCGCCGGCCATCCTCTCCAACGCGCGAACGCGGCCACGGCGACGGAACCGACGAGGACGTAGAAGATGCCTGCTTCCATACGGCAACGCTACCGGGGGGAATGACGCCACCCCGCGAGACGTTGCAGGAGAGGATGTCCGCTACAGCTCTCTCCGTCCTCGATCTCGTCCCGGTGCGCACCGGCCAGACGAGCGCCGAGGCCATCGCCTCCTCCCTGTCCCTCGCCGAGACCGCCGACCGCCTCGGCTACCGCCGCTACTGGTTCGCCGAGCACCACAACATGCCGGCCGTCGCGTCCACCACACCCCCGGTGCTGATCGCCGCTGCGGCGACGCGCACGACGCACCTGCGACTCGGATCCGGTGGTGTGATGCTGCCCAACCACGCGCCCCTCATCGTGGCCGAGCAGTTCGCGGCACTCGAGGCTATCGCCCCGGGACGCATCGACCTCGGCCTCGGTCGCGCGCCCGGCAGCGACCCCGTGATCACGCAATTGCTCCGCGGCTCCGGCACCACGAGTGACGTCGAGCAGTTCCCCCGTCACGTCCAGGACATCGCCGCGCTCCTCTCGGGCGACGGCGCCACCGTGCGGTTCACCTCGGGCGGCGAGTACACCGTGCGCGCGACCCCGGCGGCGACCGGGTCCCCCGAGGTGTGGCTGCTCGGATCGAGCGACTACTCCGCCCAGCTCGCGGCCTCCCATGGACTGCCCTACGTGTTCGCGAACCACTTCTCGGGGCAGGGCCTCGAGCGTGCGCTCGACCTGTACCGTACGGGTTACCGCCCGAGCGAGGAGCACCCGGAGCCTCGGACCTTCCTCACGGTGAATGCGGTCGCCGCGCCCACCACGGAGGAAGCGGAAGCTCGTGCGCTCCCGCAACTGCGGATGATGGCACGGCTGCGGCTGAACCAGCCCCTGGGAGCGCTCGAGACCGTCGAGGAGGCACTCGCCGCGGAGACGGACGCCAGCATGGATGAGGTCGTCCAGGCCGCCCGCTCCCGCTGGTTCGTCGGCACCGGAGAGAGCGTGGCCGCAGAGGTCCGCGGCTTCGCCGAGCGCCACGGTGTCGACGAGGTCATGCTGTCCCCGGTCGCCGGTGCGTACGAGTCCGAGCCGAAGGACTCCGCCCTCGGCCGAGCCCAGACCCTGGAGCTCATCGCCGCCGCCCTCTGACCCCGTCCGTCCCCCCGGTCCCGGTCCCCGCTCGGTTGCGGGATGAAAAACGCGCCTTCCCGGGCACGCGGAGGCGCGTTTTTGATCCCGCAACCCGAGCGGGCGCTCTCCACAGGCGACAGTTGTCCACAGATGCCGGAGCGCGAGGCTGGAGGGCGGGACGGAGCGGAAGCTCGCGAGCGACCATGGGCGGATGCGACACCGGATCCCCCTCCCCGCCGAGCTCGGCGCGCACTTCTCCGTCCGCGATGCCGAAGCGTCCGGGGTCGGGCGCAAGCGGCACTCCGCGCGCGATCTCATCCGGCCGTATGCAGGTGTCCGCGCCGCGGAGGAGCCCGCCAGTTTCGTCGAGCACGTGGAGTGCTACGTGCCGCGGTTGCGACCGGGCCAGCGTTTCGCCGGACGGACGGCCCTGCGGCTCTGGGGAATCCCCTTCCCGGTTCGCTGGACGACGACCGAACCCCTGGACATCGCGGTGGACACGGGCCACTCTCCCCCGCGCACCGGCGGCATCCGCGGTCGTCGCATCGCCTCGGGGCGAGCGCACTCCTGGGAGATCGGAAGGGCACCGGTGGTCGACCCCGTGGCTGCGCTCTTCCTCTGCGCCGCGGAGCTGACCCGTGTGCCGATGACCGTCGCCCTGGAAGCCCTGATCACCGCGGCCGACAACTACCCCGGCCTCCACGAAGGCAGACCTTCGGTGGACGTCGAGAGGATCGAACAGCGGCTCCTCGAGTGGGGGCGCTTCCCCGGGTGTGGGCGCATCCGCAGGGCTCTCCCCCGAGTGCGCGGAGGAGTCGAGTCACCGAAGGAGACCGAGACCAGGATGCTGCTGGTCGACGCAGGGCTTCCCGAGCCGGAGATCCAGCACGTCGTCCGGGCCGCCGGACGGGCGATCGCCCGCGTCGACCTCGCCTATCCGCAGTGGCGCATCGCGATCGAGTACGAAGGGGACGGACACCGCACGAGCCGCGAGCAGTGGCGCACCGACATCCGTCGACAGCGCGACCTCGAAGCCGCCGGGTGGATCGTGGTCCGCGTCACCGAGCTCGACCTGCGCGACGGCGGCGCCGCCCTCGTCTCCCTCATCCGCCGGGCGATCTCCTCGCGCTGACACCTGCGTCCTCCGGCGCGGGATCAGAAACGCTCCTCCCCCGGCCAGCGGAGGTGCGTTATCCATCCCGCAACCGCGCCGCGGATCCCGTCAAGGGGTGTCGACAACACACAGATCGGCGTACCCTCGACGGCAGAAAGGGGGTCCGAGGATGAGCACCACCAAGACGCTCGCACTCTGGGTCGCTTACGGACGCAATGGAGTGGTCGGCAGCATCCGGCACGACGACGATGGATACCACGTCACGATGGCGGGAGCGGATGCCGAAGCCAGCACCTATCCCAGCCTCGCTTCCGCGAAGGGTGCCCTGCACGCGCGCATGGCTCCCGGCAGCGACTGGCCGCGCTTCCAGGAGCATTGACCCCGAATCCCGCTCGTGCGGGATGAAAAACGCGCCTCCGTGACGTCCCGGAGGCGCGTTTTCGATCCCGCAACAGCCTCGATCCCGCACCGCCCGCACCGCGGGCGCGGGAGTCAGACCTCAGGCTCCCCGGAGAGGATGCCGCGCAGCCAGTCGCGCGCCTCGACGAACACGTCATCCGAGTAACGCTCGGGGTACTGCACGATCTGGCGATCCGCACGCGGGTAGGAGCCGAGGAACACCACGCGCGGGCTGAAGCGCCGGATGCCGAGCAGCGCGTCGGCCATGCGCTCGTGCTCGATGTGTCCGTCCGCGTCGATCACGAACCGGTAGCGACCGAGTTCGTCGCCGATCGGCCGCGACTCGATGAGCGAGAGGTTGATCCCGCGGGTTGAGAACTGCTCCAGCATCTCGAGGAGCGAACCGGGGTGATCGTGCGGGAGCTCCACGATCAGGGAGGTCTTGTCGGCGCCGGTCGGCTCGGGGGAACGGGTCGTCCGGGTGACCAGCACGAAGCGGGTCACGGCCTGCGCGTTGTCGCCGATGCCCTCCGCGAGCACGTCGACGTCGTAGTGGCTCACGATGCCCGGGGCCGCGATGGCCGCCTGCGCGGCGAGGGTTCCGTCGAGGACGCCGATCGCCGACGCGACGTTGCTCGAGGCCGGCACGTGCGAGTGCGAGGGCAGATGCTCACCGAGCCAGCCATGACACTGCGCATAGGCGACGGGGTGCGCCGCGATCACCTCGACCTGATCGAGCGTCGTGCCACGCGGGGCGACGAGCACGAAGTTCACCCGCACCAGGTACTCACCGATGATGCGCAGGCCCGGCAGGGTCGCCAGCGCATCCTGCGTGGTGGAGACACCGCCCTCGATGGAGTTCTCGATCGCGATCATGGCGGCATCGCTGCGGCCCTCGAGCACGTCGGCCAGCGCCTCCCCCACGTTGTGCACGGGGCACCACGTCTGGCCGCGAGCCTCCGCCACCTGATCGAGCGCCGCCTCCGTGAAGGTTCCGGCAGGGCCGAGATAGCTGTAGGTGCGGCGTTCAGTCACGGGTTTCACCTTAGCCCTCGGCGCGACGACGGAGATACGCATGACTTCTCGGGTGCGATCCCGCCGATCAGGGGGCAGACTGAGAGGATGACCAGCCGTGCCGGCCTCCCTGCGGAGGAAAGTGACCTGATCGACGTCGACGAACTGATCGCCGCCTATTACGACCGCACACCGAACCCCGAGGTCGCGGCCGAGCGGGTCGTCTTCGGGACCAGCGGCCATCGCGGTTCCTCCCTGTCGAACAGCTTCAACGAGAATCACATCCTCGCCACGACGCAGGCGATCGTGGACTACCGCGCAGCCCAGGGCATCACGGGTCCGCTGTTCCTCGGTCGGGACACGCACGCGCTCTCCCTCCCTGCCGAGCGCAGCGCCATCGAGGTGCTGCTCGCGAACGGTGTGGACGTGCGGGTCGATGCCCGCGACTCATGGGTGCCGACCCCCGCGCTCAGCCACGCGATCCTGACCTACAACCGCGGACGCGCTGCCGACGACCCTGGTCGCGCGGACGGCATCGTCGTGACCCCGTCGCACAACCCGCCCCGCGACGGCGGCTTCAAGTACAACCCGCCGCACGGAGGACCCGCCGACACCGACGCCACCGGATGGATCGCCGACCGCGCGAACGCCCTGATCGCCGCGGGGCTCGAGGGAGTGAAACTCGAGCGCTTCGCCGACATCGACTGGGATGCCCTCACCGGCTACGACTTCCGCGAGGAGTATGTGCGGGATCTGCCGTCCATCATCGACCTCGACGCGATCCGCACGGCCGGGGTGCGCATCGGCGCCGACCCTCTGGGCGGAGCGTCCGTGGAGTACTGGGCACTCATCGCCGAGATGCACGACCTCGACCTGGACGTGGTGAACCCCGAGGTCGACCCGACCTGGCGCTTCATGACCTTGGACTGGGACGAGAAGATCCGGATGGATCCGTCGTCGCCCTCGGCTATGGCGTCGCTGGTCGCGAAGAAGGGCGACTACGACGTGCTGACCGGGAACGACGCGGATGCCGACCGGCACGGCATCGTCACCCCGGATGCCGGGCTGATGAACCCGAACCACTACCTGGCCGTCGCGATCGACTACCTGTTCTCGCATCGGCAGGACTGGCCCCGCGATGCCGCGATCGGGAAGACGCTCGTGTCGTCGATGATCATCGACCGCGTCGCCGAATCGCTCGGTCGCCGCCTGCTGGAAGTCCCGGTCGGGTTCAAGTGGTTCGTCCCCGGGCTCCTCGACGGATCGGTCGCGTTCGGCGGCGAGGAGTCGGCCGGAGCGTCCTTCCTCCGCAAGGACGGCTCGGTATGGTCGACCGACAAGGACGGCATCCTGCTGTGCCTGCTGGCCGCCGAGATCATCGCCGTCACGGGCAAGACGCCCTCGGAGCGGTACGCCGAGCTGGAGGAGGCCTTCGGCGCCTCGGCCTACCAGCGGGTCGACGCCCCCGCGACACCGGAGCAGAAGGCGACGCTCGGAAAGCTCGCCCCCGAGTCGGTGACGGCCACCACCCTCGCCGGCGAGGAGGTCACGGCGAAGCTCTCCCACGCGCCCGGCAACGGTGCGGCGATCGGAGGTCTCAAGGTGCAGACGGAGCACGCCTGGTTCGCGGCGCGCCCGTCCGGCACGGAAGACGTCTACAAGCTCTACGCCGAGAGCCTGCGCGGCCCCGAACACCTCGCGGAGGTCCAGGCGGAGGCACGCGCTGTCGTGTCGGCCGCGCTCGGCGACTGACCCACGCGGGCGACGTCTCAGGCTGCGGTGGAACGGGCCAGCACGGCGCCGGCCTCGCGCAGCC
>WPCJ01047032.1_pt1 | contig 22918 bp, 18 predicted proteins | sample 5399831 | NCBI WGS metagenome assembly WPCJ01 (sample SAMN12869470, study PRJNA574797) | sludge metagenome | isolation source: wastewater treatment of pH10 | place: China:Beijing | collected 2019-05-20 | reverse complement strand
TCCGACGGATGATGTTTAAAAGTCCCATGTGGATCACTCCGTTGCCCCCGTCGCTCGCAGCGTTGGGGGAAGGTTCACATGGCTCAGTTCTCAATGGAAATTATCTGCCTAACCGGCTCAGTTCCGCGTGGAAACCAACAGGTATGAACTGTTCAGCGACGGGCGCGTATCGTTCTTGCAGTTTATGCTTCTGTCGGTCCAGATCCTCTTTGATGCTGGCAAGTGTCATCAGCTGATTTAATATAGCAAGGCTCAAAAACAGCGCAAAAAGCGTTGCTCCTAATGCAATTGTTAGGTTTGCCCAAAACTCAGTACTGCAGGCACTAGTGTTCTTAAACTGAGCTGCGACGATCACAGTTGCCAATGGGATGCCAAGAATTTGGTTCTGTACGTCGTGAAACGTCTTATGGATTTTATTGGTGTAGTCGTTGATAGCTTCCTCGGTTTTATTTCTAATTTTATCGTATGAGAATTCAGAGGCAAAAAGCTTGTAACCTTCTTGCGCTTCACCGATTAGCCTTCGTAAATGCCTAACCAGATAAGAGAAACGTTCGCCGTCTGGAAGGTTTCGGCACAACTCGATGATGGCAGTGCAAAGAATAGCATTTCTTTGATCTTTATGGATCTTGTCGAATACGAAATGCTCTAGTTCATCAACATCTGAAGAGGTCAAAGTCGCGAGGTCGATCAGTTTGTAGTTGATGGGGATCTTCAAACGGGAGGCACCAAAAAATGTAGCTTCAGCATGGGTCTGATCAACGAATGCAGCTATCTCTGCTATTGATTTCACAATCCTCAGTGCTAATCGATACTTTTGGACATCGTTTGGTGTCGCCTGGTCATTGTAAGCAAAACGCTCTTTTGTGATGTACCATCGCTCCGGTTCATGAAGCCGATACTTGTCGATGGCAATGACGTTTTCAAGATTTTCAGTACGCAAGCCTAGGCCGACGCGAGGGTTACTTATTCTAGCTGTTAAGCACGCGCCAATTTTAATATCATTATTATGGTCTTCAATATGGATTCCGGAATCATCAAGCGCGCCGTCATCCTCAAGGATAAAAGCAATAGTATTGAGAATCGAGGAGTCAGCTATTGTTACAAGCCAACTACCATCTGGCTGAAGCGTTGAATTCTTATAGATAGGAATCAACTGATCGAAGGTAATCCTCGACATTTTATTCCTGCTCGCGTTCGAGGTCCTCAACTAAGCTTGGTGGTAAATCTTTAAGTACGATAGTCTTTTTATCGGAATTGTACTCAATTTTTCCCTCGGCGAGTGCGCTTCGATCAAATTCGACGGACCAGTGCGGAGTTTTGGCCTTGAATTTTACGAGTGCTCTCAGAACACGTTTATTGGGTACAAAACCGTCAGATAGGGCTTGCTCCTGAACCAGCGCTAAAGCTAAATCTTGAGGACTTTCTGGAAACAGTTCATTCGAGAACGACTCAAAATCGAGTGGTACTCCCTCACGGACGTGTCGTTCGCATATTTCGTAGGCTCTACGTAAAAACTTGGATTTGTCCGACACGACGCCTTTTGCAGGATCAGCAAAATCTTCGAGAATGCGAATTAGCTTCCTTGTATCTTCCTGATCTTGAACAGTTGTGTCACATCCAAGAAACTCTTTGAAGTATTCTGCAACATCACCTTTACCTTTTAAAAAGCCGATGTATCGATCAGCGGCGGCAAGCCATGCAGTAATATTAACTCGTCCAGCAAACCGGAAACCATCAAGATCGAGATGTTTTATGTCCGCAATATCAAGATCACTGGTGAGTGCTGCCCCTAATTTTTCGTTAATAATTGCTACCAATAAATAAATTTGATCATCTTTTTCGATATGAGCGAAGAGTACGTGGCCACCTGTCGCGCCCGGCTTCTGCTTTGCTTGGACAGCCAATGTACCCATGAGTTTCATTGTCAGATCGGAGAAGTTTTTATAATTTTCCTTCTCAAACTCGGCGATAAACGTTTGGGCAGGATAATCGGCAATTTGTGTCGAAAATTTTCCGTGGGCCTTAGTCGCTTTACTGGCGTAAAGCCCGTGAATTTCGTTGACAACGCGAACGACTGTTTCTGAAACTTCTAATTGTGCCTTGCCAAATTTTGTTTCGAAGTCGCTTGCGCCTTTGCGGCGCAAGTCATGTAGCGCGACTTGAATTACACTATCGACCATCGAATCTGCCCCCAAAATATCAATGTTGTCATTTTGTGTCCCTATTAGCGAAGAAATACAAGGGTAGGGCATGGTCTTAGACGCTGCTATTAGATCAAAAGATCAGCTGTGCGGACGCATGTTTTCGTGGTCGTGCGATCACATGCTCGTGCTTATTCGCACAGCTAGTGATGAAAGGCCTCCTTTCAGGTGAAGTCCTGTCGTCAATCACGAGACATCGTTTGGGAGGGCGCGCCTCGAATTGATAATTATTTCTGAACGGGACAAATCAAATGCAACGAAATGCCCATACCAAGGCTCAGGGGGACAAACCAAGGCGGCGTTTACAGCAGAACATTTCCCCATCCCGCACGAACTTGTGTAATTTTTGACGTTTACGGAAACGTCAAAGTAGTTTAGCTTCTGCTCTGAATTGACTGGTCGTGCGCAGAATCCGTGATACGGTTGGTCAAAAGGCGGCAAAAATGGTTGTTTTTCGCAGAAAATCGTCCTTTTTGTTGCAACATGCGCGCTGTCACAGCGTTTCGCTATAATGTGGCATGCAGGCATGAAACGCGGTTACGGGCTCGTTCCAGCCATCGCGGAACGGCTCAGGTGGTGAATTTGGAGGATTTCTATGCCGAGCTATCGCGCGCCAGTTGAGGATACCAATTTCGTTCTCAACGACGTTCTGAATTATCAGCGCTACAACAATCTGCCGGGCTTTGCCGACGCGTCGCCCGATGTCGTCGAGGCAATCCTGTCTGAAGGCGCGAAGCTCGCCGAAGGCACCCTGTTCCCGGTCAATCAGACCGCTGATCGCGAAGGCTGCAAGCGTCATTCGGACGGTTCGGTGACGACGCCGAAGGGCTACAAGCAGGCTTATGATCTGTATCGTGAAGGCGGCTGGCTTGGTCTCGCTGTGCCCGAACAATATGGCGGACAGGGGCTTCCCTATCTCCTGCACACGGCTGTCGGCGAATATATGTCGTCGGCCAATATGGCGCTCACCATGTATCCGGGCCTGACACAGGGCGCGATTGCCGCGATCCTGACCCACGGCACCGATGAGCAGAAGGATACCTATCTGCCGAAGATGGTGGAAGGCACCTGGACCGGCACGATGAACCTGACCGAACCGCATTGCGGTACGGATCTGGGCCTGCTGCGCACTAGTGCTGCGCCACAGGGCGACGGCTCCTACAAGATTTCCGGCCAGAAGATTTTCATCTCGGCTGGCGAACATGACATGTCGGAAAACATCATCCATCTGGTGCTGGCCCGCATCGACGGTGCGCCCGAGGGTGTGAAGGGCATTTCGCTGTTTATCGTGCCGAAGTTCATTCTCGATGAAAACGGCAATCCGGGCGCGCGCAACGGCGTTTCCTGTGGGTCTATCGAAGAGAAGATGGGCATTCACGGCAACGCCACCTGCGTCATGAATTATGACGATGCAACCGGCTATCTGATCGGCGAGGCGCATAAGGGCCTGCGCGCCATGTTCACCATGATGAACGAAGCGCGTCTCGGCGTGGCATTGCAGGGGCTTTCGATTGCCGAAACCGCCTATCAGAATGCCGCGATCTATGCTCGCGAGCGTATTCAGGGCCGCGCCCTTTCCGGCGCGAAAGAGCCGGAAAAGAAGGCCGACCCGATTATCGTGCATCCGGATATCCGTCGCAACCTGATGACGATCCGCGCTTTCAACGAGGCAGGCCGCGCGCTCATCCTGTGGACGGCGCTGAATTCCGATATTGCGCATCGTTCCGGCGACGAGGCCGAGCGTCAGGCCGCCGATGATCTGGTCGGCCTGCTGACACCGGTGCTGAAAGGCGTTCTGACCGACAAGGGTTTTGAACATGCCGTCATGGCGCAGCAGGTGTTCGGCGGTCACGGCTATATCGAAGAACACGGCATGAGCCAATATGTGCGCGATGCGCGTATCGCGATGATCTATGAGGGTGCGAACGGCATTCAGGCGCTCGATCTGGTCGGTCGCAAGCTGGCGCTGAATGGCGGTCGTGCGGTCACGACCTTCTTCAAGGAAGCCGGCGAGTTCTGCGAAGCCAATCGCGACAACGAGAAGCTGTCCTTTTTCACCAAGCATCTGAAGAAGGGCCTCAACGATCTTCAGGCCGCCACCATGTGGCTGATGCAGAACGCCATGGCGAAGCCCGACAATGCCGGTGCAGCCTCCAATGACTATATGCACCTTTTCGGTCTGGTTGCGCTGGGCCTGATGTGGGGCCGCATGGCCAAGGTCGCCGAGGAAAAGCTGGCGGCAGGTGAAGGCAACAAGGCTTACCTTGAAGCCAAGCTTGTCACTGCCCGGTACTATTTCGAGCGTATCATGCCGCAAAGTGCCGCCCATCTGGCGCGCATCCAGTCGGGTGCGGATAGCATGATGGCGCTGCCTGCGGATGCGTTCTGATTTTCTGCCGATATTTTAAAGGTTAGGCCGGGTTCTTCGGACCCGGCGGGAAGGAGAAAAAATGGCTGAGGCTTATATTTACGATCACGTGCGGACGCCGCGCGGCCGCGGCAAGAAGGACGGGTCCTTGCATGAAGTGCCTGCCGTACGTCTGGGCGCAAAGGTTCTGGAATCCCTGCGCGACCGCAACAACATCGATACCGCCAAGGTCGATGACATTATTTTTGGCTGTGTCGATCCGGTTGGCGAAGCCGGTGCGGTCATTCCGCGCTCTGCTGCTTTCGAAGCCGGATACGACTTCAAGGCCCCGGGCATCCAGATTTCGCGCTTCTGCGCTTCGGGTCTCGATGCCATTAATCTGGCGGCTGCCAAGGTTGCCTTCGGCGCCGATGATCTGGTGATAGCGGGCGGCGTTGAAAGCATGTCGCGCGTGGGTATGGGCATGTCGGGCGGCGCGTGGTACATGGATCCATCGGTTGGCTTCCCGGGCTATTTCATGCCGCAGGGCGTTTCCGCCGATCTGATCGCCACGAAATACGGTTTCAGCCGCGACGACGTCGATGCCTATGCTGTCGAAAGCCAGAAGCGCGCCGGCAAGTCGTGGGAAAAGGGTTATTTCAAGAATTCGGTCATTGCGATCAAGGATCAGAACGGCCTGACCATTCTCGACCATGACGAGCATATGCGCCCGACGACCGACATGCAGGCGCTGGGCCAGTTGAACCCGTCCTTCGTGATGCCGGGCGAAATGGGCGGCTTCAATGCTGTCGGCATTCAGGCGCATCCGGAAATCGAAACGGTCAATCACGTTCACCATGCCGGGAATTCATCGGGTATCGTCGATGGCGCAGCGGGCGTTCTGGTTGGCTCCAAGAAGGCTGGCAAGGCGTTCGACATCAAGCCGCGCGCCCGTATCCGCGCTTTCGCCAATATCGGCTCCGACCCGGCGCTGATGCTGACCGGCCCGGTCGATGTGACGGAAAAACTGCTCAAGCAGGCAAAGCTGAAGATTTCGGATATCGACCTGTTCGAACTCAACGAAGCCTTCGCCGCTGTGGTGCTGCGCTATATGCAGGCTTTCGACATTCCGCACGACAAGATCAACGTCAATGGCGGCGCGATTGCCATGGGCCATCCGCTCGGCGCAACCGGCGCGATGATCCTCGGTACGGTGCTGGATGAGCTGGAACGCCGCGATCTCAACACCGCGCTGGTGACCTTGTGCATTGGTGCTGGCATGGGCACGGCGACGATCATCGAGCGCGTATAAGGGCGAGGGAGGTTTTTACGAATGGCTTACACGAATTTCAAAGTTGAGACCGACGCCGACGGCATTGCCCTCGTCACCTGGGACATGCCTGAAAAGTCGATGAATGTTTTCACCGTCGAGGCGATGCAGGAACTGAACGCCATCATCGACGCGGTGGTTGCCGATGACAAGATCAAGGGCGTGGTCATCACGTCCGGCAAGGAAAGCTTCTCCGGTGGCGCCGACCTGACCATGCTGGAAGGCATGTTCAAGGAGTTTCAGAAGCAGAAGGCCAAGGACCCACAAGGCGCGGTCCAGACCCTGTTCGACAATGTCGGCAAAATGAGCGGCCTTTTCCGCAAGCTTGAAACCTGCGGCAAGCCTTGGGTTTCGGCCATCAACGGCACCTGCATGGGCGGTGCGTTTGAAATGTCGCTCGCCTGCCATGCCCGCGTGGCATCCGATGCTCCGGGCGTGAAGATGGCCCTGCCGGAAGTGAAAGTCGGCCTGTTTCCGGGCGCTGGCGGTACACAGCGCGTTCCGCGCCTTGCCAACCAGCAGGATGCGCTTCAGATGATGACGACCGGTTCCAGCCTGACGGCGCAACGCGCCAAGGCTATGGGTCTCGTCACCGAGATCGCTCCGGCCAAGAAGCTGGTCGAAACAGCCAAGAAGCTCATCAAGGGCGGCCTCAAGCCGGTTCAGCCCTGGGATGAAAAGGGCTTCAAGCTGCCGGGCGGCGCGATCTATTCGGCTGCTGGTGCGAACCTTTGGCCTGCTGCAACGGCAATCCTGCGTCGCGAAACGTCCGGCAATTATCCGGCGGCACTCGCTATCCTGAAGTCGGTTTATGAAGGCCTTCTGGTTCCTTTCGATACCGGTCTCAAGATTGAGCAGCGCTACTTTACCGAAATTCTCCAGACGACCGAAGCGGGCATGATGATCCGCTCGCTGTTCGTGTCGTTGCAGGAACTGAACAAGGGCGCGCGCCGCCCGGCGGATGAAAAGCCGACCAAGCTCAAGAAAATCGGCGTCATCGGCGCTGGTTTCATGGGGGCGGGCATTGCTTATGTGACCGCCAAGGCCGGCATTCCGGTGGTGCTGATCGACCGCGATCAGGAAGCCGCCGACAAGGGTAAGGCGCATACCGCCGATCTCGTCACCAAGGAAATGCAGAAGGGCCGCGCTACTGAGGCCGACAAGGAAAAGCTTCTGTCGCTCATCACCGCGACGCCGGATTATGCCGAACTCGACGGTGCCGATCTGGTGATCGAAGCCGTGTTCGAAGACCGCGAAGTCAAGCGTGTCGCGACCGAGAAGGCCGAGGAAGTGCTGAAGTCTTCCGCGATCTTCGCATCCAACACTTCGACCCTGCCGATCAGCGGTCTTGCCAAGGTATCGAAGCGTCCGAAGAATTTCATCGGCATCCACTTCTTCTCGCCGGTCGACAAGATGATGCTGGTGGAAGTGATCCTCGGCAAGAAGACCTCCGACAAGGCATTGGCCGTAGCCCTCGATTACGTGCGTGCAATCAAGAAGACGCCGATTGTCGTCAACGACACGCGTGGCTTCTACGTCAATCGCTGCGTGCTGCGCTATATGTCGGAAGCCTACAACATGCTTGTTGAAGGTGTTCCGGCTGCGATGATCGAGAATGCCGCCCGCATGGCCGGCATGCCGGTTGGCCCGCTTGCGCTCAACGACGAGACGGCCATCGACCTGTCGCAGAAGATCCTCAAGGCAACCCTTGCCGATCTTGGTGAAAAGGCTGTCGATCCGCGCCATGTGGAACTGGTGGACAAGCTCGTCAACGAGTTCGACCGCAAGGGCCGCAAGAACGGTAAGGGATTCTACGATTATCCGGCAAAGCCCGCCAAGAAGCATCTGTGGCCGGGCCTCAAGGATCTCTATCAGCAGCAGAATCCTGACAAGATCGATGTGAAGGAGCTGAAGGAACGCTTCCTCGTCACCATCGCTCTGGAAGCTGCCCGCGTGATGGAAGAAGGCATCGTCACCGATCCGCGTGAAGCGGATGTCGGCTCCATCCTTGCCTTCGGTTTTGCGCCTTATACAGGGGGTACGCTGTCCTATATCGATGGCATGGGCGCGAAGAAATTCGTCAAGCTCGCCAAGGACTTGCAGAAGAAATACGGCCAGCAGTTCAAGGCGCCGAAGCTTCTGCTCGACATGGCCGAGAACGGCGAAAGCTTCTATCAGCGCTTCAACCCGTACAAGACGGAAACGAAGAAGGCAGCGTAAGCTCCCTCCTTCGCAAAATCATCAGGCGCGGCATGTTTCATGCCGCGCTTTTTGTTTGCGTGATCCGCTTTTGCTGAAATGACATAGCCTGAAAATAAGAAAATTTTCCCTGTTAATTCAGCCGTCTTGCGTAATTATAGCTTTTTCGGTAGGTTGAAGCCGAAGATGGGACGGAAATTAGGTTTAAAATCCTTTGAAGCATATCTTTCCTGATGGGGACTGTTCAGGAAGATATGTTGGAACCTACGTGGCGGATCATGACTATGTTTTCTCACGAGAGCGTGTGGGCGGCCATCGATGCCCTGGCTGAACGTCATTCCCTGAGTGCGTCCGGGCTGGCGCGTCGGGCAGGGCTGGACCCAACGACCTTTAACAAATCCAAGCGCTATGCTTCCGACGGGCGCGCGCGCTGGCCTTCGACGGAATCGCTCGCCAAGGTGATGGAGGCAACCGGCTCGACCTTCGATGAGTTCACGCGGCTCATTCAGGGCGAAAACCGCACGCCGCAATTCGGCGAATATACGCAGGACATGCAGTCGATCCCGTTGCTCGGCATGGCCGAAGCCGGTGCGGGCGGCTATTTCGACGATGCCGGTTTCCCGGCGGGGCAAGGCTGGGACATTGTGGAATTTCCCGCCGGATCGGGGGAAAGTGTGTATGCGCTGGAGGTTTCGGGTGACTCGATGTTGCCCCTTTATCGTGATGGCGATACGCTGATCGTTGCACCCAATACCGCCATTCGCCGGGGCGATCGCGTGGTGGTGCGAACGAAAGACGGAGAAGTGATGGCCAAGATCCTGCATCGCCAGACGCCGCGAACCATTGAGCTTCACTCGCTCAATCCCGAACATCCGAACCGCATCTTCGAGTCGAAGGATATCGAATGGGTCGCCCGCATTTTGTGGGCGAGCCAGTAATGGCGCAATCGCAGGACAGAAGCCATGCGCGCGCCGTTTTCGGCGGTCTGGCTGGCATAACAGGCGCAGTTCTGGTCGCAGCCTTCGTGGCGCCGTTCTATGGCGCGCTGGATCGACCTGTCGTCATCAATTCCGGTGACACGCAGACCGGCTCCGGTACGGGCAACGGCATCGTTGTCGAACAGTTTGACTATAATGAACCGGGAACACCGCCTGAAACGGGCAATGCACCGGAGGGGACCTCACCGCAGCCGGGCGAGGGCGCACCCGCTGAAGGGCAGTCACCTGCATCGCCGGAAAACGGCACGGCTAACGATCAATCCAGTGAAAGTGACATGCAACGCGAGGCACCGCGTCCGCCGCTGAGCGATCTTGGTCTTGCATCCACACCCAAGCCGCCAGAGCCACCTGCACCGGCTACACCTGTCGATGCGGGCGAACAGATGCAGCTTTTGCAGCGCCCTGTCGCGGTGGCCGCCGGACGGCTGGAAAGTCAGGGCCGCATGATCGAACTGCAGGGCATCGAAATCGTTCCCGTCGAACAGACATGCCAGACAGCTTCCGGCGAAAGCTGGCCATGCGGCATGCAGGCGCGCACTGCCTTCCGGCAATGGCTGCGCTCTCGTGCCGTCATGTGCCGCCTGCCTGAAAACGACAGCGGTGCGGCAGTCGCAACCGAGTGCACGCTGGGCAATGAAGATGCAGCCGCATGGCTCGTCGCCAATGGCTGGGCGAAGGCTGTTCCGGGCGGTGCCTATGACGAAGCGGGCCGCAAGGCCGTGGAGGCTCGCCTCGGTATCTTCGGCGACAAGCCTGATACGTCGCTGCCCAATCCGGAGCCGGATAGCGGCAATATGATGGATAATCCTTCGCCGCTGGCCCCTGAAACGGAGCCGCAGCCGTCTTCGCCGTCCCCACAGACGCAGGGTGATTTTCCGCCCGCGCCGCCCGCACAATAGAGCGGCCGAATTGAGAGCATTTCCAGCAAAAGTGCGTAGCGCCTACGCGGGGAAATCAGTCCACTGGACTGATTTCTGATCCCGCTTCGATGCGTCGGACAATGCGTCGAAACAAATAGTTAGAGCGGTTCCGGCAACTCCGTTTGAACTGGGACTGCTCTAAATCAAACCATCATCCCGTTCTGGGCGGCAACCAAGCCTTATCCTGAGCCGGTGCGAAGCAGCGTGTCAAAGGGTCGGGCCGAAGGGTCGGGCTTGTGCTTTCTGAACTCTCGTCCTTCGATCCTTCGACAGGCTCAGGATGAGGGTGTCGGTACAAAACAATAAGGGCGGCTCGAAGCCGCCCTTATTGTTTGAATTCATTGGTCTGGGTTAGAGCATGTCTTGATGTCTACGCCAGTTCGCCAGCCAATGCCTTTTTGATTAGCGCGCGGGTTTCGTCGACGCCGTAAAGTGCGACGAAAGAGCCGAAGCGCGGTCCGCGTTCCTGGCCGATCAGCACTTCATAGAGCATCTGGAAGAAGGAAACCGAAACACCGGGACCGCCTTCCGGGCTCTTCTTGGTGTGGTCCTGATAACGCTCGATGGCACGGGCAACATCGAGAATGGCATTCTGGATGTCGTTGCCATCGCTGCCGGCAGGCAGCGTTGCAAGCTTGGCATCCAGCGCTTCGAGCGCTGCGCGCTCTACATCGTCAGGCGCGCGGAACTGCTTGGTCGGCTTCACGAAATCGTTGAAGTAACGGATCGCATAGCCGACGAGCGCGTCGAGTTCCGGGTTGTTTTCCGGCGTGACGCCCGGCACATGGCGTGAGATGAAGCCCCACAGCACAGCCGGATTTTCGGCATTCGATGCACTGACCAGATTGAGCATCAGCGCGAAGGTGACCGGCAGGTTCACCTTCGGCGGATTGCCGTAATGAATGTGCCAGACCGGATTGTTCAGCCGGTCCTTCCATTCCTGACGCTCATAGGCCGAGAGATAGGTGAAATATTCGTCCACCGCCTTCGGAATGACATCGAAATAGAGACGCTTGGCGGTCTTCGGCTTCTGGAAGTTGTAGAGCGCAAGGCTTTCGGTCGGCGCATAGGCCAGCCATTCATCGATGGAAATGCCGTTGCCCTTGGATTTGGAAATCTTCTGGCCAAGCTGGTCGAGGAACAGTTCGTAGACGAAATGTTCCGGTGCGCGACCGCCGAGGATTTCGCAAATGCGGTCATAAACGCCCGCATTGGTCTGGTGGTCCTTGCCGAACATTTCGAAATCGACGCCGAGCGCTGCCCAGCGCATGCCGAAATCCGGCTTCCATTGCAGCTTCACCTTGCCGCCTGTGACGGACAGGGTGGTTTCAACGCCGTCTTCATCGTCGAACGTGATGGTGCCAGCCTTGACATCCACGCTCTTCATCGGCACGTAAAGCACGCGGCCGGACTTCGGCGAGATCGGCAGGAACGGGCTGTAGGTAGCCTGACGCTCTTCGCCGAGTGTCGGCAGCATGACCTTCATGATGTCATCATAGCGCTCGACGGCCTTGAGAAGCACGGCGTCGAACTTGCCGGACTTGTAATACTCGGTCGCGCTGGCGAATTCGTAATCGAAGCCGAAAGTGTCGAGGAAGCGGCACAGCATGGCGTTGTTGTGATCCGCAAAGCTCTTGTAGTCGCCGCCGAACGGGTTCGGAACGGTCGAAAGCGGCATTTGCAGATAGGGCTCAAGAGCTGCCTTGTCCGGCACATTGTCCGGAATCTTGCGCATGCCGTCGAGATCGTCCGAAAAGCAGATCAGGCGCGTCTTGACCTTGTCTTCGGTCAGGATGCGGAAGGCATGGCGCACCATCGAGGTGCGCGCCACTTCGCCGAACGTGCCGATATGCGGCAGGCCGGAAGGACCATAGCCGGTCTCGAAGATCACTGTCTCCGGCAGGCCGGTCTTTGCATAGCGCTTGAGGATTTTCTTCGCTTCTTCAAAAGGCCATGCTTTCGCTTCCGCAGCCGCCACGGTCAGTTCCGGGGTCAGCGTGATTTCGGGAAGGCGGTGCGAGGTCATGGTTCAATCCTGTGAAGGGGGCTACTCGTTAAAACTTACGCGCAAGGGAGGCGCATACTGCTCTATGGCGCGGCAACCACTGTCCGTCAACGGTTGCGACCGAATTTCCTTGCGCAACGGGATGCGGCTTCCTAACTTTCAAACCAATTTGGGCCGTTGGAGTTGATTCCGGCCATTGTTGTGCAGGAGTACGCGATGAAAAAGATCACCCCGCAGGATGCACTCGTCTATATCATGATTACGACGTCTGCAGCCGATACCACCATGACCGATGCCGAACTGGAATCCATCGGCAATGTGGTGACGCGCCTGCCGGTTTTCCGTGGTTTCGATACTGGGCGTCTGCCGCAGCTTGCCAATGATTGCTATGCGTTGCTGGCGTACGAAGACGGCCTTGAGAAAATTCTCGACCTCGCTCATGAAGCGTTGCCGGAACGCCTCTACGATACGGCCTATGCGCTGGCTGTCGAGGTGGCCGCCGCCGATCTGCATGTGGAGCAGGAGGAGCTGGAGTTCCTCCAGATGTTGCGTGACCGCTGGACGCTCGATGAGCTGACCGTTGCCGCCATCGAACGCAGCGCCCGCGTGCGGTTCCGTAAGCTTGATCCTGTCGTTTAGAGCGCGTTGTTTCAGAGCGAGAAATGCAAAACGGGCGGAAAATCCGCCCGTTTCCTTTATGGGGTTCAGGAAAATCAGCACACGACCGGGAGCCGTCGCGCCTTGCGCCGTTCCAGAGCGGCACGCATGATGCGGGCAGCTTCTGCAAATGTCGGCGTTTCCTTCCAGTGTTCGGCATGAATGATGCCGGTCGGGACGATATCCTTCAGCGCTTCCAGCGTGTGGCGCGGCACCATATCGGTGCAGTTCCACAGGCGACGAAAGACGACGCTGATCCGTGTAACCTTGCCGTTGACCTGAACGGACGGTTCGGTCGTTTCCAGAGCCCAATCTTCATAGGCATCGACCGCATCCTGGAATGCATGATGCAGATAGATCGGTGCGTGACCGTCATGAAGCGGGGGCAGCAAACTAGACATTTCTGTTTCCTCTCTTCCAATGTGGTTTAGCCTTAGAGCGCATCCCGAAAAGTGTGAAACGGTTCTCGGAACAAGATGCGCGAGTAACTAGGGGGCATTTGTTGCCTGGGAAATGAATTGGGGCGAACAAATGCATTTAAACAAGAGCCATGAATTGCTCTTCAGTGGTCTATGTGTGCCGTGTCGAAATGGAAGCTCACGAAATACGACAACACATAATTAACCATGATCTACGGAAGAAGGCCTGTTTGGCAAGAGGCGATTTTCTTTAAATAAGCTTTTATCGGAAAAATAATTCAAACGCATAGGTTGAAATACTGCAATAATAAGCTAGCAAATCATTGAAATCTTATTTTTACTTGACGGTTAAATATCCCGAAAAACGATGTTTTTTTCGATATTTATTGTTCGGGTGACAGGTTTTGATCCTGTCAAATTCGGATGACTGGTATAAAAAAGTCAGAGAATGAAAATGTGATTGCGGGGCAATGGATATGGCTCAACTGGTTCTGTCGCGTAGGGCTTTTCTGGCGGGATCGACCGCTTTGGCCGCTATCGCCATCTGGCCGCAACGGTCGAATGCGGCTGGTGAGGCGCAGAAAGGCGGGCGGCTGGTCGTGGCCGCAGATTCAGAACCACGTAATCTGAACCCGGCCATCGTTGCGTCCAATGGCGTTTTCTTCGTCGCAAGCAAGGTGATCGAGCCTCTGGCGGAAGCGTCTTTTGAAGGTGAAAATGGTCTCACGCCACGGCTTGCCACGAGCTGGGAAGGTTCGACCGACGGGCTGACGGCAACGTTCCACCTGCGCGAAGGCGTCAAATGGCATGACGGCAAGCCGTTTACATCGGCGGATGTGGCATTTTCGGCCATGGAAGTCTGGAAACCGCTGCAAAACCTGGGACGTGTTGTGTTCAAGGCGCTGGAGAAGGTTGATACGCCGGACGATCTTACCGCCATCTTCCATTTCTCCGAGCCGACGCCCTTCCAGCTTATCCGTAATGCCTTACCGGCATTGACCGCAGTGCTGCCGAAACACGTCTTTGCGGGCAGTGATATCATGGCCAATCCGGCCAATGAGAAGCTCGTCGGAACCGGTCCGTTCAAATATGCCGAGCACAAGACCGGAGAATATTACCGGCTGACACGGAACGATGATTATTGGGGCAAGGGTGAGCCTTATCTGGATGAGATCGTCTATCGCGTGTTACCGGACCGTGCCGCAGCCGCAGGCGCGCTGGAGGCCGAAGAAATCGATCTTACCGCTTTTTCCGCCGTGCCGCTCGCCGATCTGGACCGGATTTCGAAGGTTCCGGGCCTGACGGTGATTTCGAAAGGCTATGAAGCGCTGACCTATCAGCTTGTGGTGGAGATCAACCACCGCCGCAAGGAGCTGGCGGACCTGAAGGTTCGGCAGGCGATCGCTCATGCCATCGACCGCGATTTTGTAGTGAAGACGATTTTCCTCGGTTATGCCAAAACCTCGACCGGTCCTGTGCCGCGTTATGACAGCCAGTTTTATACCGATGACGTGCCGTCCTATCCGTTCGACGTCGCGAAGGCGAATGCGCTTCTGGACGAGGCTGGCTACAAGCGGGGCAAGGACGGCACGCGCTTCGCGCTCAAGCTTCTTCCTGCGCCCTATTTCAATGAAACGAAACAGTTCGGCGATTATCTGCGTCAGGCGCTTGCTGCTGTCGGCATCGATGCGCGCATCGTCAATAATGATTCCGCCGCGCACCAGAAGGCAGTTTACACCGATCATGACTTCGATCTGGCGATTGCACCGACGGTTTATCGCGGCGATCCGGCCATATCCACGACAATTCTGGTCGAAAGCGGTATCCCGGCAGGCGTGCCGTTTTCCAATCAGGGCGGCTACGCCAATGCTGAACTGGACGCGCTGATCGCCAAAGCCGCACGCGAAATTGATGAGAAAAAGCGCACGGCGCTCTATCATCAGTTCCAGCAGATGGTGGAGGCAGATTTGCCACTGATTAACGTGGCGGAATGGGGTTTCATCACCGTTGCCCGTGACCGCGTGAAGAATGTTTCCAACAATCCTCGCTGGGCTGTTTCCAACTGGGCGGATACGTGGCTGGAGCAGTGACGAACCTTTCCGATTGATTGTATCCTGTCATCGTGAAACAGATTCTGGCCCTTCTCCGCAAACGACTGCTCGGCAGCTTCATCGTGCTGCTGATTGTCATTGTCGGCTGCTTTTTCCTGGTAGAAAGCGCGCCGGGGGATGCCGTTGACGCCTATGCCGTGACATTCGGCGGCGATGCGGCAACGATTGCCGAAATGCGCGCGCGCTGGGGGTTGGATCAATCGGTCTGGCATCGGCTCGGGGCCTATCTGGCAGCCCTTGCGCAGGGTAATCTTGGCCGGTCCGTCAGTTTCAACCGGCCCATTCTCGATGTTATACTGGAACGCTTGCCCAACACACTTCTGCTGATGGGGGCGGCGACTGCCTTGTCTTTTGCCGTGGGCTCGCTTCTTGGCATCGTGGCAGGGGCGAAGCCCGGAAGCTTTCGCGACCGGTTTCTCTCCGTGGCATCGCTAATCCTCTATGCGATCCCCGGTTTCTGGCTGGCGCTCGTGCTGGTCATCCTGTTTTCGATCAGGCTGCGCTGGTTGCCGTCGAGCGGCATTGAAACAATCGCTTCCGGCAAGCATGGGCTGGCGCGGGCTGGCGACATTGCAGTTCATCTGGTGCTGCCGGTTGTTTCGCTGGCGGTGATCTATCTGGCACTTTACTTGCGGGTCATGCGCGCCGCCATGGCCGAGACATGGCGTATGGATTTCGTGCGCGCCTTGCGGGCGAGGGGTATTTCGCATTCGCGCATTGTCCTGCGCCACGTGGCGCGCAACGCCTTGCTGCCGCTCGTCACCGTGCTGGGCCTGCAGGCCGCATCCATGCTCGGCGGCAGCGTGGTGATCGAAAGCGTTTTCGCCGTGCCGGGTCTGGGGCGACTGGCGCAGGAGGCTGTCGCAAGCCGTGACACGCCGCTTCTGCTCGGCGTCATTCTGGTCAGCGCCATCATGGTGATCGTGGTCAATTTCCTTATCGACCTGATCTATCTCTGGCTTGATCCACGTATCGCGACCGGAGGCCGCGCGGTATGAACGGGGTGAAACGTTATTTCAGAACAGGCGAGGGTTTAGCAGGCGCAATCCTGCTGGCGCTGCTCGTACTGGCAGCACTTGCCGCCCCTCTCATCTTTCCCGCCGATCCTTTAAGCATTGTCTCAACGCCGTTGCTGCAACCCTTTGACAATAAAGATTTTATCTTCGGGACCGACCGGCTTGGACGCAATGTTCTGGCTGAACTTTTCTACGGCGCGCGCACATCGCTTGGCGTTGGGCTGGCCGCTGCCTTGGCCTCAATTATCCTCGGCAGCATCATCGGGACGCTGGCCGGTTTTGCGGGCGGTATCGTCGATGAAGTTCTGATGCGGATTACGGAAGCCTTCCAGACCGTGCCGGGCTTTCTGCTGGCGTTGGCGCTGGTCAGCATTGCCGGGCCGACACTGCCGGTGTTGATTGCCGCGATTGCGCTTTCAAGCTGGACGCAGGCTGCGCGCCTCACACGCGGACAGGTGCTCACAATCCGCGAAAGCGATTACGTGGCGTCGGCTCGTGTCATCGGCATGCATCCGATGGAAATCGCTTTCCGCCAGATACTGCCCAACGCTCTGCCGCCGGTTTTGGCGCTGGTGCCGGTGGTCGTCGCTTCCGCCATATTGATCGAAGCGGCTCTGTCCTTTCTGGGGCTGGGTGATCCGAACCGCGTCACCTGGGGCGGCATGATTGCCGAGGGGCGCACGGTCCTGCGTTCGGCACCCTGGCTTTCGATCCTGCCGGGACTGGCGCTGGCATTGACTGTTGTGGGCGTCTATCTGGCGGGCGAAGGGCTGACGAACGCCTTGTCCCGGCGCGAGGTGCAATCATGACGGTGATCGTTCGGCTGGAACAGCTTTCCGTGCACTATGGCCGTGAAATGGCGCTGGAGACTATCGACCTCGATATCCGTCGCGGTGAAACACTGGCGATCATTGGCGAAAGCGGCTCGGGCAAAAGCACGCTGGCGCTGGCCTTGGCCTCGCTCCTGCCGGGCAATGCCCGCATTTCGGGCCGCATGGATTGGGCGGATGGCAAGCGGCGACCGGGACGCGACATCGGCTTCGTGTTTCAGGATCCTGCATCGAGCTTCGACCCGCTGATGACGGTTGGCGCGCAACTTGTCGAGACCATTCGCGCCCATGCGAAAATCGACAGGACGACGGCGAAAGCCAAAGCAGTCAGCCTCTTAAAGCGGGTCTACATTCCACAACCGGAGTTAAGTTTTTCGCGCTATCCACATCAGTTTTCCGGCGGCCAGAAACAGCGCATCGCGATTGCGCTCGCTATTGCCGCCGGTCCCCGCCTGCTGATTGCCGACGAGCCGACAAGCGCGCTCGACACCATCGTGCAGAAGGAGATTGTCTCGCTCTTGCGCGAACTGGTGCGTGCAGACGGGATGACGCTGATTTTCATCACTCATGACATCGCTTTGGCATCGGGACTGGCTGACCGCATCGCGGTTTTCCGGCGGGGTGTGCTGGTGGAACTTGGCCCCGCTCGAACGATCATTTCTGACCCACAAACAGAATATACGAAGGCGCTGATCGCTGCCGTGCCGGTGCTGGAGGCAGCCCATGAGACGTCCCATGGCTGATCCGCTTCTGAAAGCCGACAATCTCAGTTTGCGCTATGGCGACGCCCTTGCGCTCGATGGTGTCAGCCTCACGATCCAGCCGGGCGAGACATTGGCGCTGGTTGGCCCGTCCGGCAGTGGTAAGTCCACGTTGGCGCGGGCACTGCTGCGGCTTCATCTGCTTGAAAGCGGCACAATCCGCTTCGAAGGTAAGGACTGGCTGGCGCTCACAGGTGCCAATCTCCGCAAAGAGCGGGCGCGCATGCAGATGGTGTTTCAGGACCCGCTCTCGGCTTTCAATCCGCGTGCGAGCGTCTACGATCTCTTACGCGAGCCGCTGCGTATCCACGGGCTCAAGCGCGATGTTGCGAGCCTTCTGCAAACGGTCGGGCTTGATCCGGCGCTGGTGCGGCGCGGCGTCCACGAGATTTCCGGCGGGCAGCGCCAGCGTGTCGCGATTGCGCGGGCGCTTGCAACTGCTCCGTCGCTGATCGTGCTGGACGAGGCGGTCTCGGCGCTCGATGTCACCGTGCGCGGCGCCATTCTCAACCTGTTGCGGGATATACAGAAAGCCGATCAGACGGCTTATCTTTTCATCACCCATGATCTAGCGGTCGCGGCACAGATGGCGGACCGTATCGCCGTGATGGAGCGCGGGCAGATTGTTGAATGCCGCCCGACGCGTGAACTGATAACGGCACCGCAAGCGCCCGTCACTAGAGCGCTTATCGAAGCGGTGCCACGTCTCTCAGTTTAGAGCGGTTCCGGTTTAAATGGAATCGTCGGAACCGCTCTATCTATTTGTTTTCACGCATTATCCGACGCAAAACCGCTTCGCACTTTTGCTGGAAATGCTCTAGCTTTTGCCCAGTTCCACCGAACGCTTGCGGGCAGCTTCCACGGCTTCTGCCACAAGCGTCTTGAGGCGGTCACCGCCCATAAGAACTTCGAGCGCGGCAGCGGTGGTGCCGTTCGGGCTTGTCACTTGTTCGCGCAGCTTTGACGGCGTGTCCGTGCTGGCATCGGCCAGAGCGCCTGCACCCATCACGGTCTGCATGGCCAGAAGTGCGGCTGTTTCCTGCGGCAGACCGGCGGTCACACCGGCTTCGGTCAGGGATTCGATGAAGTGAAATACATAAGCCGGACCGGAACCCGAAACGGCGGTTACGACGTCCATAAGCGCTTCATCTTCCACACTGGCGACCTTGCCGGATGTCTCAAGCAGGCGCGCGACGAAGGCTTCGTTTTCATCGGTGACATTGGCGTTCTTGAACGTGACCAGCATGCCCTTGCCGATGGCGGCAGGCGTGTTCGGCATGCAGCGAAGAATGGCTGCATCGTGGCCAAGCTTGCTTTCAAAAAGGGCGACCGGAATACCGGCTGCAACGCTGACGAAAGTGGCAGAGGGTGCGAAGCGCTTATAGGCTGGCAGAACCTGTGCCATGACCTGTGGCTTTACAGCCACGAGAACCATGCGCGGCTTCAGATCGCCGGGGAGGGCTTCGGCATCGGCAAAGGCATGGACGCCAGCACCGGCGGCGCGATCACGAAGCGCTTCGGTCGGTTCCACGACATAAACGTCTTTCGCCTTGATGATACCGCTATCGAGCCAACCTTTCAGCATGGCGAAGCCCATATTGCCGCAACCGACCAGAATTACCGTGTCATGCATAGTGATTGTTCCACCTGTTTGATTCTCGGCGCACAACGTCTTGTACGCCTTTTCTCATTCCTTTCGGGATATAGACCTGCGCGATTGCAACCTGCAAGACGGTATGGCGAAAAGCACGATATTTGCCTGCGAAGTACTGCCTGGTTATTGCAGTACGGTTTACCGATTGCTCATAAGGTATCGACCATTATGCTTGCCATCTGAAATTCTGGACAGAGCAACGAAGCAGTTCCTGTTTGCGTTGCTGGAATAGGGAGACAATGGATCCGGCTTTGACGACAGGCGTTCCGCCATCAGAAGCTTTCGGACACGTCCGTATTATTATCGGCATGATCCTGGGCCTGTGCGTTTCACGCCTTTTGACAGGATTGGCGCGTTTCATCCAGCATCCCGGCAAGCAGAAAATCTATCCGGTCCATCTGGCATGGGTGGGCTTCATTCTGCTTTCCGTCATCCACTTCTGGTGGTTTGAATTCAGCTTGCGAACCATTCCGCTCTGGACCTTCGAGAAGTATCTGTTCGTTATCTTCTATGCTGGGCTTTATTTCCTGCTCAGCACGCTGCTTTTCCCCGACAGTATGGAAGAATATACCGGCTATCGCGATTATTTCATTTCACGGCGCAAGTGGTTCTTTGGCATTCTGGCGCTGGTCTATGTGGTCGATTTCATTGATACGCTGCTGAAAGGAGCCGATCATTACCGGCTTTACGGCATCGAATACCCCATTCAGGTCGCTTGTTTCATCCTGTTCAGTCTGATCGCGGTGTTCTGGGGTAACCGGCGTTATCATGCGGTTTTTGCCGCCGTTGCGCTGATTTACCAGATCACCTTCACACTGCGCCACTTCGCGACGCTGAGCTAACGTTTTTCTGCATTGCGCCGGGTTTCCGCATCCACGATTACGCGGAACTGGCGCAGTAGCGGGTGGCGTGCCGTCTGCTTGACGCCGTAATCGAGATTGAACGCATAATCGAAATCCGGCGGATTGAGCCCGATATTGTGCTGCATCATGGTTTCAAGCTTGTCGAAGCCCTTGGCAAAGATAGCTTCCGCCGATTTGCCTTCGCTGTAATCCGTCCAAAGCTCCATGATTTCGGTGCTGAGATCGTCCGGCAGCGGCGCGCATAGCGTCATGAGGTCGGCTTTTTCGCGCTCGGCTCGCCCATCATCGGCGGATTGATGGATGGCAGGCACATCGCCGGAAATCGCTTCGCCCAGATCGTGGACGATGCACATCTTGATGAGTTTCAGCCGGTCGCAATCGCCCAGCTCCCGGTCGAACAGCGTCACCAGCAGGCATAGCCGCCAGCTATGTTCGGCTGTGCTTTCCGGTCGGCCCTGTGAGGTATGGCCGGAACGCAAAGTGCTTTTCAGCCGTTCTGCATGTTGGATAAACTGGATTATACCGCCAAGTCGGGCTGGATCGATCGGGTATTCCGTTTCCGCGCTCATGGCTGTCTCCTGATTTATCTGTATGAATCAATACATATAATTGCAATTTTAACGGTTTATTTGCCATGATGAATATTAATCTGGATCAATAGCCACGGGTGAAAAGCGGGACGGAGCGATGGTGAAACGGGACGGAGAGAGGAGACGTGCGGCTGTGCGCCCACTTCTGGCCTATGCGCCGGAATTCCTTGAGCCTGTGCCATCCGTCCGTGCGACCGGAAACAATGACGAAGACCGCGAACATCAAAGGCGCCGCGAGGAATTGCTCCGCCGCAAACAGGATTTGTTAGACGCCGAAGAGAGCGAGCGGGTCGATCCGAAGGCGGATATGCAGGGCCGGATGAATGCCGTGCGGGAGGCGTTGCAAGCCAATCTTGACGGTGCCCCGATCAAGGAACCGTCCGCGTCGGAATCACCTGCATCAGCCACCGTCCCGGAACCTGAACAGCCGGTACAATTGCCTCGCCGCAGGCGTCGCTGGGGACTTCTGGCCGGTTTCACCATGCTGGGCGGAATTATCGGAACCACATATGCTGTTCTGGAACCGCCCCAATATGGCGCGACGGCATCGTTGCAGGTTTTCCCGCCTGAACGGCGCAGCGAAATTGCCTCGAATGTTGTTCTTGAGCGCGCCGCACAGATGGCGCGCATTGAACGTGCGGCCGATCTCGGCGCGCCTTCATTTCTGGAGGAATTGCGCTTTCGCCTGACCCGATTGCTGCCCGAAGATCAGCAGTCTCCAGCAGTGGCTGGACATAAAAAGCTATCGGGGGTGCAATTGCTGCGCCAGCGCCTTGATTTCACACAGGCGCTTGACAGTGGCACGGTCAATGTAGAGGCCAGGGCTGACAGGCCGGAAACGGCAGCGCTTTTGGCCAATGCCGTTGCACAGGCGTTTCGCGATCATCTGCAGGGCGGCAGAGAGTTGAACGAGGTAGAGGGTGATCTTCCGGCGCGTCTGCAAAGTCTGGAGGCCGATGCAGAAGCGGCGCAGCAAGCGGCAGCGGCTTTTCGCGTCAGCCGGGATTTTGGCAATGACGACAACAAGGCCGCACTTCAACGCGAGTTCGCCGACAGCAAGGCCGAGACAGCGCGTATTGCAGCGGAGGCCAACAGCCTGACCGGGGCGACCGCCGAGAGCCTCGCAGGTAAGGGCGTGCCCGAATCCATGCGTTCTGGAGCACTGGGCGCACTGGTTGAGCGGTATCGCGCCGCAGGGCAGGGGGCTGAAGCGAGCCAGATCGAAACGGAAATCGACAAGGAGATTTCCAGCCAGCGTAGCGTGTTACAGGCCGATCTTAAGAATGCGGTCGAACGCGAGCAAAAGGCAGCGGCTGCCATTGCCGGTTTCGGCTCGACGCCCGCAACAGATGAAGACAAAGCCCGGCTGCAGATGCTGGAACGAGATGCGGCGGCAAAGCAGGCACTCTTTGAAGATTTGCAGATGCGTGCGGCAAGGGGCGAGCCTGCCTCGGCTGGGTCCGCTGCGACAGTGCGGATTGTTACGCCAGCCATGGCAGAACCGAACCCGCGCACTCTCTCCCCGCAAGGGGTTGTCGCCCTTGGGTTGCTGGCCGGGTTTTTGCTTGGTCTTCTTTCGATGATGCTGGCCGGTCGCAAGCCCCGGTCGTCGGTCAGGAATGAAGCTGAGCCGGACGAGGTTCTGGAACCCTACGGCGAAACCCGGCTTGCTGCCGTTATCCGCGAAGCCAATGCGCGCTGGGAGGCCGAGAATGAAGGCGCCAACCGCACCACGGAAAACGCCGCCCTCGGTCGTGCCATCGATGATGTGCGTTCATCCCGTATCACGAGACCCTGACTGGTTCTCTCAGGACTTTGCGTTCTGAAACTTCATAAAATCCTGCATTGTCGCGCATTCGCCAATTGTCATCGGGCGTCATGACGCTTATGGGCATGTGTACGAAAAAGATGTCGTGTATCTCCCAGACACTTAAGCCCGATATCACAAAAGAACGGAGCGCTCGCTATGGCTCAATTGATTGATGGCAAGAAGCTCGCCGAGGATGTGGTTTCCACG
>WPCJ01189922.1_pt1 | contig 22919 bp, 11 predicted proteins | sample 5399831 | NCBI WGS metagenome assembly WPCJ01 (sample SAMN12869470, study PRJNA574797) | sludge metagenome | isolation source: wastewater treatment of pH10 | place: China:Beijing | collected 2019-05-20 | reverse complement strand
AGCCTCGCGCTCGCGGCGGCCATCGCGGCGACCGCGGGAAGAACCTTCCGCATTGGCTTCGCGATTGCCGCTGCGGCGGCGGTTCGAGCGCGGCGCCTCGGCGGCTTCGCTCTCGTCCTCGGCCGGCATGGCGTCGAGGGCGGCGCTTTCGTGCTTGGCGATGCTCTGGCCGATCAGCTTCTCGACCGCCTGGATGGACTTCTGGTCCGACGGCGACACCAGCGAGATCGCGGTGCCGGTGCGTCCGGCGCGGCCGGTGCGGCCGATGCGGTGGACGTAATCGTCGGAGTGATGGGGAATGTCGAAATTGAAGACGTGGCTCACCGCGGGAATATCGAGGCCGCGGGCGGCGACGTCGGAGGCGACGAGGAGCGGCAACTCGCCCTTGCGGAACTGGTCCAGCGCGGCGAGGCGGGCGGACTGTTCCATGTCGCCATGCAGGGCGCCGACGGCGAAGCCGTGCTTCTGCAGGGATTTGGCGAGCTGCGCGACTTCGCGCTTGCGGTTGCAGAAGATGATCGCGTTCTTGAGATCTTCGGCTTCGCGGAGAAGGGTGCGGAGCACTTCGCGCTTCTGCCAGTCGTTACGGGAGACGGCGACCTGCGACTGGGTAATGGTGGCTGCGGCGGTCGCCGGCTTGGCGACTTCGATCTTCACCGGATTATGCAGGAAGGTCTCGGTGATGCGGCGGATTTCCGGCGGCATGGTCGCCGTGAGGAAGAGCGTCTGGCGGGTGAACGGCACCAGCTTGCAGATGCGTTCGATGTCGGGGATGAAGCCCATGTCCAGCATGCGGTCGGCTTCGTCGATCACCAGCAGTTCGACGCCGGTGAGGAGGAGGCCGCCGCGCTCGGTGTGGTCGAGCAGGCGGCCCGGGGTGGCGATGAGGACGTCGACGCCGCGGGTCAGCTTCATGTCCTGGTCGCCGAACGAGACGCCGCCGATCAGCAGCGCCACATTGAGCTTCTGGCCGGCGCCGTATTTGTCGAACTGTTCCTTCACCTGCGCCGCGAGTTCGCGGGTCGGCTCGAGGATCAGCGTGCGCGGCATGCGGGCGCGGGCGCGGCCTTTTTCGAGAAGGGTGAGCATCGGCAGCACGAAGGCTGCGGTCTTGCCGGTACCGGTCTGGGCGATGCCGAGCACGTCCTTGCGTGCCAGAACGTGGGGAATCGCCTGTTCCTGAATGGGGGTGGGGGTGGTGTAGCCAGCGGCCGTGACGGCGGCGAGAACCTTGTCGGACAGGCCGAGATTGGAAAAGGACATTGAGCCTCTGTTATGGGGCCATGATTCTATCGAGTAACGGGAAATCGCTCATTCGATGCCGTATCGAGATCATGCCTCTGGTCGAAACCGCCGCTTGGATTCTCGGAAAAACCATCACGCCTACCCCCGGAGCGGCACGCAAACATGCACGGGGATCGCTGGGCGCTGACAGGCGGCTTGCTCGAGATATCGCGTTTCGATACCGGGCCGCTTCGAGCCGGAACATAGGCCGGAATCGGCCAAAGTCAATGCAGGGGAGCCTTGGAACTGCCCAAAAAGCTTAATGTTTTCGGCGAAATCCCGGTTCCGGGTCGGCTTCATACCGCATCTGCACAGCGGCGGGGGCGTCGTCGGGGACCTGCTCCGGCTGCGCGGCGGGCTGCCGGTCCGGTCGATGGCTGCTCCATTCGACCAGCGCGCCGACCGTGCCGAGGGCGGCCGTCGCCAATACGATCTCGCCGGGGGCGCCGACGGCGAGGGCGGTGATGCCCACGATCCAGAGCGCGGCGATAAAGCCGATGGCGATGCGGAGGGATGTGGGAATGTTGGCCATGTGACTACAAAGGTCCCGGGGCGGGCCATGTGGCGCGTCGCAGCGCGTCACACGCTCCCATGGCACCCATTCCAACCCATCCCGTCTCGGTGATGAAGTTGGCGATATGTCTCATGCACGCGGCAAACCTGTCCTGAAATCGTCCGGATTTCCGCCGCGGATGTTCTGAACTTTTACTGATGTTTTTGGCGCAGACGCGCTCAACGGCGCGGTGCGGGCCGCGTGCCCGTCACCACGCGTAGCGCACCACGCCCTTGCCGGCATAGCTGCGCGTCGTCTCGGAGAACTCGCCTTCGAAAGTAGCGGCGAGGGAGAAGCCGTTGCGCCACGCGACTTCGCCCGAAGCCGTTGTCAGCGCTGCATCGCGCGCGGCGGCGGCGCCGTTCACCACGAAGCTCGCGCCGGGCAGTGCCTGGAAGGTCGCCGATGCGGCCCGGTCGGTGTTGAAGTCATGCGCCCAGGCGGCGCGGCCGCGCAGTGTGAGCAGCGCGCCGTCGAGTGCGAAGGCTTTGTCCGCGCGGAGGCCGAGTTCGGTGCGCGGCGCCATCACGGTCTTTGCCGTGTAGCCGAGTGCGAAGGCGTTGCTGCCGGAGACGACGCTCTCGGCATAATCGGGCAAATCGAGGATCGTGACCTGTCCGGCGGCATAGGGCGTGATGCCGATGCCGTTCAACTCGGCCACGGCGCTGCGGCTGCCGAGTTCGATGCGGCCGGCATAACTGTTGGCATTGAAGCGCGCGCGCAGGCGATCGGCGCCGGCGACGGTGACGAGGCGTTCGGTGGTGATGTCCTGCCAGCCATAGGCGAAGGCCGCGCTGAGATAGGCCGAGCCGACGCCATGGCGAACGAAGCCGCCGACCTGCACGAGGTCCGACTGGCCAGTGCCGCCTTGCGCAACGGAGAAGCTGGTGGCGCCGCCGGCCATGGAGATGCCGGCCAGTGTGGTCGGCGACAGCCAGACATCGGCGCCTGCGGCTGCGCCATAGATGCGGGAGGTGGACGCATTGCTGCCCGTTCCGGCATTGCCGTCGGTGCTTTGCGATCCGCCGAAGCCGGACGCCCAGACGCTCCAGCGCTGTTCGAAGCTCACCGCGCGGGGCATCGCCTTGGTGATCGCTGCATAGGCATCGCGCGGCGCCTTGCTCCGCGTCTCCGGCGCATAGGCCATGGCATCGGTGGCTGCAAAGCTTGAGGCAACCGGCGGCGCATCGCTGCGGCCTGCGGCGGATGGGTCCATCATGATGCCCATGAACTGGGTCATGGCATTGATGCCGGTCTGTTGCGATCCCGTCGTCGTCTCGCCTGAGACCTGAGTGAGACCGTTCGCCGTCAGCCCGCCATAGACCAGCGGGATGCCGCCATTGCTGTTGAAGTAGCCGACCAGCGCATTGCCGACGCCCTGCTGATTGCCACCGGCGCCGGTTGTGGCCGGACGAACGAAGATCAGTTCGAGATCGAGATAGGCGTTGGTGTTGTCATAGCTGAGCGATGACTTGAAGCCGTCCGGCAGGTTGGTGGTGACGTACGAACTGAAGGTGGAGCCGCCGAGACCGCCCGTCGCATTGAGGATCGTGTACTTCTTCGCGACATAGCTTCCCGGCGCAAAGCTCGCATTCACCGTCGCGCCGCCAAGCGTCGCGGTACCGGTGACATTGGTGCGGTCGGCGCTGGCCGGCGAGACTTCGAGCATGTAACGCGCGGCCGACGTGAAAGCGAGATTGCCTTGCACCGTGAGCGTGCCGATGGAATTGCCGGGCGCCAGCGTACCGCCATTGATCGTGGTGTTGCCGACCATGCCGGTGCCGGCGAGTGTCGCGCCTGCATTCACGGTGGTGAGCGACGACGATGCGATGGAGCCGTTGACGCTCAGCGTGCCGGCATTGACCGTGGTCGCGCCGGTATAGGTGTTGATGCCCGAGAGCGTGAGCGTACCGGTGCCGGTCTTGACCAGCGATTGCCCGGTTTGCGCGCCATCGCCGGTCAATACGCCGGTGACGGTGGTCGACAGATTATTGCCGCCGACCGTCAGTTCGATACTGTTGAGATCGAAGCGGCCGTTGCCGGCGATGGAGCCGGCGCTGATCCTGCCGTCGCTGGCCGGGCCCGGGGTGAAGAAATTGACCACCGCGCCAGGCGCATTGTTGGTCAGTTGCGCATTCCCGGCGGTGGAGTTGCCGTCGAACAGGATAGTGCCACTGTTGGTAATGATGGCATTGCTGGCCGTCGTATTGCCGTAGAACGTCAACTGGCCGTTATTGGTAATCGACGCGGTCCCGGCATTGGCGGCGGTGGAATAGATCAGCGTGCCGTTATTGACGATGGTGGGCGACGCGAAGCTGCCCTGAATCTCAAGCGTGCCTGCGGTGATCGTGGTCGCGCCGGTATAGGTGTTGGCGCCTGCAAGGGTCAGCGCGCCGGCGCCGCGCTTCTCAACCGTACCGCTGCCACTGATGACACCGCCATAGGTGGAATCGTCCGAGCGATTGAAGACGAGCGCAGCGTTGTTGACGACGTTGCCGGCTACCGAACCGCCGGTGCCGCCATCGCCGATCTGCAATGTGCCGGCGCTGATGGTCGTGTTGCCGGTATAGGTATTAGTGCCGGTCAGCGTCAGCGTACCGGTGCCGATCTTTACCAGCGACCCGCCTGTGCCGCCGCTGCCATCGCTGATATCACCACTGACGGTGGTGGACAGGTTGTTGCTGCCGACCGTCAATTCATTGGCGCCGAGCCGGACATAGCCTGAGCCCTCGATCGAGCCGGCGCTCAGTTTGTGGTCGCCATTGGGACCGGTGCTCCCGGAGAAATCAACTCCAAGCGAGCCCTGGTTGATCAACTGCGCATTGCCGGCGGTGGCGTGATCAAAGAAATACACCCCGCCGCTCCCTGTGCTTGTAATGATCGCGTTGCCCGCCGTGCTGCCTTGATAAAAACCTACTCCACTCGTGGTGTTGATGATCGAATTCCCGGCCGTGCTCGATCCGTAAAATTCTAGTGAAGAGTTATTGTTGACCGTTGCCGTTCCGAGAGAGGAACTGCTGCTCATGACGAGGACGCCGCTGCCGGAGTTCACCAGGGTGAGGCTGCCACCATTGATGACGATACCCGGGCCGAGGTAGAAAAAGAAGTAGCCGTTGGTATTTGTAATCGTGTAGTTCGACGCGCCCGTATTGAATACCCAAGCGGCTGAGTATGTTAGGTTGCCACCGTTGTTGTGCGTGATCGCTGTCGTGTCCGACACGTCGAAATAGGCTGTGTCGGTGCTTCCGGGCGCGCCGTTGCTCCAGTTGCCTGCATCGAAGAAGTTGGCCGAGCCGGGATGGGCGACCCACGTCGTTTGCGCCATCGCGGGGAGCGTTGAAGCCAGAGTGAGGACGGACGATGCGAGCAGCGCTGCGCGTAGCTTCTTCACTGTCATTACCATGTGTAGCGCACCACGCCCTTGCCGGCGTAGCTGCGCGTCGTCTCTGAGAATTCGCCCTCGAAGGTCGCGGCGAGGGCGAAACCGTTCGTCCATGCGATTTCGGCTGAAGCCGTTGTCAGCGCGGCATCGCGCGCGGCCATCGCGCCCTTCACGACGAAGCTCGCGCCGGGCAACGCCTGGAAGGTCGCCTGCAGCGTGCGGTCGTTCTGATAGTCATGCGCCCATGCAGCGCGGCCGCGCAGCGTCAGTAGTGCGCCGTCGAGAGCGAAGGACTTGTCGGCGCGCAGGCCAAGTTCGGTGCGCGGTGCGGTGACGGTCTTGCCGTCATAGGCGAGGGCGAAGTTGCCGGTGCCGGCGACCAGGCTTTCCGCATAGGCGGGCAGATCGAGCGCGGTGATCTGCATAGCGGCATAGGGCGTGAGGCCGACGCCATTGGTCCATGACTCGTTGAAAAGATATGGCTCGCTGAAGCGATTGCCGAGTTCGACGCGGCCGGAGAAGGCGTTGGCATGGAAGCGCCCGCGCAGGCGGTCGAAGCCGGCGGCGGTGACGGATCGGTCGGTGGTGACGTCCTGCCAGCCATAGGCTGCGGCAGCGGTGAGATAGGCGGAGCCGGTGGTGTGCCGGAGATAGGCGCCGGCCTGGAACAGATCCGAGCTGCCGGTGCCGCCATTCGCCACGGAGAACGTCGTGCCGCCACCGGCCAGCGCGAAGCCGGCGACGGTCTGCGGCGCCCACCGATAATCGGCGCCGACGGCGAAGCCATAGGTGCGCGAGGTCGTGGTGTTGCTGCCGAGCACAGCGTTGCCGTCGGTGGTCTGTGATCCGCCGAAACCGGCAGCCCAGACATTCCACCTCGGATCGAACACCGGCGCGCGCGGCGCGGCCTTGGTCATCAGGGCAAAGGCGTTGCGCTCCGATGCGCTGCGCTTGCCGCCGGGCGAAGCATAAGCGAGGGCCTCGTCCGCGAAGGCGCTGGGGCCGGGCATGGGTGCAAGCCCGGCACGGCCGGCAATGCCGGGATCGGTCATCACGCCGAGAAACAGATTCATCGCCTGCAGGCTGGTCTGCTGAAGGCCGACGCCGGTTTCGCCGGAGGCCTGGGTCAGCGCCCTCAAGAGGTCGTTGCCGCCGAGATTGAACAGCGCGTTCAATCCGGCCGGCAGTGCGTTGCCGCCGTTCAGGGCATTGTCGACGGCCGCTGCGACATTGCGCTGATTGGTGGTGGCGGCGCTAGGCAGCACAGGCGACAGCCAGCTCGGATCGAGGGTGAGCTGCAGATTGCCGCCAACGAAGCTATAGCGCGGATTGCGCGCGAAATTGCCGATCACAGTCGCAGTGTCGAATGCGCCGCTGATGCCGGCTGCGGTGAGAAACGTGTAGGTGGTGGTCGCGGACAGGCGGGCGTCCGGCCGGATCACCAGCGCGCCGGCCAGTGTTGCATTGCCGGTGACGATGGTCCTGTCGGACGCTGCACCCGAAATTTCCACGAGATAGGTCGCGGCGGTGGTGAGCACGAGATTGCCGGCGACAGTCAGCGTGCCGATGGAATTGCCGGGCGCCAGTGTGCCGCCATTGATGAGCGTGTTGCCGACCGTGCCGGTGCCGCCGAGCGTGGCGCCGGGATTCACCGTGGTGAGCGACGACGCGGCGATGGAGCCGTTGACGCTGAGGGTACCGGCATTGACGATGGTCTCGCCGGTATAGGTGTTGAGCCCGGTGAGGATGGTGTTGCCGGGGCCCGCCTGGATCACCTTGCCGGTGCCGAGGCTGTCGCTGATGATGCCGGCGAAGGTGTAGGCATTGGAGCGGTTGAAGATCAGCGTGCCCCAGTTGTCGACATCGCCGACGATGGAGCCCGTGGTGCCGCCATTGCCGAGCTGCAGCGTGGCGCAATCGCAGATGACGGTGCCGCCGGTATAGGTGTTGGCGCCGGTGAAAATCGCGGTGCCGGTGCTGCCGAAGCCGCCGATCCAGACTTCGACGGCGCCGGCCGCGCCGTCCTTTATGGTGCCGGCGAAGGTCGCCGTGGTGTTGTCGAGGCCGGTGACAAGGCGGGCAGGGCCGCTCGACGTGGTCACCGTGCCTGTGCCGCTCAGCGAGCCGACGGTCGCGAAGCCGCCGTTCAGATCGAGTGTCGCGCCGGCGGCGATGTCGTGGCGGCTGTTGGCGCTGAACGAGCCGGACGGGTCGAGCTGCAGCGTGCCGGCCTGCACGGAGGTGAGGCCGCTATAGTCGCCACTGCCGGAGATCAGAAGCGTGCCGGCGCCGAGCTTGGTGAGGCCGCCCGCACCGGTGATCGACTGCCAGAGATTGAACGTGTTGGCGGGATCGGCGATGTCGAAGCCGGCGCCATTGGCCGTCCAGAAGATCGAGCGCATGAGCGTCGTGAGGCTGGTGCCGGTGATCCGGAGGGTGCCTCCACTGAAAGTGAGATTGCCGCCGCCGAGATTGCTGTCGGACGAGATGCTGAGGGTGCCGGCTGTAAGCGTGGTGCCGCCGGTATAGGTGTTGGCGCCGGACAAAGTCAGCGTGCCGATGCCTACCTTGACGATCGAGCCGAGACCTGTCGCGAGCGCGGCGTCGATGCACTGACTGCCGCCAGGTCCGCAGTCGCTCAGTACGCCGGCAAAAGTCGTGTCGCGGCCGAGGCTGCCGATCGTCAGTTCGCCATAGCCGAGATAGATGTCGCCCGCGCCGGCGAGGGAGCCAAGACTTTTGTGCCCGAAGGCGCCATTTGAGGAGATGTCGACGACACCGCCTGCCATATTCGTCAGAGCCGCATTGGCGACGGTCGAGGATTGATAGATTTTCAGCATCCCGCTGTTGGTGATGCTGGCGTTTCCGGCTGAAGACGTTCCGTAGAACCCCATCGTTCCCGAATTGTTGAGATTGACAGCGCCGGAGAGCTGGCTGTTGACGAACTCCACGTCTCCCGTATTCGTCAGCGACAGGCTACCGCCATTGACGGCGATGCCCGCGCTTCTAAGAATGAGGTAATAACTATTCGTCAGTGAGTAGTTGCCTGCGTCGGCGTTCAGCCGAATGCCTTCCCATCGTAGCAGTGCGGAGGTGGTCAGCGTTGTGATCGATGACGCGCCAAAAATGCCGATACCGGCATCCTGGGTTGGTCTCGATCCGCCGACCCAGTTGCTGCCATCGGAGAGTTCGCCGGTCGCGGGTGCGTTTTTCCAGGTGGCGTCCTGCGCGCGGCCCGGATTCGATAGACCGGTGCTGGAGACTGCCGCAACTGCGAGCAAAATCAATCGCTTGCCAGCAATGGCCCCGGCGTCTCCCCACTTCAACAAGTCTATAGCCCCCGCATCTCAAGGGCGATTCTATCTCACACCGGGGCGGCCGGAGTCCTGAAATGCACCCAATAACAGTATGCTACCTTCTGAAGATTTTCTGATATCTTCGAAACGTGCCATCCGGGGGCGGTTTTCCCGGACTTTTGCGTGAAGGGCGCATCGCTTTCCTGGGGGCTGTCCGTGTTTTCGTTCGCTGGTTTTGTCATCGATCCGCAGCGCGCTGAATTGCGCGGGCCGAATGGCGAACTCATCCGATTGCGCCCGAAGGCATTCGACATGCTGGCATTCTTTGCCGGCAACACCGGCCGTCTGCTGACCAAGCAGGAATTGATGGAGCGATTCTGGCCGGGTCTGCATGTCGGCGAGGACAGTCTCTTCCAGTGCATCCGCGAGATTCGCGCGGCGCTCGGCGACAGCCGGCGGGAGATCGTCCGCAACATTTCCGGTCGCGGCTATCTGTTCGAGGCCGATGTCACGGTCACCGGAACGCCGGTGATCGAGCAGATTTCGCCGGATACACCAGAGGCTGAGGCGGCGAGGGAGGATGCGCCGGACCACGCGCTTCCTGCGTCCGAAGATATCTTGCCAACGGATCGCGAGATCGCGCCAGCCGATCCGGTCGCTCGGGTTGTCTCCGACAGCCGCTTGCCGGATCGCGCGATTCCCGGTCTGCCACCGAAAGTCCGGGCGCGCCCCGGCTGGCGCGCCGTCGCCGTGGCGTGTGCCGCCGTTCTGCTCGTCGCCGTCGGCATTGCGATGATGCCGATGCTCGGCTCGCAAACGGTGATGCGGCATATACGCCCTTCGGTTGCTGTCATGCCGGTGGTCACCACCATCGAGGATGTGCAGGTGCGGTCGATGGCGGCGGGGGTCACCGACCGTCTCAGCGCCGGTCTCGCGCGGATCGAGAATATCCGCGTGGTTGCACCGGGGCAGGTCACCGCGCGGGCATCGCTGGAGCCGTTATCCGGGCGGGCCGCAGCCGATTACATCGTCAATACGGAGCTGCTGAAGGACGAGCAGAACTGGCTCCTGCGCGCGCGCATGGAGCGGACGTCGAGCGGCGAAATTGCCTGGAGCGCCGATCTTGCGGTCGCCGGTGGCGATACGGACCGGGACACGCTGCAGTCGCGGCTCGCCGCTGCGGTCGGCCATCCGCTGGCGCTGCGCCTCAATGCGATCCTGAACGATGCCATTGCCGGCGCGCAGGGGATGTCGGGAAGCGCCAAGGTGGCGGTGGAGCAGGCGACGGCCTCCATCGTGCATACGACCCCGGAGCGGTTTCGCGTCGCCGAGACGATGCTGCGCAAGGCGCTGAGCGATTATCCCGACAATGTCGATGTCCAGGCCGCGCTCGCAGCGCTGCAGCTGCGCGGCATCCAGATGGTCTGGTACAAGCCCGAGGAGCGCGAGGCCGTACGGCAGAACGCGCAGGAGCTGATGGAGCGTGTGCTGCGCACCAAGCCGACCTATGTGCCTGTGCTGGAAAGCTATTGCCGCCTGCTCAGCGCCACCAACCGCTTCGTCGACAGTCTCGTCGCCTGCGCGCGGGTGCTGTCCTTCGATCCGTGGAACGGACTTGCGATCTATCACGTCGGGCTCAACCAGATCTTCCTCGGCCGCTTCGAGGAAGCGGTGACGAATTTCAAGCTGGCCGATCAATACGACACGCCGACGGTGTCGCGCTGGACATGGATGCTGGGCGCCGGCGTCGCGCTGCTCTATCTAGAGCGTTATGACGAAGCCGTGCCATGGCTGGAGCGCTCGCTCGCCGTGACGCAGGGCACCGGACGCACCCATCTGGTGCTTGCTGCAGCCTACCATCAGCTCGGTCGCAAGGCCGATACGCAGGCGATGGTGGCCCAGGCATTGGCGCTGCGCCCGGGCGCCACGGCCGACAATATCGGGCCGCCGACGGCCAATACCAGTCCGGTCTATCTCGAAGCTGCGGCACGCGTGCGCGACATCCTGGTCGAGGCGGGCCTGCCGCGGCGCTGATGCGCTTGCTGGATCCGGTGTATAGACTGGCCTTTGTCGGATAGTTCATGGAGGGCCAGAACAGGCGGCTCGCGATTCGACGAGGGCTGGTAAAGTCGATCATGGCAGAGCGGAATCCATCGGTCCTTCTCGTGGAGGACGAGCCCTTCGTGCAGACGCTTCTCGCGGCCTATCTGGAGAAGGAAGGCGTTGCAGTGACGGTTGCATCCACCGCGGCCGAAATGCGCGCGGCGCTGCGTTCGCCAGCGCAGCCGATCGATGCCATTGCCCTCGACCTCGGTCTTCCCGACGAGGAGGGGCTGGCTCTCGTCCGGCAGTTGCGGACGCGACTGGACGTGCCGATCTGCATCACCACGCAGGACGACTCCGAGGCAAGTCGAAGTGTCGCCGCTCAGCTTGGTGTCGACGACTATCTGGTCAAGCCGTTCCATCCGCGGCAGCTGATCGCCAGCCTGATGGGTTTGCTCGGCAGGGACAACGACAGGCAGGCGACGCTTCATTTCGAGGGATGGTCGTTCGATCGCGCAGCCCGCGTGCTCGCGGACGTGCATGGACATCCGGTTGCCCTGACGCCATCTGAATTCGACGTGCTCGCGGCATTGGTTGCCGCCAAAGGGCGCACAGTGTCGCGCGTGCATCTGCTGGACGCGATCGCATCCGACAGCGGTGCGTCGTCGCGCGTGGTGGATGTCATCGTCAGCGGCTTGCGTCGGAAGCTCGGCGATCCCGCTCGCGCGCCGCGGCTGGTCGTCACCGTGCCCGGCGTCGGTTACAGATTCTGCGCCAGCTCGGAATAGATGCGCCGGAGGTCGCCGGCGGACTGTTCGGCCAGAGCGAGTATCGTGCGAGCGTCCTTGTCGATATCATCCGTCGTCGGGCCCGCGAGTTGTTCTTCCAATGCCGCGGCGGCAGTGCTCAGCGCTGTCAAACCCGCAAGGCCGGCCGATCCGGCCAGTCGGTGCGCAGCGCGGCGCGCAGCCTCCACGTCGCGGCGCCGCAGGGACATTTCGATCTCTGCGGCACTCCGCTCCACCGCCGTCAGGGCTTGTTCGACGAGCTTGCTGGCGGTCGCCGCGCCGAGGTCCTGTTCAAGCGAAGCGAGGAAGTCTCTCCCGGGCGTTCGCGAGGCGACATGCGCGAACGGCGTGCCGGCGCAGACCGCCGTGATGGTCCGCTTCAGATCGTCTGATAGCACCGGCTTCGACACATAGCCGTCCATGCCGGCCTGTACGCAGCGCTCGACGATCCCGGCGGAGACATCGGCGGTGATGGCAACGACGGGAACGGTCGCGTTGCCGCCCGGCAAGGCGCGGATGCGGCGGACCAGCTCGATGCCATCCATGTCGGGCATCTGGAGGTCGGTCAGCACCACGTCGACTTGCTGTTCGGCGAGCAGTGTAAGCGCTTGCGTGCCGTCCGCCGCCTCCGTGACGCGGTGCCCCATCACGTCGAGCAGGCCGGCAAGAACAAACCGATTGTTGTCGTCGTCATCCACGACGAGAATCTTGCGGGACGCGTGCGCCGCAGTGTCCGCTTCTGCACGAGCATGAGGCTCGCTACGGTCTACCGGAGCCGCCGGTAGCGGCAATCGGAGCTGAAACGTGCTGCCTCGTCCCGGTTCGCTGTCCACCTCGATGTTGCCGTCCATCGCCTCGATCAATCGCCGGCAGATCGCAAGTCCGAGGCCCGTGCCGCCGCGCCGGCGAGACGCGGATGCGTCCACCTGCGTAAACGGTTCGAACAGTGCGTTCAGCCTGTCGCGGGGAATGCCGATCCCGGTGTCGGTCACCTGCAACACGATGCCGTCGATGACATCAGGGTCGGGTACTGCCGACAGGCGGATCTCGCCGGCATCCGTGAACTTCACGGCGTTGCCGACGAGGTTGAGCAGGATCTGCCGGAGCCGGTCGACGTCGCCCATCACCGTCTCCGGCAATGCCGGATCTGCAACGACCGTAAGCGATATATTCTTCTGCTCGGCACGCAGGCTCATGATGGTCCGGACATCGGCCAGCAGCGCGCGCAGGTCGAACGGCGCGTAACTGGTCTCCAGCTTTGTGTCGGAGATTTTGGCGAAATCCAGAATGCCGCCGATGGTGGTCAGCATGGCGGCCCCGGTGCGCTCGGCGACGTCGACAGCGGTCCGCACCTTGCCTTGCAGGGGCATCGACTTGAGCAGATGGATGGCGCCGAGCATGCCGTTCATCGGGGTGCGGATCTCGTGGCTCATGACGGCCAGGAAATTCGATTTGGCGCGATTGGCTGCGTCCGCTGCGCGGAGTGCGGTTTGCAGTTCGCGCGTTCGCTCATCGACTGCCTGCTGCAGGCGCTCGCGCTCATGCTCCTTGAGCTCGATCAATTCACGCTGTGCCTGCTGTCTTGCGCTTTGCACTTCGCGCAGGCGGCCGATCGTGATCAGAACGAGCAGCAGCATCACGGTCAGATTGTTCCAGGCGATCTCCGAGCCCACCGACCAGGACGCCGGCCAGATGCCGAGGATGTATCCGAGATAGAGAAAGAACCTGATGGCGCCGGGACCGCTGGCAAGCAGAACCAGCCGGGCATTGCCGAAGCCACGGCGCCAGCTATCCAGAACAGCCACGATCCATATGGCTTCATAGGCAATGTGCAGGACGGTCAGAGTTGAGGCAGCGGTTCGGTAGTCGCCAAATGCGGTCCACAGAGATCCCGCCAGCATGATGCCGCTGGCGATGCCGAGGATTCTCCACCAGATCGCGATACGGTCGATCCCGATGAACATCGCGGCCATCATGCACAGGAGCACATGGGCGATCGGGCCGACGATACCCGGCGCGCGCAACACGATGTCGCCGCCGCCGGTCAGGAAGTAGCGATACAGAAATCCCTGGAAGGCCATATCGTAGATGATTTCGGCGATGGCTCCGGCGCTTAGCGCGAGGAAGACCCGGTCACGCCGGATCAGGCCCCACACCAGCGCGAAGATGGCCATGGTCGCCATCGATCCGGCCAGCAGCATCTCGATGAGAGCGTCGGGTACTTCCGCTTCCTGGAAGGTGGCGGGACTCCACAGGCTGGTCTCGATGCTCACTGAGGAGCGGCTCTGCACGCGCAGCGCGACGACGATGCGCTCTCCCGGTGCGAGCGTGACGGGAAACACCGATCGCGCGGCTCTGACCATGCGATCGTCGAGAGGAATTCGATTGCCGCCGAGCATCGTCTCGGAAGGCTGCGCCGCGTTGGGCGCAAAACGGAAATAGCGCACATCCTCAAGCCGTACGACGCCGACGGACAGCCATCGTGTGATGGGCTCATCGCTGCCGTTGTAAAACGTCCCGCGCAGCCAGAAGGCCGAGCTCGTATATCCCCGTGTTCGCGTTTGGGGAGACGCCGCAATCCATCCCGAATGCATGAGCGCCTCGCCCGCAGAGAGACGGCCGTCGCGATCTTCGAGAAGAGACAGTACTTCGATCAGCGGTAGATGGTCCGTGACGCGTGCCAGATCGATCCCGTCTTCGTCGGCTTGAGCGAAGCCGCAGGGCAGCGTCAATCCTGCCAACAGGATCGTCAGCACAAGCGCGCAGAGTGCGACGGAACGGTTGAGAGCTGTGCGATATGTCGGTGAATTTGCCATCAGGAATGCGCGCAGAAACTCGGAGATGTGAGCCGAACAGGAATGTCCTTCACGCGTTGCGGGCAGGTGTAGTTCGAAACGATGGGCACGGGATGGCAACCTGAAGGCACTGCGATAGCCCGTGGTTCTTAGCATCCTCCGTGCATTCGTACAGCGCGGATGCTTTCGAGATTGTCGTTTGACTGTGTTGCCGACTACTGGCGTCAGCGCCGTCTTTACATGCGTTTACAATGTCCCGCTGCATTCCCCGACAAATCCGAGGTGACGGAGGCTAAGTAGGATTCGGGTGGGTCACTCATCGCGATTCGACTTTGGAAGTGAGTGTTCGCAGCCAGCGCTGCCGACACTGTTGGGGTGGATATGAACGTTTTTGGAATGCGGCCCATCGCGCCGCTGCCCGCTCGGGGCCTTCGTCATACGCGTTACACCAGCGGCTTTGTGGCTGCATTGCTGGTCGGAGCGTCCTCGGCGGCCAGCGCAGACTGTACGCCCCAGGCCGCCAACGGCGTTACGGCGACCTGCACAGGCACCACCCTCCGTCAGGGCGGCGGCGCACCCGGCACCAGCGCCAGCTCTAACGGCTACGGCACCAACGCCGAGTCCGGCATCACCGTCAACGTGAGTGCCGGCGCTGCCAACACGGTCACCGGCAACACTTACGGTATCGGTGTCGGCGACGGGACAGTGAGCAACGGCGCCGGCGCCGGCATCACGGGCGGTTTTCATGGAGTTTTTGCCAACCTCGGCGCCGTCGACGTCACCAATTCCGGCAGCATTACCGGTACGCTCGACACCGGCATTTACGCTCGCACCAGCGCGACGGTGACCAACAATGCAGGCGCCAGCATCACGGGTGGGAATATTGGAATTAATGTCGTCATTGGTGGCGCCAACGTTACCAATTCCGGCAGCATTACCGGCACTTCCGACATCGGCATTTCCGCCAACGCCAGCGCGACGGTGACCAACAACGCCGGCGCCAGTATCACCGGCAGGACTTATGGAATATTTTCCTTATCGAGCGGTTCTTCGGTCTTCAATGCCGGCAGCATCAGCGGCGGCGTTGGGGCGATTTGGTTCACGGGCGCCCGCAACACGCTGACACTGGCGCCGGGTTCGGCGATTACGGGCAATGTGAATGGCTCCGGCATCAACACCTTCCAGCTCGGCGGCAGCGGGGCGGCCAATTTCGACGTGTCGCAGATCGGTGCGGCCGCGCAGTATCGGGGCTTTGGCACTTTCAACAAGATCGACAATTCGGTGTGGACGCTGACCGGTACCAGCAGCTTTGCAGGCCCGGTGAATGTCAACGGCGGCACGCTCAGCGTGAATGGCGACATCTCGTCCGCGAGCGGCGTCACCGTGAATACGTCAGGCACGCTCGGCGGCAACGGCACCGTCGGCACCACGACGATCAATGGCGGCACGCTGTCGCCGGGCAATTCCATCGGCCTGCTCACCGTGCAGGGCAATCTCACATTCACGGCGGCATCGAGCTACATGGTCGAGGTCTCGCCGTCGAATGCCGACCGCGTCAATGTGACGGGCACCGCGACGCTCGGCGGTGCGACGGTCAATGCGAGCTTTGCACCCGGCAGCTACATCACCAGGCAATACACCATCGTCAATGCGACGGGCGGCGTGAACGGTACGTTCGGATCGCAGGTCAACACCAACCTGCCGGCGAGTTTCACCTCGAAGCTGAGCTACGATGCCAACAATGCCTATCTGAATCTGACGCTCGATTACGGGTCGTCGACGCCGGTCGATCCGACGTCGCCGGTCTATCGTGCGCTGAATGCCAATCAGCAGAATGTCGGCAACAGTCTTGTCGGCTTCTTCAATCGCACCGGCGGCATTCCGCTGGCGTTCGGCGCGCTGACGCCGGCGGGACTGTCGCAGGTCTCCGGTGAAGTTGCGACCGGCGCGCAGCAGACCACCTTCGACGCCATGGGGCAGTTCATGGGCTTGCTCACAGGTTCAACGGCAGGCTGCGATGAATGCCTCAGGGGCGCGCAGGGCTCCGGCGTGCTGGGCTATGCAGACGAGCAGCAGGCGCGAGGTGCATCGTCACGACGCTCTGCCAATGACGCCTTCGCGATGTTGACCAAGGCAAAGCCGGCACGTGCCTTCGATCCGCGTTGGGAGATGTGGGCCATGGGCTTTGGCGGCTCGCAGAGCACCGATGGCAATGCCGGTGTCGGCACAACCGCCACGACCAGCCGCATCTACGGCATCGCGGTTGGCGCCGACTATCGTCTGTCGCCGGACACCGTCGCGGGCTTCGCGATGGCCGGGGCGGGCACCAATTTCAGCATCGCCAATGGCGGCAGCGGACGGTCCGACCTGTTCCAGACCGGCGCCTTCGTGCGTCACACCATGGGACCGGCTTACGTCTCCGCGGCGCTGGCCTATGGCTGGCAGGACATCACCACCGAGCGCACGCTGACGGTCGCGGGCATCGATCAGCTGCGCGCCAGGTTCAATGCCAACGCATTCTCCGGCCGCGCCGAAACCGGCTATCGTCTGGTCGCGCCATGGATCGGCAGCGTCGGCATCACGCCCTATGCGGCGGCGCAGTTCACGACCTTCGATCTGCCCGCTTATGCCGAGCAGGTCGTTGCCGGTGCATCGACTTTCGCTTTGGCCTATGCCGCCAAGAGTGTGACCGACACCCGCAGCGAGCTGGGCCTGCGCACCGACAAGTCCTTCGCGCTGCAGGACGGCGCCCTGACGCTGCGTGGCCGCCTGGCCTGGGCGCATGACTACAATCGGGATCGGGCCCTCGCGGCGACGTTCCAGGCGCTGCCGGGCGCGAGCTTCGTCGTCAACGGTGCAGCACAGGCGGCTGACTCCGTGCTCACCACCGTATCCGCCGAAATGAAGTGGAAGAACGGCTGGTCCGTGGCCGGCACCTTCGAGGGCGAGTTCTCGGAGACGACGCGCTCTTACGGCGGCAAGGGCGTCGTGCGTTACGCGTGGTGAAGGCAGCGAGCCTCTGCATCGCCTGCGGTGGATAGGCGAGGCGGCTTGTTGCGATGGCGTTCCACCAAGGACACCAGTGCCGTCTTTACATGCATTTACAATATCCCGCTGCATTCCCCGACACATCCGAGGTTGCGGAGGCTAAGTAACTTCGGGTGGGTCACTCATCGCGAGTCGATTGTTGAAGTGAGTGTTTGCAGCTCCAGCGCTGTCGGCACTGTTGGGGTGGATATGAACGTCTTTGGGATGCGGCCCGTCGCGCCGATGCCGGCTCGGGGCATTCGTCATACGCATTACACAAGCGGCTTTGTGGCTGCATTGCTGATCGGAGCGTCCTCGGCGGCGAGCGCAGACTGTACGCCGCAGTCCGCCGACGGCGTCACGGCGACCTGCACAGGCACCACCCTCAATCAGGGCGGTGGCGCGCCCGGCACCAGCACCGACTCTTACGGCTACGGCACCCTCGTCGAGTCCGGCATCACCGTCAACGTGGCCGCCGGCGCGGCCAACACGGTCACCGGCACCGATAACGGTATTGCTGTCGGCGACGGGACAGTGACCAACGGCGCTGGCGCCAGCATCACGGGCGGTTCGTATGGAGTTCTTGCCAATGTCGGGGCCATCGATGTCACCAATTCCGGCAGCATTACCGGCACTGCCGGCAGCGGCATTTTCGCTCGCACAAGTGCGACGGTGACCAACAACGCCGGCGCCAGCATCACGGGTGGCTCGTTCGGAATTGTTGCCAACACCGGCGCCGCCAACGTCACCAATTCCGGCAGCATTACGGGCACTTCCGACACCGGCATTTACGCCGACGCCAACGTGACGGTGACCAACAACGCCGGCGCCAGCATCACGGGCGGGAATGGAATTCATAGCCAAAGCGGCGCCGCCAACGTCACCAATTCCGGCAGCATTACCGGCACTTCCGACAGAGGCATTTTCGCCGCCACCGACGCGACGGTGATCAACAACGCCGGCGCCAGCATCACGAGCGCGTATACTGGAATTGTTGCCTTTTCCGGCGCCGCCAACGTCACCAATTCCGGCAGTATTACCAGCACTTCCGACATCGGCATTTACGGTGATTTTGGCTCGACGGTGACCAACAACGCGGGCGCCAGCATCAGCGGCGGGACTTATGGAATTGTTGTCGCGAACGGTTCTTCGGTGTTCAATGCCGGCAGCATCAGCGGCGGCTTTGCGGCGATTCAGTTCTCGGGCAGCGGCAACACGCTGACGCTGGCGCCGGGCTCGGCGATTACGGGCAATGTGCTTGGCACCGGCAACGACACCTTCCAGCTCGGCGGCAGCGGAGCCGCCAGTTTCGACGTGTCGCAGCTCGGCGACGCCGCGCAGTATCAGGGCTTCGGCAGCTTCAACAAGATCGGCAGCTCGACCTGGACCCTGATCGGCACCAGCACATTTACAGGCCCGGTGAGTGTCGATGCCGGCACGCTCAGCGTCAACGGCGACATCAGCTCCACAAGCGGCGTCACCGTGAATGCCGGTGGCACGCTGGCCGGCAACGGCATCGTCGGTACCACGACGATCAATGGCGGCACGCTGGCGCCGGGCAATTCCATCGGCCTGCTCACCGTGCGGGGCAATCTCGCATTCACGGCGGCATCGAGCTACATGGTCGAGGTCTCGCCGTCGAATGCCGACCGCGTCAATGTGACGGGCACCGCGATACTCGGCGGTGCCGCGGTGAATGCGAGTTTTGCACCAGGCACCTATGTCACCAGGCAATATACGATTGTGAATGCGACAGGCGGTGTGATCGGCACGTTCGGATCGCAGGTCAACACCAACCTGCCGGCGAATTTCACCTCGAAGCTTAGCTACGATGCCAACAACGCCTATCTGAATCTGACGCTCGACTACGTGCCGCCGACACCGGTCGATCCGACACCGGCCACGCCGACGTCGCCGGTCTATCGTCCGCTGAATGCCAATCAGCAGAATGTCGGCAACAGCCTTGTCGGTTTCTTCAACCGCACCGGCGGCATTCCGCTGGCGTTCGGTGCGCTGACGCCGGCGGGACTGTCGCAGGTCTCCGGCGAAGTTGCGACCGGCGCGCAGCAGACCACCTTCGACGCCATGAACCTGTTCATGGGCGTGCTGACCGATCCGTTCATCTCCGGCCGCGGCGACAGCGCACTGCCGGGGGCGGGCGCGACGGCGTTTGCCGCGGAAGATGGCAGAGCGAATGCCTATGCGATGTTCACCAAGGCGCAGTCCGCGCGAGCCCGAGATGCGCACTGGATCATGTGGGCAACGGGATTCGGCGGCTCGCAAACCACGGACGGCAGTGCCGCTGTCGGCTCCAACGCCGCGACCAGTCGCATTTACGGCATGGCGGTCGGCGCCGACTACTGGTTCTCGCCGCTGACAGTCGCCGGCTTCTCGCTGGCCGGCGGCGGCACCAACTTCTCGGTGGAGGGCGGCACGGGCCGTTCCGACCTGTTCCAGGCGGGCGCCTTCGTGCGCCACACCGTGGGCTCAGCCTATATCGCCGCAGCGGCAGCTTATGGCTGGCAGGAGATCACGACGGATCGCTACGTCACCATCGCCGGCATCGATCACCTGCGCGCCAACTTCAATGCCAACTCCTATTCCGGCCGGATCGAGGGCGGCAATCGCTTCGTGATGCCGTGGGTCGGGGGCATCGGACTGACGCCTTATGCCGCGGCACAGGTGACGGCGTTCGATCTGCCGTCCTATGCGGAGAGCACGGTCTCCGGCGCCAACATGTTTGCGCTCGCCTATACCGGCAAGACGACGACGGCGACGCGCACCGAACTCGGTCTGCGCAGCGATAAATCCTTCGCGCTGGGCGATGCGATCCTGACGCTGCGCGGGCGTGCAGCCTGGGCGCACGGCTTCAACACCGACCGCGCGGTCTCGGCGACGTTCCAGACGCTGCCCGGTGCAAGCTTCGTCGTGAACGGTGCGGCGCAGGCGGCGAATGCCGCGCTGACGACAGCCTCGGTCGAGATGAAGTGGATGAACGGCTGGGCAGTCGCGGGCACCTTCGAGGGCGAATTCTCCGACGTGACACGCTCTTACGCGGGCAAGGCCGTGGTGCGCTACGCGTGGTAGACGAATGCATGCGAGCGCCTGTATGCAGCCGCTCGCATCTGTTTCGGATGCGGTCCGAACTCAAAGCATAGTGTTCTCATAGCCGTCCCTTGGGGCGGCTTGCCGCGGCCTTACTTGCCGTAGGTGCCGAGCAACTGGCCGAGATTCTGCATCACGAAGGCATTGGCGCGCAGCTGCGCTTCGCGGCCGTTCTGCAGGCGGACATCGATCTCGTAGGTCGCGGGATCGATTTGCCGCATGCCCATCACCTGCACGATTTCCAGCGTTTCAACGGATGTCTGTGCCGGCTTCGCAGCTTGCTTCGGAGCGGCGTGGGCCGGTTTGGGCGCGCGCGGTGCTGGCGCTGCGGCGGCGGGGGCTTGAGTGTTCGTCGGTGCGGCAGCTTGCGCGAATGCGAGGGTGGGGGCGAGCAAAGCGGTTGCGAGGACGAGAAATTTCACGCCGGTCTCCTGAATCATCTTGTGGAATTCGGTTTTCGCTACAGCGGATTGCGGCGGAATTTATGGCAGCGCGCCAATCCCGACAAGCGGTTGATCTGTCTGGCGATGCAGGCCAAATTGCCGTCCCCCAGTGACGTGGTGGATTGAACCGGCCGCAGTTTGGCCCCGACCAAGGCAGACAATCGCGCGGCGGCCACCGCCGCAATACGGGCGCGCGGCGGACACCGCCGCAATACGGGAATGCAGGCATGAATGCGACGTTGAGACGTCTCGTACTCACCATGGGTGTGCTGATGAGCGTGACATTCGTCGCGATGCCGGCATGGGCCGAGAAGCGCGTGGCGCTCGTGGTCGGCAACGACAATTATCGCAACGTCCCGAAACTGCAGAAGGCCGTCAATGACGCGCGCGCCATGGGCGACGTGCTGAAGAAACTGGGCTTCGAGGTGATGGTCGCCGAGAATCAGACACGGCAGGGCTTCAGCCAGGCGCTGCTGACCTTCGAAACCGCGCTGGGCCAGGGCGACACCGCGTTCTTTTTCTTCGCCGGCCACGGTTTCGAGATCACCGGCCAGAACTATCTGCTGCCCACCGACATTCCGGCTGCGACGGCCGGGCAGGAGGAACTGGTGCGCGACAGCGCCATGCTGGCCGACCGCATCGTCGATCGCCTGCAGAACAAGGGCGTGCGCAGCGCGATCCTGGTCTTCGATGCCTGCCGCAACAATCCGTTCGAGCGCAGCGGCGTCCGCGCGCTGAACGGCTCCGGCGGCCTTGCGCCGATGACGCAATTGCCGGAAGGCGTGTTCTCGATCTTCTCCGCCGGACCGCGGCAGACCGCGCTCGATCGCCTCTCCAACAACGACACCGATCCGAATTCGGTGTTTACGCGCACTTTCATCAAGGAGCTGCAGGAGCCATCGCTCAATCTCGTGCAGATCGCCCAGCGCACGCGGCGCACCGTGAGCGAACTCGCCGAAACGGTGAAGCACCGTCAGGTGCCCGTCTATTTCGACCAGATGGTGGATGACGTCTTCCTCAACGGCCAGGCGCCGCCGAAGGCAAATGCGGTGCAGGCCGCGACCATCCCCACGGCGCAATTGCCCAAGGTCGCGGCGCTGCCGCCGGTGAACACATCGCCGCTGCCGGCGCCGGACAATCCGAACGCGCCGATCGCCAGCTTCTCGCGCCATAATGGCGGCTGGACGGTGGTGTTCTCCATCGCCGATCCCGCGCTCGGCATTTCATGGCGCAGGGGCGACAGCGGCGATTTCCGCGAGACCGGCTTCATGGACACGCTCGATCCGCGCACGCGCAAACGGCTGCCCAATCCATCGATCCAGCTCAATGCGGACGAGCCGGCGACCACGCTGCAGGTGCGCTACATCGATGTCACCGGCGAGATGCAGGGGCCGTTTCCGATCCGCTTCGATCCGGAAGCCGCATTGGTGCGCGACCAGCGGAAAATTCTGGACATGACCGCTTCGAACTGGCTGGAATTCGGCGGCTCCAACGGCCTCCTGTACTACACGCATCTGATCTCGTATCGCTGCGCGATCCGCGAGGTGAAGCTCGGATTCGACACGTCGGTTCCGGATCAGGTGCTGAAGCTGCCGCCGTGCAATCAGCGCGATCCGATGGCGGTGCCGAGCAACGCGCCGATCTATATGAAGGTGCCGGGCGGCGCGCGCTCGGTGTCCGTGGAATTGCAGTTCCGCGACGGCAGCGTCTCGGAGATCAGGACGTTCCGGAAATGAGCGATATCGATGCGATCGTTGAACTCGAAGAGCGTCGCCGTCAGGCGATGCTCGGCGCCGATATTGCGGCGCTGGATGAGATGTTCGTCGACAATCTCAGCTATACCCATTCGAACGCGGTGACCGAGCGCAAGGCGCTCTATCTCGAACGTCTGGCGGCCGGGCATTACGATTATCGCGAGCTGAGCTTTCTCGATCAGGACATTCGCATCGTCGGGGATGCCGCCCTCATCACCGGGCATATGACGGGCGAGGTCGTGATCGCCGGGCAATTGAGAAAGCTCAACAGCCGCACCACGGTGGTCTGGATCCGGCGCGACGGCCGCTGGCAGATGCTGACATTCCACAGCACGCCGATCCCTGCGGTCTGAATCCTCATCGTCATTGCGAGGAGCGTGGCGACGAAGCAATCCAGTCTTCCTTGCCCATGGCTCTGGATTGCTTCGTCGCCAAGTGGCTCCTCGCAA
>WPCJ01037345.1_pt1 | contig 22944 bp, 19 predicted proteins | sample 5399831 | NCBI WGS metagenome assembly WPCJ01 (sample SAMN12869470, study PRJNA574797) | sludge metagenome | isolation source: wastewater treatment of pH10 | place: China:Beijing | collected 2019-05-20 | reverse complement strand
GATGTTAAATGGCACCCACCTTAATAAAAAGGGCCTGTAGCGGGAAGCTTACCAACGGCCGACTTAGTTTATCCCTTTAACTTTTTATGTAATTTATAAAAAACTTTACTACTTCATCCCCATCATATTCGGTAGTTTTTGTCCCCCTCCAATAGGAGTAACCGGTGGAGAAAAACCCTTGAAAAAATTATTGATTTCCACAGACTGAGCAAAGCCTTGCATACCTTGAAAGAACTTATCAGGCCAATAAGCTCCGATTGGGGAAGTAAATTTTGGTTGCATCTCAGCCACAAGATCTTTATCCGGAAGTATAGCATAAGCACTATTTGAACCTGCACCACCACCTGTACCCATTCCTCTTAAGGTATTCGCAGTGAAGTTCTGCATTGCAATATCCGATTCTGCCATAGATATTAACTAAATTAGCTTTGTTATTATACTTTAATTGTACTAAATTATATATATAACTGCAATCTAATCAGCTATGTTAATTGAGCAATCTATACAAAAAGGTATTAGCATAATATCGGAAGCTGCAAGATCTATGCCTTCTGCCCCCGGAATTTATAAAATGATTAATACCGAAAATAATATAGTTTATGTCGGTAAAGCTAAAAACTTACCGAAAAGGGTCATTTCTTATTTTAATATTGAGAAGTTACCTACCAGGCTAAAACGTATGGTTGCCTCGCTTAGCAGGATTGAATATCTAACCACGAACACGGAAGCTGAAGCTTTATTATTAGAAGCAAATTTAATTAAGTCCCTCAAGCCTAAGTTCAATATCGCTTTAAAAGATGATAAATCTTTTCCGTATATAGCAATTGAGGATAACCACGATTACCCTAGGATAAGTAAATTTAGAGGAATTAAAAAAGAAAACCACACTTATTTCGGACCGTTTGCTCAAGCTAAAAGCGTTAATGAGACCATCGTTGAGCTACAGAAGTTATTTTTAGTAAGACCATGCACAGATAGCTTTTTTGCTTCTCGCACAAGGCCATGTCTACAATATCAAATCAAGCGCTGCAGTGGCCCTTGTGTAAACAAAATCTCTAAAGAAGATTATGAGAAATCCATCAAACAAACTAAAGATTTTTTAGCAGGAAAGAATTCAGAAATCCAAGAAAAACTGATACACGAGATGGAAAAAGCAAGTGAAAGACTAGATTATGAGAAAGCAGCAGAGATTAGAGATAGGATAAGGTTACTTAGCCATACTCAAGCTAAAAATAAATTTAAAACCGACAGCATTTCCGATGCTGACCTAATTGCCCTTTATAGAGACGATTCCGGCTGCGCTATACAGGTTATGTTTATTAGGAATGGAACTAACTATGGTGATAAAGTCTATTTCCCAATCCATACCGAGGAATTAAGCGATACAGAAGTTATAGAGTTATTCATCGGACAAATATACCAGAAGAATGCACCCTCAAGGCATATTATGACCTCTATCGATCTTACCTTTAAGGAAGCGCTGGAACAAGCATTAAATAAATTATGGAATACAAATTGTAAAATCATTACGGCAAGAAAAGAAGAGCATAAGCATTTGTTGGAATTTGTACTCTTAAATGCTAAAGAAGCTTTAAGTAGAAGCAATAAGCAGAAAGCAAAGCAATTAAGCACATTAGAAAATGTTGCTAAGCTTTTTGAGCTTAATAAAACCCCTTCCAGAATTGAAGTTTATGATAACAGCCATATCCAAGGAACCAATGCAGTTGGCTGTATGATAGTTGCAGGGCCTGAAGGGTTTGTTAAAAATCAATACAGAAAGTTTTCAATAAAAACCACTCAGGGCCTAGGAGAAGGGGACGACTACCAAATGATACGAGAAGTTTTAGAAAGAAGGTTGAAAAAACTTACTCCTGATAATTACCCTGACTTAATATTAATTGATGGTGGTAAAGGCCATTTGAATGTTGCAAGAGAGGTGTTTGAAAAACTTGGTGTAAAAGATATAAAATATGTTTGTATATCAAAAGGCCCTGATAGGAATGCTGGAAGAGAATTTTTCCATACTCTTGAAAGACAAGCATTTCAACTCGAAAAAGGTGATCCTACATTGCATTATCTCCAATTTATCAGGGATGAAGTACACCGATTTGCAATTACATCGCATAGAAAAAAAAGGATGAAAGAAACCACAAAATCTGCTGTTAGTGAAATTCCTCAAATTGGATCTAAGCGCAAAAAACTTCTACTTAGCCATTTTGGTTCACTAGAAAGGCTGAAAGAAGCAACCCTAGAAGATATAACAAGAATAAAAGGATTTAGCAAAAAAATTGCAAAGACAATTTACGACTATTTACACAAAGATTAAAGTTAGTAGAATGAATTTTATAATTACCCCGTACCCGTGTTGGTTTATGTTAAAAGAAATACCTAATTTACTAACCCTTTCAAGAATTTTTTTGATCCCAATCTTGGTGCTATCTTTCTATCTTGAAGGTAAGCTTGCTAATTACATAGCGGCTTCTATATTCATATTTGCTAGTATTACAGATTTTTTTGATGGTTATTTGGCCCGAGTTTTAAAAGCACAATCGAGTTTTGGCCGTATGCTTGACCCAATTGCAGATAAGTTATTAGTTGCCTCAACCCTTATGATGTTGATACATTTTAATCGCGCTCCCGTAGTACCAACAATCGCAATTCTATGTAGAGAGATACTGGTTTCAGGTTTGCGGGAATACTTAGCAGGACTCAAAATTAGTATACCGGTCACCGGCTTAAGCAAAATCAAAACTGCAGTACAAATGATAGCAATAATCATCTTACTCTTAGGACATAAGGTTCTTCCTGTCCCTTTTATAGATTTGATTGGGGAGTTTACTTTATGGATTGCAGCAATTTTAACCCTTATTACCGGGTATGGTTACTGGAGAGAACTATTTAAAACTCATCTCTTGAGGTAAGAGCTTTTTTGGCTTTCTCGGCCTTTTAATCTTTCTTTATGAGATTTATCTTGCGCACCATCTTGGTCAAGAGGTTTTTTTATAGGTTCCTTAGTGTCTAATAATTTCTCCTGTTCTTTGTCCTGACCAAGATATTTTGCCACAGTTTTCTTAACTTTATTTTCTAACTCAAAAATGGCCTCTTCCGGTAAGTATATTCCCCCAGTGAGAAACCCCGCCGCCGTGTATTTAGTTTTGCTATAGAACATCTCGCTTAATTTGCCAACCATTGTTTCTAACTTATCTGTTAATCTTAATTCTCTCCCATATAGCTTAATGGATTCACTCAACTCAGTTTGCGGATTTTTATTTATAAAATCTTTTATAATTGCTCTCATCATCGATCTAATATTATAACCATCTTCCCCACGATCCTTGCCTTCCCCAAAAAGATTTTGGGTAATCCCGTCTGAAATTGTATCTGCTATTATAATTTGCTCCAAAGACCTGGGGTCTTTAATATTTTGGTATATTTCACTGGCAAATAAGTTAGGATTATCTTTATAATCACTTACATTATTTATAAAGTCAGGTATTAATTCAAAGTCGGTTCTAATCTCTCCTAACTTATTAAGCTTTCCAATTAAATACTTTCCTAGTTTAGGATTAATATGTATCATATTCTTTTCAATGCCCTCTATTAATTCTGCTTTGTCTTTATCTGATTTCCTTGTAAACTTTAACTGCTCTTCTGTTAGCACCACCTCATTAAGTGTTGCTTGATGTACGTTATATGCCTTAAGTAAAACATCAGTGCTAGGGAGCTTGGCATTAGACAAATCCACCCCTCTAAAATCGGTTTTTTCTAAGGAAATAACTTCAGTTAAATCAGCTCCTGAGAGCGAGATCAATGCTAAATTAATATTTGAAAGATCTCCCACTAATTTTGCTCCATTTAAGCTAGCTTGACCTAATCTTAACGGGTCGACCATTGTTCTTAAAGTATCCCCGTCAATTATAGCACCTTCAAAATTTGCTCCTTCAATAGTTGCATACTTAAATGAGACATTAGTAAATTTAGTGTTATTGAATCTAGTATCAAAGATACACGAATCCTCAAATGAATTATTGCTGATTTCTAAGTTTGAAAGATCTTTTTCCTCGATATAGATTTGGTTAAATTTAGGTTGGTCTTTCTGTGTATTGTTGGTTTTTTGACTATCATTTTTTTCAATAAATTCATCGAATGCTTGATACCGCGATCTTTCTTTTCTCATTTCCTCAACCATATCAGAAATAAGAGTTTTATTTAATACATCTAAAGCGGTACCCTTATTCTTCATTAGATATCTTGGAATATTAGAGTCTTCCCATATAATTTTCAATAGTTGTTTCGAAATTCTTAAGTTTTTCTGTCCAATATCAAGCTCTTGACTTTGGTAAGTATCTAATATCTCAATTAGCTCAGCTGGATGTTTTAAAAGATTAGGAACTATTTCGTATAGCTCCCCTTTTAAACCATACTTCTTTAAACTCTCAATATTTTGGAATACCTTATCTAATATTCCCGCAAACAGCTCATGTTTCCCAAAATAGGATTTGATCTCCTCATCTTGCCCTATAATTGTTAATAATTGTTTTGCTATGCTCAAGTATTTTTGTTCATCGTTCATATCTTGATTTTGGTAGGTATCCAATATCTTGATTAGCTCAGTTGGATGGTTCAAAAGTTCCGGAACCATATCTGACAATGCATTTTTTAAACCGTATTTTTCCACCGTTTCAACACCAGTAAATACTTGGCGTAGCACTCCTGTAAGTAGATCTTTCCCTTTAAAAATGTGTTCTTTAATTTTATCATTATTTTGTGGAATCTCTAATAGTTGTTTTGCTACCCTTAAATATTTTTCGCTGTTGCTAAGTTTTGGCTCTTTTTTATTTCGTATTGTATCAATAATCCCCAATACATCATCAGGAGATTCTCTTAAGAAAGGGGTAAGAAATTTTACTATGCCTACTTGGTAAGGCTCTAAATGATTATATAAAAAATATTTTCCTTCACCACTTTCTTTCCCGAAGTCTTCCAAAAAACTTTTTAAGCTATCTCTTCCCAATATAGATTTTTGAAAATCTTTATCTTCATATATTTCAGGAGATATTGCTAGCTTTACCAAATTGAAAGCATGAATTGGGTGCCTTATAGCAAAGCTTATACATCTAAAAATAAATCCGATACCGGTTCCCGGATTTTTCTGTGCTTCCTTATCTGTGATAAAGGTTTTTAGCGCACTTTCAAATGTCTTATCTTCTTTAGTCAAGAAGTGATCCAAAGCAGCATATACCCCGCTCCAAGCTTGCTTTTTTGCCTCTAGCTCTGCTTGCTTTTTTAGTTCAGTTAGTTCCTTCAGCTCTGCTTGTATTTCTAGTCTTTCTTGTGTGCTCTGCTTTTCTGCATTTACTTCTCGGACTGTATTTGGCATAGTTAACCCCCCTGGCCTTTTCTACCTTTAAAATAAGTTTAACGGCAAAAGGTTAATAAAGGATTAACTTTTCTAGATTATATAAATATAATTTAGCTATTATTTTTCTTTAAATGCTTTATGGAAGCTATCAATAATTGGACTCAATAAATATTGTAGGAAAGTTCTCTCCCCTTTTATAATAAATACATCAGCCGGCATACCAGGTTGAAGCTTGATATCATAATTAATACTTTCAATCTCTTCAGGCTTAATCTCAATTTTCGCTACATAATAATATGGAATCTGTTGGGTTCTATCTTCTACCCTATCCGCAGAAACATAAATAACCTCTCCGTCAATCCTAGGCACTAACCTAGTTTTATATGCACTTAATTGTACCTTAGCCTTAAGCCCTTCACGAATGCTTTCAATATCTTGCGGCATAACGTGAGCTTCAACAACTAGTTGATCATCTTGTGGTATGATTTCCATAACTGTTGCGCTATGGGTTATAACTCCCCCCACAGTATGAAATTTTAGACCAGTAACTATTCCTGCGGTAGGAGCTCTGATTACTGTTCTTTCAAGTATATCTTTTTCAGCTTGGTATTGCTCTTGATAATCCAAAATTTGCGAATGAGCCTCCTTAAGCTCAGCATCAATTTCTTTTTGATTTTCATTTTCTGCATTTATTATATGCAATTGATTTTCAGAAATAGCCTCATTAGCGCTAGCTATAATAGCTTTAGTTTCGCCTATTTTTCCTTCCAGCTCTTGAACCAAACGCTTCCGGTCTAATAAGTCGGTTTTTTTTGCATAACCTTTAACAAATAATTCTTCTAAACTTTTATATTGCTCCGCAACCGATTTATGTTGGGATTCGTAGGATTTTAGTGCCGCAGTAGACCCTTTAATCTGCTCTCTTTGCTCAACGATTTTTTGATTGTATATATCTATTTTCCCATAGTATGCTTTTCTTCTAGAATCAAACAAAGCTTTTTGATTTTTTATAATCTTCTGTACCTCAGGAACACTTATATCAAATATATTATCACTAAAGTCTATTTCCTTTTCATCGAACTTTTCCGCTAATAATCTTTGCTCAACTGCCTTTGCCGCACGAAGCCTACTTAAGCTAATTTGCAGCTTTGCTTTAGCTGCAGTATCATTTAATATAATGAGCGGCTGGTTTTCCTTAACCAATTCTCCATCTTTCACTAGGATCTCTTCTATGACACCTCCTTCTAAGTGCTGAATAGTTTTTCGATTACCGCTTAATACGATGAATCCATGGGCGATCACTGCACTATCCAGTGGTGCAAGGCTTCCCCAAACTAGAAAGAATCCGAGAGCAATTGCAATTACTGAAAAAGTAAACTTAATAGGCCGCGCTATTTGTTTTTTAAGCTGCTCGGAGTGCTGCATTATATATTTTGCTTCCTCGGGATTCGCCCCACACATAAAATCTTTTATTTCACCATATAACTTTTTAGCCGATGAGATAAATCCTTTAAAATTTATTAATTTTGACATATTACTTTTACGCATTGCCCTGCCCTGGTAGATTTTTTGGTTGATTCATTTGACTTGCTTGATTCATTTGATCCATAACTTCTTTCTTACTTCCAAATGTTGCAACTACCCCATCTTTGAGGATCATAATTTTATCAGCAACGTTTAATATAGAAGTTCTATGGGAAATAACTATACAAGTAATGTTTTTATCTTTTGCAACGGCAAGTGCAGTAGCGAGTGCAGCTTCACCGACACTATCGAGGTTAGAATTCGGCTCATCCAGAAGCAGAATCCGAGGATTACCATATAAAGCGCGAGCCAATGCAATTCTTTGGCGTTGCCCTCCCGACAGCATTGAACCATCAAAACCAATTTCAGTATCATATCCCTTAGGTAGCCTTAGAATCATCTCATGTACCCCGGCGATTTGCGCAGCCATAACTACCTCTTCAGGGTTGGCATTGGGATCCATTCTAGCTATATTTTCTTTAATCGTTCCACCGAAAAGCTCAACATCTTGTGGTAAATAGCCAATAAATTTACCTAACTCCTCTCTCCTCCAATCTTTCAAACTTGCATCATCTACTCGCACAGTACCAATCGAAGGATTCAGCGCACCTGCAAGAAGCTTAGCAAGCGTTGTTTTTCCGGAAGCGCTTGGGCCGATGATAACCAGAGTTTCTCCTGCATTCAATGAAAAATTCACGCCTTTCACGATATGTTTTTGCACGTTAGGCGGATTATAAAACACGTTTTCAACATCTATCCTGCCCTCCGGTTCAGGTAAAGACATTTTTTCCTCTTGTTTCTCAACAAGCTCATAAGCAGCATTAAGTCTATCATAAGCTTTTCTACAATTAACAAAACCTTTCCAAGAGTTGATCGCTCCTTCAAATGGTGCAAGGGCTCTTCCGACCAATGAAGAACTCGCAATAATAGCGCCTGAAGACATGTCACCCTTTATTACGAGATAAGCACCAAACCCGGTAACCAGTATTTGTAATACCATCCTTATAAATTTCGTCATCTCGGTTAAAACCGAATACCTTTTGGTAAATAGAGAATGAGTAGTCTGAATCTTACCGTTCATCTTCTGCCAGCTTGCAATAATGTTTGGCAATAGCCCCATAACTTCCACTATTTCCGCATTTCTTGTCGCTTGGTCAACTTGCCTCCTACTCTTTATAGTTTCATCATTCATTGAATCAAGCAGCGGCTTAGTTAATTTATCTGAAAGTATAGCAAAACCAACAAGCAAAAATCCGCCAATCAACGATAAGAACCCCATCCATGGATGTATTATAAATAGCACAATAATGAATATTATTGCCCACGGAGTATCAAGCACGGTGAGCAGCCCAGGGCTGGTAAGAAAATTTTTAATGGTCTGTAAATCAGTCATCTGTTGACTACCGATGTTCACCTTTGATTCAAGTGACATTCTCACCGAACCGGAAAACACTTTTTCAGAAAGTTGCTTTTCTATCCAGTTACCCATCTGGGTCATTGCAAATGATCTACCTGCTTGTAACAAAGATAAAAGTAAAAGTGCAAGCATAATGACAAGCGTGAGCATAACTAACGTGTTAACATTACCGCTAGATATAACCCTATCCAACACTTGCATGGAATAGATCGGCGTGGAGAGCATGAGCAAATTAATAATGCACCCAAAAAGCAGCGCATATTTAAACATAATTTTACAAGCAAAAAGGGTCTCTTTAATAGGTGTTAGTTGATCTTTCCTTTTCATATGACCTGAATTTTTTAATAAATTATACATATAACCATAGTATAACTCTAGCAGTAATTTGTTAACAATTCACTAACAATTTACTTAAGTTCGTCTAATCCTACGGTTATTTTAATGTTTGCATTTTTTGTAATTATAAAATATAATCTGCCATGTTATTTTAATAATATTGAGGTTATATGAAAAGGTTATTAGTAATTACTGCTGCAGCAGTAATGAGCTCTTCGGTTGCAAGCGCAGCTGATTACTACGCTTCGCTTAGCGGCTTATACGGTAAAGGTGGTTATAAACATATCATCAGTGCTAATAAAACATCCAATACAAAGCCTAAAGGCTTTGATGTTGCAGTTGGTACGCATATTACCCCTGAAACCAGAGCTGAGCTTGCTGTTGGTTATCTTACAGGTAGTATAAGCGGTGATGGCACCGTTGATGGATTCAATATGAGTGAAAAACTAAAGCATCAGACCTATTCTTTTATGTTAAACGGTTATTATGATTTTAATAATTCTAGCGCATTCACACCTTATTTAATGGGCGGTTTAGGCTATGCACATAGTAAACATACACTTACCATGTCTGTGCCAAACAATACCAGCTTAAATAAAAAGGCTTCCGGACATAAAGGTGGTTTCCAGTATCAACTTGGATTAGGCGTTGATGTTAAAGCAGCTGATAATGTTAAGTTAGGTCTCGGTTATAGATTTAGACATGATCTTACTAAGCTTGGCATATTTAAACAAAAACCGTCTCACTTAGCTGTTGCTCAAGTTAGATTTGAGTTTTAATTAGCTTTTCTCAAGGCTATTAGCAAATTAAAAAGCTTACCTTCATTATTGTGCGGGTAAGCTTTCTCTATTTGTTTATCTTACATTTTATAAATTGACACGATTTTCACTATAAGGAAAGAATTTTAAGTTGCATTAAAATTGCATTTTATATATAACTTACTACCATATATAATAGATAAGTAATAAAATGAAAATAACTCTTTTTTTAGGGCTAGTATTAAGCCTTGGTTGCTCGCAAGCAAGTGCAGATGATTATTATGCTTCGGTTAGAGGAATACTCGGAAAATCACAAGTAAAATCTGGCTCAAAAAAATCTTCATTTATATCTGAAGGGGTGGATTTATCATTTGGTACTTATCTTACTCCACAAATTAGGTCAGAAATAAGTTTAGGCTTTTTAACCGGTAAGAAAAAAATTGATTCTGGTAATTCTAAGCTAGTTAACAACCCTAAATTTAAAAACGATGTTTATTCCCTCATGCTAAACGGCTACTATGATTTTGAACATCTTAATTTAGCTAACCCCTATCTTATGGCAGGTTTAGGGTATGCAAAAAATAAATCCTCTTTAAAATACTTAGCAAATGCGAATGGAGTAACAACCCCAGGAAAATCCTCAGTATCAAAAAATAATTTTGCCTGGCAAATCGGTGCCGGAGTAGATATGAAAGCTGCTAATGAAATTAAAATAGGATTAGGATATAGGTACAGGGATACAGGCTCTTCTTCAACAAATTTCAAAATAGCTAATGAACCCTTAACCTTAAAGCGTAAACCTTACCATCTACTTACTGCAAATGTAAGAATGGATTTTTAATGCGATTGCTGCCACAGACCAGCCTCCCAGATATATATTTTGAGACTACTGTAAATTGCGTTGCGAACCCGAATTATTGCATGAGAACAAGAGGTTACCTTTGGAGTAATATATCATTCCTCAAAACCAATTAACTATTAGTCCGAGGGCTTAAAAGTAGGAGTATTAGCTAAAAAAACCCACTAAGAATAAGCCTAGATAAGAACAAGCGTACATAATAAAGACCTAAGAGAAAAGGTGATAGTGAAATTTCGGAGGATAATTTAAGATAATGAAGCAAGCCTTTGCCAAGAGTATGATCTTAGCAACCGTCATTCTTATGGATATATTAGGAGGGGCAGAAGTCGATCTCTTTGTACCAAGCTTTCCTGAGTTGAAAAGTCAGTTTAATCTGTCGCCGTTTTGGGTTGAAGCATTGTTATCGATCAATTTTACAGGGTTTTGCCTAAGTCTGCTCTTTGTTGGAGGTCTAGCTGATCGTTATGGCCGTAAACCAATCATATTGCTTGGCCTCATGATTTTTATCATCGGTAGCATCCTTTGTTTACGGGCGGCATCATATAATTTTCTTCTCGTCGGCCGTTTTCTTCAGGGCGTAGGAGTAGCAGCTCCCGCAACTCTCAGCTTTTTAATTATCGCTGACTCCTATCCTCTTAAGAAGCAACAGTACTTAATGGCGATGTTGAATGGGCTAATGAACACCTCTGTGGCTGCCGCTCCTATAGCCGGGAGTTATATAACCATGTATTTCCATTGGCAGGGTAATTTTACGGCGCTTTTACTTTTAGGACTGACGGCGTTAGTGATGACCATGCTTTTTATCCCTAATCATAGACTGCCTGATCATAAGGAAACCATCTCGCTGCGTGGATATATCCCTATATTCCGATCAAAACCCCTGATGCTTTTGATCATGAACATCGTCTTTATAGCTGTGCCCTATTGGGTCTTTCTTGGAATGTCCCCTATACTATACATGGAGGATTTAGGAGTGAGCCTCTCACAATATGGTTACTATCAAGGAGCATGGGCCTTAGTATTTGCGCTCGGAAGCATATTCTCCGGCCTGATTATCAGTAGGTATGACCGGAGGAAAATGCTATACGTTTCGTGTCAAATCTGCATCGCTGGCTTAATTATTATTGCTTTGGTTATTTTCCTGGATAGCCCTAATCCACTGCTTATTACTATCGCATTTCTTCCCTATAGTATAGGTACGGTTATCCCGACTACTATACTTTACCCCTTGTGCCTGAACTTTATGCCGCAGGCAAAGGGACGGATATCAGCAATCATCCAGGTGGTTCGCCTTGTTCTCACGGCACTCGGTCTTGAGCTCGCCGGCTATTATTATCTTGGATCATTTCGAAATATCGGGATTATTATTACCGGCTTAATTTTTATTACAGTTATTACCCTGCTTTTTGTCATCAAAAATCGTGAGCTTACGAAGTTCTTCCGGGAATAATAAACTGTTAGCAAGGATATGGTCGAGGCTGTCAAAGAAAAAAGCTTTAGTTTACCATAATCTACCCGGTTCAAATATTTTCGCTTACCGGGTGATATTTGAAATTATCAACATATGGCCTCGGCTTTCTCTTTTTTGGCTCGTTAGGTTCTTCCAGTCTAAATTCTATATTATGCTTTTTTGCATAATTTATTGCTTCTTCTTTATTATTGAAATTTAAGCTAACTTCATTGGCCATCATATCTTCTGTACCCGTCCAACCCATAATAGGTTCAATAAAACGCGAATCTTGCGAGATAAACTCCAATACCCATTTCTTAGTTTTCCGAGTACCGGATTGCATTGCATTTCTACATGGCTTATAAATTCTTGCAGTCATAACTTTCTTTTAGTATTTTACATTAATAATAACTAACATATGTTAAGCAAGGTTTCAAATTATATGGCTGATATCAAAAAAAAATCTATTGAAACGCTTTCATTTGAGGAATCAATTGGCGAGTTGGAATCAATCATAAAAGATTTGGAAGCTGGAAACATAGAGCTTGATAAGGCAATTGAGCTTTATCAAAAGGGCGTGATGTTAAAACAATATTGTAGTACAAAACTTGATCAAGCCAAACTTAGAGTTGATAAAATTATTCATGAAAAAGGTAAAGCAATAGAAGTTGAGCCCTCTAACCTCAATGCTTTTTATGAATAATATTATATCTATACCCAATTTTAAGCCTCTTGCAGAGCATAACTCAGTAGGAGAAGCGCCTATAACTGCAGAATGGAGAACCGGAGAGACACCATAACTACCATATAAGATAGTAGTTACAAAAGAAGCTCATTTATCTACCACAGCCGGATAAGAAAAGGCACATAACCTTTATTAGAAATTAGAGCTATCTTACCCGGCTTTTAATGAGATATTAAGATTACTACTAACCTAAACCTCTACTTAAGCGCTCTTCAGCTCTCTCACTTATAACTTTTACTCGATAGCTAACTGCAGGCTCAGTTTTGTAAGACTCAGATATTGCTTTTTTCGCAGTATCAATAACGCTTTTTATAGAAAAATTACTGCTAGGGTGCTCCCTATTCTCTAATATTTGATAATTAATCTTTTCCGCTTGTTCCAACATGGTATTAAACACAGTTAGATTATTAATATTAAAATTACATATAATCAAGAAAAAAATATTTTTAAAGACATTTACAAAAAAACCATTATACTATTTAATATAATCTTAGGAATGCGAATAATAATAGGATATAACAGAGCTTATATAGGAGGGTTGGTGAATTAATGGCATAAGTTACTATTTCAATTAAATAGCAAATATCCAACCCCATAACCTGAATCTCGCAGGACTTCTGACTCGGACTTGATAGTTTTTGAGCTAAAAGACTAAAAAAAGACCCACTGTGCCGCGTTCTCCTGCTTTCATATGATATTTGGACTAAATAAATATTTCAAAGGCCTCAAAAACAAAATTCTTGAATCATTAAAAAATTGATAGGGGTTGTTTATTAGTTTTTTTAGCCTTCGAGTAAGAGTAAATTTCCTCCCTCTATTAATACTCATGCCACCTAATACACCAGACTTTACCTTTTGTTCTAAGCTGAATCTATAACGATCAAATAAAACCGATTTTGTATCGATTTTGATCCTTCGATTTGGGTTATAAGCATACTTAGTTTTCCCAACGTTATTAATCTGATAAAAATCAATCTCACTAGTAACAGTCATTTTAGATTCTATAGACCAATCAACTACTCTAGTTGCAAAATTTCCAAACGAATAAAAATCATTAATAAAAAAGCTAAGAAAGCGTAATGTTTTCTCTTCATCAGGTATAAATAAATCCTTTAAATTAAAAACCACTTCATGGTGATTTTTTACTCTTCGGTTGATCGCATCATGAGAATAAAAGGTACTTCCCGTATATAGCACAGGCTTACCATATAACATTGAGAGCACCCCTACCCCGGAATTTATGAGCAAAACACAATCACAAATATTAAGTAAATCTTTTATATTACAATCATCCGCACAAATTCCCCCTTCAATATAACAGCTATCTTTAGTTAAAGGATGTTTCTTATAAACTACCACCCATTTTGGAGGAAGGTTATTCACTACCTCTTTTACGATTGTAATGAATTCTTCATAAGTTTTAACATGCTCACCGCAAAAATACTTGATAACCGTATCGGAAGGAGTTTGGAACGGAACAAATAGTATCTTCTTACCCGGATTAATCTTAAGCTTTCTCAGCAATCCTCTAGCACTTAACCTTTCTGGTTGTTCTTCAAGAGCTGAATCGTTATTAATCTCTTCATTTATATAATTGAGCACGGCTTCTCTCTTCCCCGCAGTAATCTCATAATCCCAATTTTTCGGGTTATAACTTTCACTATCGGCATTAAAGCCATTATTATCAAAAAATATTGAATTAGGCAAAGCTCCGCGCTCAACTACATAATATTCCATATTTTCTTGACGTAAATAATTATATATTCTTAGCCTGGTTTCATTTGAATATGGGTTTTGCAAAATCACTCTTGAAATATTATTATGTTTTATATATTCCTTTAAATTTTCAATATCCTGAAACTTAGTCTCTTCTTCATAAAAAACTCTACCAAACTTTGGCAGAACTTCGCGGTTGAAGATAGCAGGATGAGTTAAAGTAAATATCAAACTATTGCCTCTTGAGAGGTCAGGCAACGGCTCCGGCTCTTTGCCTTCTTTGATATAGTCCTGCATCAATTGATCAAATAACAATTTGTTCTTTCTTTTTTGCTGCATATAAGCGGAGGAATCGTCCACTTCATGCCAAATATGAAAAAGTGAGATACCTTTAACAAAAGTTATATCTCCATATAGCCTGATCAAGCTTTTAAAACCATTATACTCCACTATATCACGGCAATTCTTATAGTCTTGCAGGAAATTATGAGGTAATGGAAAGCTTTTCGCCTTGTGCGCAAGCCGGCAGGTAAACTCTAAATCTTCAAATCCCCATCCGGCAAATCGTTCATTATTTCCACCTCGAGCAAGGTAATATCCCCGATTAAAAACTTGCACTGAAGTACCGGTTGAAAATTTTTCTATTATTTTTTGGTTATTTTCTATAAAATACTGCAAAAATTGCTTTTTTCTTATATTACCTTTAGTATTAAAAAACAAATTACTACCTTGCCTAGTAAGATAAATCACTCCAAAGCCAATAAAGTCTCTTACATTATCTTCTAAACCATTTAGCTTAATTTCCTCCAATACATCCTGGTAAAACATATCGTAAACTGCAAGATCAATGTCCATAAACATTATAAATTGCGATAAGCTATACATAGCTCCAAAGTTCCTAGCACGTGCAGCAGAAAATAACCTATTATTATCCTGAAGCCGCATATAAGAAATCCCAAGCTCAGCGCAAATACTTGCTGCTTTCTTACTTATCTCAGGCTCTGAGTTATAATCAACCAGTAAAAAGTCAATACTATCAGGTATGTTCTTATCAAGCTTAGCAAAAGCTATTCTTTCTAAAATATCTTCACGCTGCTTAGTATATTTAAAAGGAATTATAACAGTTAAATATGAATCTTCTTTTAAACCTGAAGGCTTTACCTTCACTATCTCTTCCATCTAAAATACAATTTAAGTTATTTTCAGCATAAATTTATACAACAAATTTCATTTTCATAGAAATATTTTTGTCTATCTCAACAACATGTTTATAATACCTAGCAACATACCTCTTGATCTTAGTTAAATTTTAATTAAATTCTTCTGTTTTAAAGGTACTTCTTACTATATTATTTAATAAATTTTTATAGTATGAATGAAAACTCAAAAAATGACAAAAAAACTTCTCTTAATAACAATTAACATTATACTGATTTTTTGCTATTGCCTAAGTGCTTGTGCTACAAGCGATTTATATACGAAGATTTTACCTAGTCGATTTTTTGTAGAATATAACTTAAACAAGGAAGTGCAAGAAGTACAGCCACAAAAACAAACTCTAGATAAATCAGAACCACACGAAATACATACCAAACCACGCGCAGTACTCCCTAACCACACCTCGCATGGTCCCTCAGTTATTAATAGAACTTATATTGAGAATACTACACAAATCTATGGCCCTTTTACTGCATATGATAATTTCTTTAATAAGTTAATTGTCTATGGTCCACTTGATATATCAGATTCTCAAATCAATAAAGCATGTATATATGGCCCGGCAAAAATAGTTAATTCAAGGTTTATAAACGATCTTATTATTTCCGGCTTTATGGTCGCTAAGCGATCTACATTTAATAATATTAGTATTAATGCCAAAAAGATTTTCATAGAAGATTCTAAGGTGGAGAATATAGAAGTGGTTGAGGATAATGATCCTTCTACACCACAGGTTTTATATTTAAATAATAATGTGGATATAAATAGTATAGAATTTAAATCAGGCGAAGGGATAATTATATTAACTTCTAGGAATATCGATTTTAGCAGTACTAAAGTTATCGGTGCAACGGTTAAGGAAAATTATTCTTAAAGCCACCCCTCACGGGATAGCTTTAAGCACAATCAAATATTAAACTAAAAAAATATAGAGATTTGTCCTACATCATCAGGAATTAATGCAGCCTCATTATTTACTTCAGCCAAAATCGGTTGATCAGGATAAACTAATACCTTAGCTATTTCTTTATAGCTGATGAAGTCACCCGATTCCTTGTCAAAGGCACTATTAATAATGTTCCTAAATTGGTGATTATTTATAGTTTCTAAAATACCTCCAAAAAGATTTTCATTATTATATGGCATTGCAAACTCATACATTTCCCCAATTTCATCATGTGTAGTGTTTACTAAATTCTTAGGTACATTATAGGTCACGATGCCTAAGTTATTAATATTGATATCCAAATGGTTATCCTTAACATAACTCTCCATAATCGGCTTAGAGCCCGGGCTATCAATATTAATTGATGATACTTCATAGCCTAAAGCAGAAAGCTTTGCATTTTCTAAGTTGGATAACACCGCCCCAAGTGAGTGACCTGTAGTTATAAAGTTATAATCATAGGCATCATCGCCAAGTTGACTTATCACCTTATCAACGAACTTATCTGCACCATTTTTAAATTGGCTTGGAACATAACCAAAATAAAGTTGAGCATCAGAATATAGATCTTTGATGAAGTCTTGCGGCACTGAAAAATCAAGCCTTTTAACCCATCCAGAACTAAAAACATTGAAGTTAGTTCCGCTATTTGCAATAACTATCTCCTTAGTTTCTTCGTTAATGTAAGCAACACCATAAAAACCTGAGTTACTAACTTTTACCTCATCAGAAGTTAAGAATTTTTTCCACTCACTAGTTTCGTACTTGGCAAAGTTTTTGGTATATGCTGCTGCATTAAATTGTGCAATTTGATAATTGCTCATTATTCCTCCTATATTATCAATTCTATAATTAAATAATAGCATAATATAACTAAAAATGCACTATTTTTTTACATAAAGTACAAATAAGGCTGTTTTTTGATAATATTGCCAACTTAAACCTTAAAAGGCCTATTGAGCTCCGATCATATCTATAATTTTAGTGATATCATCGTTTACGGATTTATCCTCGGCCATTCTTTCTTCTAATTTCTTTATTGAATAGATCACTGTTGCATGGTCCCGCTTACCAAGTGCGTTTCCAATATCTTTTAAGCTTTTATTGGTTAGTTGTTTTGCTATAAAAGCAGCTATTTGCCTAGGCAATACATACTTTGATTCCCTGCTTTTAGATAATAGTTCCTTAGCTGTGATTCCATAGTAATTAACGACAACATCAATAATTTTATCTATAGTAACATTAACTTCATGGGCAAGAATACAATCTTTTAGTATCTCTTTGGTAGTACGAAGGTTAATTTCCATCCCAAAGTTAAGAGCGTAGAGAGCTAAGTTATTTAATGTACCTTCAAGCTCCCTAATACTTGAGGTAACACTTTGCGCTATAAACTCCAGAACTTCACTGCCTAAATCTAAATTTAAATTATTCGCCTTAGCTTTTAAAATTTCATAACGAAGTGCAAAATCTGCAGTTTTTATTTCAACGACCAAGCCACCGGCTAGCCGTGACCTAGTTCTTCCATCGAGCTCAAGCAACTGATAAGGTGACCTATCGCTAGAAATCACGACTATCTTACCGGCTTCTGCTAGCGCGTTAAACGTGTTAGCAAATTCTTGCTGAGTACTGCTTTTACCGCAAATAAATTGGATATCGTCAATCAGGAGTATATCTAAACTTCTTAGATGCTCTCTAAAACCTAAGCTACTGTTATTTTTAAGAGATAAAATATATTGATGCATAAACTTTTCAGCACTTAAATAAGCTGCATTCCTATTCGGTTGTGTGGTGTTTATATATGCAGCAATTGCTTGTAATAAATGGGTCTTACCCATGCCGACGGCACCATGAAGAAAAAGGACGTTAGCAGAGCCGTTAATCTTTCCTTCTGCTATAGCTTTTGATGCCATGAAAGCTAATTTATTAGAGTTACCGACTACAAAATTATCGAAAGTAAATTTACGGTCTAAATTCGAAGAAAGGTACGAAGATTCATACTCTTCAACATTAATACCAGAGTTTTGATTGTCATTAAAATGAGGTTTTTTCTCTTTGTTTACCGGTACAGGCCTATTTTGTTTAACTCTTAAATCAATGATTTTTACACTCTTATCAATATCAGAGACTAACTGTTTTATCTTTTTGAAGTAGTTATTAATTACACATTCCCTAATAAATTTACTAGGCGCAGTAATTTTTAACGTATTATCCCTTATTTCTTGAAATGATAAGTGAGCAAACCATGAATTATAAGTAGCTAGCCCATACTCATCTTTTAAGCTTTCAAGAACGGCAATCCACAATTCTTCGTTTTCACTGATTGGTAATGAATTAAAATTTTCTTGAAGGTTAGTGGTTAGCATATTAACTTTGCCTCCAGGGTAACCCAGCCGCCTTCCAGCTATTTAATTTTCCTCTATGGCAATTAGAATCGAGGTTCCCTTCAAACCCTTCAACAATATTATAACAATTCTTATATCCTAAGCTTAAAATATATTCTGCTGCTTCTCTTGATCTTCCTCCACTGCGGCATATAAAGAGTAGTTCAGAGTCTGTATCAGGCACCGCATTCCTAACTTTCATAACAAAATCAGGATTAAGTTCCATATTAGGAAATAGGCGCCAAGGTATGTGAATTAATTTCTTATTAATTTGTTCAAGCCAAGGAGCACCGACAAAAACATACTCTTCAATTGTCCTCACATCTATTAAAAAGGAATTTAGATTTTTCTCCAAAATCTCCCATGCTTTAGATAAAGCGATATCCTCGCTATATTTGCCCATAACGTCTCACGAAACTAAAAAAGTATAATTGATAAAATTAAGTATCATATATGTGCCTCATCCAGACGAATTGGTAAAGAAATAAAATTTGAATTTTTGAAAATAAATTGGTTGACTTTAAATAAGGTCCGAAGGTTTTTAGAGTTCAAGGGCCAGTCCTAGATAGTTAGTTACCGAGTTACTACGATAAGAATATTTTTGCAAAACAAACAATAAAAATCAGCATATTAAAGCTTGTTATACAGCAGCATATTCTTTTAAATTTTTAAAAGTTTAATAAATCGGATTATAAGAAGGTTAGCTTTTTAAATCATCCCATAGTCCCTTAACTTTAGCAAAAAAGCTTTCAGTTTGAGGATTACACCCTGAGCTATTTTCTTTGTCAAATTCTTCTAGCAACTCTTTTTGCCTCTTAGAAAGTTTTACCGGAATCTCAACCGACACTTTAACAATAAGGTCACCAAATCCCGGTGTTTTCATAATCGGCATGCCTTTTGCTTTTAGCCTAAATTGCGTGCCGCTTTGAGTGCCTGACGGAATAGTAATTTTAGTAACTTTACCGTCAAGAGTAGGTACTTCCAGAGTTCCTCCAAGTGCAGCGGTAGTCATTTTTATAGGCACTGTGCAGAATAGTTGGTGCCCATCTCTTTCAAACAGGTTATGCTTTTTAATTGAAACAAAAATATATAAGTCACCTTGTGGAGCATTTCTTAAGCCTGCTTCCCCCTCATTTGCTACCCTAATCCTCATGCCATCCTCAACTCCAGCTGGAATATTGACTGAAATAGTTTTCTCTTTAATTACCCTACCGTCGCCATTACAAGTCTTACATGGATCTTTAATTATCTTGCCGCTCCCTGAGCATGTATGGCAAGTGCGTTCAACTGTAAAGAACCCTTGTTGGGCCCTTATTCTACCACTTCCGTGGCATGTAGGGCAGTTACTTACAGTCCCGCTCGTGCTACCTTTACCGTTACAAGCATCACACTTCACCGCAGTTCTATACTTAATGGTTTGTTTAGTGCCAAGGTAAGCTTCTTCAAGTGATATTGTTAGGTTATATCTTAGGTCTGAGCCACGCCCAATATCTGCAGCAGCTCCACGCCGGCTACCACCTCCCCCCATAAACTCATTAAATATCCCACCGAATAGATCATTAAGGTCTGAAAAGTCCCCTGAGAAACCGGAAGCCCCCGGAGCCCCTGCTCTACCGTTACCCATTCCTCCAGATTGGAATGCAGAATGGCCGAATCTATCATAAGCTGCTTTTTTATCATCATCCTTCAAAACTTCATAAGCTTCATTGATTTCTTTGAACTTCTTTTCAGCCTCTTTATCACCTTGGTTACGATCCGGGTGATATTGCATTGCGAGTTTTCTATATGCCTTTTTCAACTCTTCTTTGCTTGCGTTTTTAGATACGCCGAGAGTTTGGTAGTAATCCTGCTTGCTCATTATAAACTTTATACAGATTAGTTTATACAAAAAATAGTTAGGAATATTAAAATTATCAAGTAGTCTGATTGATAATTTTGCATAATTTTGTTAGCTTAGGTTAAATTAAATATTTGAGTTGTTTATGGATATCGTTTTAGTTGAAGGTGGGGTGCCGCTTCATGGAGAAATTAATATTAGCGGTTCGAAGAATTCCGCACTCCCTATTCTTGCTGCGAGTATTTTATGTAGAGAGGAAGTCAGGATCTCAAATGCTCCCGACCTTAAAGATATACAAAGCATGAGTTCACTATTATCGCAGCATGGAGTAACCATAAATGTAGAGGGAAAATCCGATATTGATCGGGGAAGTAAAAACAGGAGTATCATTCTAAATGCCCGAGGTATAAATAATTATATAGCCCCCTACGAATTAGTAAGCAAAATGAGGGCTTCCATCTTAGTTTTAGGCCCTTTGCTAGCAAGGTTCGGTGAGGCAAAGGTTTCACTTCCGGGGGGATGTGCAATTGGGACACGGCCTATTGACATGCATATCAAAGCAATCCGAGAGATGGGTGCTGAAGTTGAGTTATCTGAAGGATATGTTATTGCAAAGTCAAAAGGAAAACTTAAAGGGGCAGAAATATTTTTTGATAAAGTATCAGTCGGAGCCACGGAAAATGCAATGATGGCGGCAACCATAGCTGAAGGAAAAACTATAATTCACAATGCTGCAAGAGAGCCGGAAATTATAGACTTAGCAAGATTTTTAAAAGCTATGGGAGCAATTATCTCAGGAGAAGGCACTGATATTATTACAATTGAAGGAGTTGATAAGTTGCTAGGTGCAGAGCATGAAGTAATTGGAGATAGGATTGAAGCCGGAAGTTATGCGGTTGCTGCAGCGATAACCAGAGGGAAGATCAATTTAAAAGGAATTGATCCTGAAATGATCCGTTCTCAGCTTGTTCATCTTAAAGAGATAGGGGTAGAGATTGAGGAGGATGAGGATAATGTTATTATTTCTGGGCAAGGGAAGTTTAGTAAAACTGATATAAAAACCGAACCATATCCTAATTTTTCCACTGATTTACAAGCGCAAATGATGACGCTTTTATCTATTGCGGAAGGGACCTCACATATTAAAGAAACTATTTTTGAGAATAGGTTTATGCATGTTCCTGAGTTAAATAGGATGGGAGCTAAGATTTTGGTTGACGGTAATCTCGCAATTATTGAGGGGGTTAATGAGCTAAAATGTGCGGAGGTGATGGCAACGGATCTTAGAGCTTCAGTTGCTTTAGTGCTTGCTGCACTTTCAGCGAAAGGAGAGTCTGTTATTAGAAGAGTTTATCACCTTGATCGAGGATATGAGCATCTTGATGAAAAGCTGAGAGCTTGTGGAGCTAGGATTAAGCGTGCTGCTGAATAATTGAAAGCAGGTTAATAGTATTTTCAATAAAATTCATTTTTGTGCTTGCGAATATTAAGGGACTTTGATAGAACTATCGCTGGATGGATGGCCGAGTGGTTTAAGGCACCGGTCTTGAAAACCGGCGTACGTTCGCGCGTACCGTGGGTTCGAATCCCACTCCATCCGCCAGAATGAAGAAAAACTAAAGTCAAGGAGAAAAGCAAAGCGTACCTTGAGTTTAGTTTTTATTTATTAGATCTCCTTCCAAACCAGACTAAGCCAACTCGTAGTTATGAATTCCAGCTATCAAGTTGAACCTGAACCCAAATCTTTTTCGTCGATTCCTGTATTTATCAGCAATTATCTTGAATCTCTTAAGGCTACCTATAACATTCTCATTTGCAACCCTTGCACTTGATAGCTTCCTATTATTTTTTATATCTTTTTTGCTTAAAGGGTTTTTCTTGGACTTTTTCTTCGGTAGCTCAGAGTTTGCATGGATTTTAGCTATACCTTGGTAGCCTGTGTCGGTTAGAACCTTGATACCGGGACTAATATGTGTTTTTGACTCTTTGAATAGCCTAAAATCATGCTTCTTGCCATTTGCAAAAGAAGTACATATTACTACTTGCGTCTTTTTATCTACTGCTACTTGGCTTTTTAAAGTATGCCTTTTCTTTTTGCCTGAATAAAAGTGCTTTTGTCTTTTTTGGGGCGCTCTATAGGTGATTCTGATGCGTCTATTAAAACTACTTCATACTCAATATCGCTCTTACGTAATGCTTTTCTTCCTGGTAGAGCGAAAGTCTTACTTTTGGTAAGGGTATCTTCTACCCACCTTATTGTTTATATGCATAGCTTTCGCTTATACCATAGCTTTTACTAATATGGAAGTATGTACGATACTCTCGCAAATACTCCAGTGTCATCAGTGGTGTATCTTGCACGCTTAGTTTGTTTGGTCTATCTCCTAAAGCTTTC
>WPCJ01318397.1_pt1 | contig 22962 bp, 19 predicted proteins | sample 5399831 | NCBI WGS metagenome assembly WPCJ01 (sample SAMN12869470, study PRJNA574797) | sludge metagenome | isolation source: wastewater treatment of pH10 | place: China:Beijing | collected 2019-05-20 | reverse complement strand
CCGCTGCTGCGCGCGCTCGCGTCGGCCCTCCAGTCCACCGTCGACGAGCTTCTCCTCGACGAGGCGCCAAGCGAGCGAGCCGCCCTCGAGATCTCCGTCGAGCGGGCGCAACGCGGCGCCGTGTTCAGGTCGCTCGGGCTGCAGCCCATCCGCGTATCGAAGGCAACAAACGATGAGACGCTGCGCGCGATCATCGGCCTGCACCAGGAGGTCGAGCGGCTCCACAGTGAGCGCGCCGCGACGCCGGAGGAGGCCCGCCGCGCCAACACCGAGCTCCGGGCGGGCATGCGCGTCGCCAACAACTACTATCCCGACCTCGAACGGGCTGCGGCGGAACTGCTCGACAGCGTCGGCTACTCGGGCGGGCCGGTGCTCCAGCAGACCGTGGCAAAGGTCGCCGAGAAGCTCGGGTTCACGCTGCACTACGTCAGCGACCTGCCGCACTCGACGCGGTCGGTGATTGATCGCCGCAACGGCAGGATCTACCTGAGCGCGAATTTGCCGTCGCGCGACGCCCGCGCCCCGATCCTGCGCGCCCTCGGGAGCCTCGTCTGCGGGCACGAGGAGCCGCGAAACTACGGCGACTTCCTCAAGCAGCGCGTCGAGGTGAACTACCTCGCGGGCGCGGTGCTGCTCCCGGAGGCCGCCGCGGTCGAATCGCTGCGCGACGCGAAGAAGCGCCGCGAGATCTCGATGGAGGATCTGCGCGACGCATTCGCCGTCTCCTACGAGATGGCGGCGCACCGGTTCACAAACCTCGCAACCGAGTGGCTCGACCTCAACGTGCACTTCATGAAGGCGCACGAGTCGGGCACCCTGATCAAGGCGTACGAGAACGACGGCGTGCGCTTCCCGTCCGACGCGCTCGGCAACCTCGAGGGCGCGATGGTGTGCCGCAACTGGACGGCGCGGACCGTGTTCGCCCAGCCCGACTTCTTCAACCCGTGGTACCAGTACACGGATATGGCGGCGGGCGGCACCTACTGGTGCACCTCGCGTCTCGAGAACGCGAAAGAGGGCCAGTACTCGGTGAGCGTCGGCGTGCGCTTCGAGGACGTGAAGTGGTTCCGCGGGCGCGAGACGCAGCACCGGTCGCAGTCGTTCTGCCCCGACGAGCGCTGCTGCAGGCGCGCCTCCAGCGAGCTGACGCAGAAGTGGCAGGCGTCGGCCTGGCCGGAGGCCGCAACGCCGACGAGCCTGCTCGCCGCGCTGCCTACCGGCACATTCCCAGGCGTCGACTCGCACGAGGTCTACGAGTTCCTCGAGTCCCACGAATAGCGGGCTGCGGGGGACTCGGCGGCGCCCCGCGGGCGCGCGCGCACGAGCCGTGACGACCCATTTCGAGCGCAGGGATGCGCCGCGATGCCTCACTGCGATAGCGTAGAGGGAAAGTATCGAGGCTCGAGCCTCGACGAGGATGAGACAGGTGAGACAGTGGTGAGCGAGAAGCGGAATAAGGATACCGAGGTACGCGCCACGGAGCAGTTCCGTGAGGATCTGAACGCGATGATTCGCGCGCAGGTCACCGACCTCACTGTTGACGAGCTTGAGGCCGTGCAGTCACTGCCGTCGGGCGCCGCGCTGCTCGTTGTGCGCCGCGGCCCGGACCTCGGCGCACGCTTCCTGCTCGATCAGGACTCGACGGTCGCGGGCCGCCACCCTGCCGCCGACATCTTCCTCGACGACGTGACAGTGTCGCGCAAGCACGCCGAGTTCAAGCGCCGCGGCACCGTCTTCTCGGTGCTCGATCGTGGCTCGCTGAACGGCACCTACTGCAACGGTGAGCGCATCGACGGCGAGGTCGTGCTCGAGGACGGCGTGGAGGTGCAGGTGGGCAAGTTCCGCTTCACCTTCTTCGCGTCCCGGTTTGATCTCCCAGGCTCCTTCTGATGGGAGCGGCGCAACTGCGGGCGGTGCCCGTAGGGCTTCTCAGCATCGGTCAGGTGCTCGCTGCGCTGCAGGAGGACTTCGCTGACCTGACGCCCTCGAAGCTGCGGTTCCTCGAGGATCAGGGACTCGTGACGCCCGAGCGCACAAAGTCGGGCTACCGGAAGTTTTCGCAGGAGCACGTCGAGCGCGTGCGGCTCGTGCTGACGCTGCAGCGCGACCACTATCTTCCGCTGAAGAAGATCGCGGAGGTGCTCGAGGAGCTCGACGCCGGGCGCGATCCCGTGATCCCCGGCGCCTCGCAGCGCAGCGCGTCGACGATCCTGTCGTCGAAGGAAGTGCTCTCGAGTGACGAGCTCTGCCACGCTGCGGCGACGAACAAGCGGTTCCTCGGCGAGGCGATCGCGGCGGGCCTGCTGCCGGCCACCGAGGTGTTCCCGTTCGACTCGATCGCGCAGCTGAACGCGCTCGTGCGCCTCGCGCAGGCGGGCCTCACGCCCCGCCACCTGCGGTCCCTCAGGATCGCCGCCGAGCGCGAAGCTGAGATGCTCGCGCACGCGGTGTCGTCGCGCGGCGAGAAGCAGGGATCGCCGAGCGCGGTGGACGGCTCGCTCGAACTCGTCGAGTATCTCGAGACCGTCCGCTCCGGCGTGTTGCGTCGCAAGTTTGGCGCCCTGTAAAACGGCGTGATTCCGCTGAATTCTCACCTTCAACTAGAACCTTAAGGTCGAAAACAGAATTCGCTGCCCGCGGTCGTTGCCTCGGGGGCCTCTCGCCGATAGCGTTAGGTGAATTGAGCACAACGCGAGAGAGGGATGTCATGGAGCACATCGAACCGCCATTCGGCGGGAGCGGCACTGGTGCTGGGGAGTACCTGGATTCCGCAGAGATGCTGTTCAGCGACGGGCTTCCCCAGCCGAACATCGACGGCGGCTTCAAGGGCGCCGTCGCCGCGCGTGCTGCAGGCATCACCTACCGCCAGCTTGACTACTGGGCGCGCACCGGCCTCGTCGAGCCGACCGTGCGTGGCGCAAGCGGTTCGGGCTCGCAGCGGCTGTACGGGTTCCGCGACATCCTCGTGCTGAAGCTCGTGAAGCGCCTGCTCGACACGGGTATTTCGCTGCAGCAGATCCGCACCGCCGTCGCCCAGCTCCACGAGGCTGGCGTCCACGACCTGTCGCAGACCACGCTCATGAGCGACGGCGCCGGCGTCTACCTGTGCACCTCGAACGACGAGGTTATCGACCTCGTGAGCCGCGGCCAGGGCGTGTTCGGCATCGCCGTCGGCAAGGTGCTGCGCGAGGTCGAGACCTCACTCGTCGACCTCGACGATCACCGCGAGAAGGCTGCCGACGATTCCTCGCTCAGTGACGAGCTGGCAGCGCGTCGCGCGGCCCGCAAGACCTCCTAGCGCTAGGCCGGCCCCGCGGCTCCGCTAAGGCTGGCTCTTGGCCTAGCTTTGCCCGGCCCCTGGCTCCGCAGCCATGCCGAGTCTCCCCGCGCCCGCGCTGCGTATGTGATCGACGCTTCGTATGCCACGTAGCCACGAAAGCTGCATTGGTACGGCCGTTCCCATGCGGTGGCGCTGGAGATCCTCCGGGGTCGCCGGGGCCTTCGGGGTCGCCGGGGCCTTTGGGGTCGCCGGGGCCTCGGGGTCGCCGGGCTTGTCGGGCCTGCCTGGCTTGTCGGGCTCGACTGAGGTGGCGCCTTTCTGGCACACTCCGCGGGATTCTACGTAGCTACGTGGGGCCGTCCGTGGACGTCCCGGCTGCGCACTGGGGGAGAGCCATGCCTGGTAGCGCGGAACGCTCTCGACTCTCGATGACGGGCTTGGGTGTTGCCTGGCGCCCTGGGGCATGCCTCAGGGCTGCCCGGCATGCCCCAGCAGCCCTGATCTAAGATCCTGGCCCAGATCGCGTGGAGTGAGCCTCTCGGGCCTCGCGCTCCGGGAGGAGCTAGGCCTGCTTGGTGCTAGGCCTGCTTGGCCTGAGCTGCGGCCTGGCCGGCGGACCGGAGCACGCGGTCGAGGACCAGATCAAAGTTTGCGGCCATCTCCTGCGCCGGCTCGCCGGGCCAGAGGTGCACGGGCTTCGCCGCACCCTGCGCCTGCTGCAGTGCGGGGCGCTCTGGAAGCTGCGGGTTGAGCACGAGGGGGCCGAACATCTCACGCAGCTCGCGGATGCGGAACTGGTGCTCCATCGACTGCGGCTGCGTGCGGTTGATGAGGATGCCGAGGGGCTGCAGTCGGGGGCTCACGCCGCGGCGGATCTCCTCGATTGCGCGCAGTGCACGGTCGGTCGCTGCGACGGCGAACAGGCTCGGCTCGGTGACGATGAGGACGCGGTCGCTCGCCGCCCACGCGGTACGCGTCAGTGCGTTCAGCGAGGGAGCGGAGTCGATGATGACGAGATCGTAGTCGGCCTCGACGGTTGCGAGCGCCTCCTCGAGCTTCCAGATGTCGCGTGCCGACGGATGCGGTCCGTCGAAGTTGATGGCGGAGGGGCTGCCGACGAGCAGGTCGATCTTGCCGCCCTCGTGGAACTCGTTCCAGCCGCTCGGAGCGATCGCGGAACGCACGACCTTCTCCTTGGGCGACTCAAGCACGTCGGCGACGTTCGCGAAGCCCTCCGGGTCGACTGCGAGCCCAGTGGAGACGTCGGACTGCGGATCGAGATCGACGACCAGCGTCCTGAGTCCACGAGAGAACGCCGCCGACGCAATGCCGAGACTTACGGTCGTCTTTCCTACGCCACCTTTGAGGGAGCTCACACTCAGTACATGCACGTTTCGAGCTTACTGGATTCCGGTTGGAAACAGGTGGGTGTTCTCCGGAACCGCGGCAATTTCGCTCGACCCGATAGCATCGAAGCTATGGCAAAACGCGAGATTCGACTGTTCGGGGATCCGGTGCTGCGCACCGTCTGCGACAAGGTGACCGAGATCGATTCAGGGGTTCAGGCGATGGTCGCCGACCTTGTTGAAACGGTCGACGAGCCGGGCCGCGCCGGGCTCGCCTCGACGCAGATCGGGTACACGCTGCGCGCGTTCAGCCTGAACATTGACGGCCACATCGAGTACGTGCTGAACCCGGAACTCGTCGAAGTGTCGGGGGAGCCCGTGCCCACTGGCGAGGGCTGCCTGTCGGTTCCCGATCTCTGGTTCGAGGTCATGCGTTACCCGTACGCGAAGGTGCGCGGCATCGATCTCGACGGTAACGAGATCACCATCGAGGGCGAGGGGCTGAAGGCCCAGGCGCTGCAGCACGAGTGCGATCACCTCGACGGAAAGCTCTACATCTCCCGGCTCGACCGCGAGGCTCGGGGCGAAGCAATGCGCCAGATCCGTACCTCCGCCTGGTTCTAGCGGACTCACCAGCCGAAGAACGCAAAAAGGGGCGCTCCGACGTGCATGTCGGAGCGCCCCTTCTGCTGTGTGAGTCGGCTAGTGCTGCGTCTGCAGCGCCTCGGTCTGCGGGTTCTCGCCGTAGATGTCGGCGATCTCCGACGCGAAGTCGCGCAGGATGTTGTCGCGCTTGATGCTCATCTTCGGCGTGAGGTGACCGTTCGCCTCGACGAAGTCGGTCGGCAGGATGACGAACTTACGGATCGATTCGGCCCGAGACACGTACTTGTTGCCCTCGTCGACGGCGCGCTGCACTTCTGCGAGCACCTTCGGATGGCGCGAGGCCTCCTCGGCTGTCATGTCGGGGTTCTCGCCCTGGTTCTTCAGCCAGGCAGGCAGCATTTCCATGTCGAGGGTCACGAGCGCCGCGATGAACGGCTTCTGCTCGCCGACCGCTACGACCTGGCTGATGATCGTGTTCGCGCGGATCGGGTCCTCGAGCGCCGCCGGAGCGACGTTCTTGCCACCCGCCGTGACGATGATCTCCTTCTTGCGGCCCGTGATCGAGAGGTAGCCGTCGCTATCGAGCGAGCCGAGATCGCCAGTCTTGAAGAACCCGTCCTCGGTAAAGACGGCCTTGGTCGCCTCAGGGTTGTTCCAGTACTCCTTGAAGACGTCGATGCCCTTCACCTCGATCTCGCCGTCCTCGGCGATTCGAATGGTGTGGCCGGGCAGCGCGGGGCCCACGGTGCCGATCTTGAACTTGTCGGGAAGGTTTACCGTGACCGGGGCGGTCGTCTCGGTGAGGCCGTAGCCCTCGAGGATCTTGATGCCGAGGCTCCGGTAGAAGTGGCCGAGGTACTGGCTGAGCGGGGCGGAGCCCGAGACGGCATACTTGACGCGGCCGCCGAGCTTCTCGCGCAGCTTCGAGTACACGAGCTTGTCGAACACCTTGAACTTAAGTCCGAGCATGAAGGGCACGTTGCCGGCGTCGAGCGCCTCCGAGTGCTCGACGGCGACCTTCGCCGCCGCCCGGAAGATCTTGCCCTTGCCCTCGGCCTCGGTCGACTGCTCGGCCGAGTTGTAGACCTTCTCGAAGACGCGCGGGACCGCGAGGAGGAACGTCGGGTGGAAGGTGCTCAGCGCCGGAAGCAGCTGCGTGGTGTCGGCCTGGTGCCCGACACGGACGCCGCCGTGGACGCACAGGACGGAGATGAAGCGGGCGAAGACGTGCGCGAGCGTCACGAAGAGCAGCGTCGCCGCCCCCGGCTGCTGGACGAGCTCCGACAGTGCGCCGCCGGCGTTGCGCGACAGGTCAACGAAGTTCGAGTGGGTGAGCACGCAGCCCTTCGGGCGGCCCGTGGAGCCCGACGTGTAGATCAGCGTCGCAATATCGTCGCCCGAGGCGAGGTTGCGGCGGCGCTCGATCTCGGCGTCCTCAACGCCAGCGCCCTGCGAGCTCAGCGTCGCGATTGCGCCCTCGTCGAGGCGCCAGACCAGGTCGACCTTCGTCAGCTCGTCCTGCACCTCGGCAAACCTGCCGAACTGGTCGCCTGTCTCGATCATGAACCCGCGCGCGCCCGAGTCTTCAAGGATCCAGTGGATCTGCAGGGCGGAGGAGGTCTCGTAGACGGGAACCATGACCGCGCCCGCGTAGTGCAGCGCGAAGTCGACGAGCGTCCACTCGTAGCTCGTCTTGCACATGAACGCGATGTGGTCGCCGGGTTCGACGCCGGCCGCGACGAACCCCTTGGCGAGGGCAACGACCTGGTTCCGGAACTCGGTCGCCGTGATGTCGGTCCAGCCGCCGTTCGACGGCGTCGCGAAGAGGGCGCGGTCGGGGGTGGCCGCCACCCGCTGTTCCAGAAGGTCTGTAATGTTATCCTCGGGAACCGGGGGAACGAGCAGTGGTGTTTCTGACAGCTTCACGGCAACTCCTTTGTACCTCGTGTCGGACGCTGTGCGCAGCGGTTTCGCCGCGGACATGTATGCTCTCACCCTATCTCTATGCGCCTGTGGATGCGCGGGCCCGCTATTCTGGAGCTCTACGAAGGGAACCAGCTCACTTTGCTTTACTGGATCTTTAAACACCTGATCGTCGGGCCCTTTTTGAAAGCGGTGTACCGGCCGTGGGTGGAGGGAGCCGAGAACATTCCGGCGACTGGCCCCGTAATTCTTGTCGGGAATCACCTATCGGTCATCGACTCGTTTTTCCTCCCGATCATGATCGAACGACGCGTCTACTTCCTCGCGAAGAGCGAATACTTCACCGGGAAGGGCCTCAAGGGCTGGCTCGTGAAGACCTTCATGCTCGGCGTCGGGCAGCTGCCCATCGACCGCTCGGGCGGCAAGGCCTCCGAGGCATCGCTGAACACGGCGCTGAAGGTGCTCGACCGCGGCGATGTGCTGGGCATCTACCCCGAGGGCACCCGCAGCCCGGACGCGAGGCTGTACCGTGGCCGCACGGGCGTCGCCCGCATGGTGCTCGAGTCTGGCGTGCCCGTCGTTCCCGTCGTCATGATCGACACCGAAAAGGCGATGCCGATCGGAGCGAAGTTCCCGAAGATCCGGCGCATCGGCACCGTCATCGGCCAGCCGCTCGACTTCTCGCGCTTCGAGGGGATGAGCGCCGACCGCTTCGTGTTGCGAAGTGTGACGGACGAGATCACGCTCGCGATCCAGGAGCTCAGCGGCCAGGAGTACGTCGACGTCTACGCGTCGAGTGTTCGGGAGCGTACCGGCAAGTAGGTGGCAGGTTCGCTCATGGCTGTGGTGTGGAATGCCACGCCGGTGCGGCGTGTTGGGTAGTGTTGAGTGGTGCCGCCAATAGGGGCGGCACTTTTGAGATACACACGGGATGGCCATGAACGCAGCAAGCGTAGAGACCCTGACGGCGCAGCAGACCTTTGAGCAGCTCGATGCATATCGTGCACTCGAGGCGAAGCAGCAGCCGAGCTGGCCCGACGCCGCAGCGCTCGAGTATGCGAAGGCCGAGCTGTCGACGCAACCGCCGCTCGTGTTTGCCGGCGAGGTCGATCAGCTCCGCGAGCGGCTCGCAAGCGCGGCCCGCGGCGAGGCATTCCTGCTGCAGGGCGGCGACTGCGCGGAGACCTTCGAGGCCGCGACGGCCGACAAGATCCGCGACCGCGTGAAGACGCTCCTGCAGATGGCCGTCGTGCTCACGTACGGCGCCTCGATGCCGGTCATCAAGGTCGGTCGCATGGCCGGCCAGTTCGCGAAGCCCCGCTCGAGCAACGAGGAGACCCGCGAGGGCGTCACGCTGCCCGCGTACCGCGGCGACCTCGTGAACGGTTACGACTTCACCGAGGCCTCGCGCACCGCTGATCCGAGCCGACTCGTGCGTGGGTACCACGTTTCCGCGTCGACGCTGAACCTCATCCGCGCGTTCACGCAGGGAGGGATGGCTGACCTGCGCCAGGTGAACTCCTGGAACCAGGGCTTCGTGTCGAACCCCGCGAACCAGCGGTACGAGGCGCTCGCGACCGAGATCGACCGCGCACTCCGCTTCATGGACGCGTGCGGCGTTGACCACACCGCGCTCACCCAGACCGAGTTCTACGTGAGCCACGAGGCGCTGCTGCTCGACTACGAGCGTCCGCTCGCGCGCATCGACTCGCGGACGGGGGAGCTCTACGGCACCTCGGGACACATGCTCTGGATCGGCGAGCGAACCCGCGACCTCGACGGCGCGCACGTCGACTTCCTCTCGAAGCTGCGCAACCCGATCGGCGTGAAGCTCGGCCCGACGGCGACGACCGACGACGCGCTGCGGCTCATCGACAAGCTCGATCCTGAGCGCGAGCCCGGCCGCCTGACGTTCATCACTCGCATGGGCGCCGAGAAGATCCGCGACGTGCTCCCGGGCCTGCTCGCTGGCGTTCGCGACGCCGGCGCGCAGCCGCTGTGGGTCACCGACCCGATGCACGGCAACGGCATCACGACCGCGACCGGGTTCAAGACCCGCCGCTTCAACGACGTGATGGACGAGCTGCTCGGCTTCTTCGAAGCGCACCGCGAGGTCGGAACGTACCCCGGCGGCATCCACGTTGAGCTCACCGGAGACGATGTCACCGAGTGCCTCGGCGGCTCGGAGAATATCGACGAGGAGGCGCTCGCGACGCGCTACGAGTCGGTGTGCGACCCGCGGCTCAACCACATGCAGTCGCTGGAACTCGCGTTCCAGGTGGCTGAGGAGCTCAAGCGGACCGTCGGCGCCGGCGCTCGCTAACGCATCGAAGACCCGCCGGGTCCGGCTCGCGAGAGTTCGGGCTCGGCGGGTTTTTCGTGCTCGTTTGTGCGCGGAACGGCACGGGCGACAGCGAGAATTGCTGCGCGTGCCCGCGCACGCTTCCGCGCAGGGCTACAGCGAGAGCTGCGAGGTGATCCTGATCTCGGTTCCCGCCTCGACCTGCTCACCGGCCGCGGGGTTCGTGCCCGTCGCCTTCGCGAAGCCGTGCAGCGCCTCGGGCACCAGCGTCGTCGGTGAGAAGCCTGCCCCGGCGAGCGTGTCCATGGCCTCTTGCAGCCCGAGCCCAGACACGTCGGGAATCTCGAACAACTCGGGGCCCGTGGAGATCTGCAGGCCGACGGCGTCGCCTGGCCGCACGGGATCGGTCGTCCAGTTCACGGCAACGACCTGTCCCTTGGGGACGTCATCTGAGATGACCTCGGTGTTGTGTGCGCTGTCGACGGTGAGGTCGCTCTTGCTCAGCACGCTCGTCGCCTGGTCGACGGTGAGACCGTTCACCGATGGCGGCTGGCCGGCGGAGACAATGAGGTTGATGGTGCCGCGCTCCGGGAACGTCTCGCCGATCTCGCCGTCGTCGGCGTTGAGCGCGGCGAGCACCTCGCCCTCGGCGGCGTCGGAGAACCGCGTGTCTGTCACCTCACCGAACGTGAAGCGGCTGTCCTCGATGAGCTTCGTGGCGTCGTCGAGCTGGAGGCCGACGAGCGTCGGCACGGCGAGCATCTCGGGGCCCGTCGACTGGCACAGCGTGACCTCGGTGCCGCGGTCGAGCCGGGTGCCGGGCTCCGGCGTAACTGCCGAGGCGAGGCCGACCTCGACGTCGAGACTCGAGCACTCGGTGACGGCGACGGTGAGGTCGAGCCCTTCGAGCTCCGCCTGCGCGTCGGCGACTGTCTGCCCGGCCACGTCCGGGACGGTGACCGCCGAGCCGGGCCCTTGACCGAACCAAAACGCGCCGGCGCCTGTCGCGACCGCGAGCGCCGTGATGACGAGCGCCGTGATCCGACCCTTGCGTGCCAGGCGAACTCCCTGAGCGTGCGCGCGATCGGTGCTCGTCGCCGAGCTGGGGTGTTCGTCGCCGGGATCAGAGGCACCGGCCTGGAGCGTCGCCTGCTCGACGCCGCTGAGCACGGTCGTCGAGGGCGTGAGGTGGGTCGTCGCGGCGTCGTCGAATGCGTCGCCAGGCAGCACAGTCGTGTCGCCGGGAAGTGGGCCGATCGGCAGCACCGCGGTCGCGAGCGCCTCGGGCATGCCGTAGGGGTTGTCGCGCAGTTCGCGCATGTGGACAAGCGCCTCACCGGCGTTGGCTGGCCGCAGACCAGGATCGCGCTGGGTGAGCCACACCACGAAGCTGTCGAGAGCGGGCGTTGAGACGTCGCCAGACTCCGACGGGGCGGGCACGTCGGAGTGCGCGTGCTGGTAGGCGATCTGCATAGGCTGTTCGCCGGTGAACGGCTGCGAGCCCGTGATCATCTCGTAGAGCATGATGCCGAACGCGTAGAGATCGCTGCGTTCGCCGGCGACGCCGCGCGTCACGAGCTCGGGGGAGAGGTACGCGATTGTGCCGAGCAGCGCCTGGCCGGTCGTCGTGTTCGCGCTCACGGCGCGCGCGAGGCCGAAGTCACCGAGCTTGATCCTGCCGTCGTCGACGAGCAGCACGTTCTCCGGCTTGAGGTCGCGGTGCACGATCCCCGCGCTGTGGGCCGCAGCGAGGCCAGCGAGCACGGCCTCGCCAATCTCGAGACTCTGGTCGAGCGTCAGCCGCTGCTGCTTCTTCAGGAGCTCGCGCAGCGTGATGCTCGGCAGGTACTCCATGACGAGGTACACGCGGCCGAGATCCTGGCCCTGGTCGAAGACATTCACGAGGTTCGTGTGCGACAGCCGCGCCGCGCTGCGGGCCTCGCGGTCGAAGCGGCGCGTGAAGTCCGCGTCCTCGGCGAGGTGCTCGTGCATCACCTTCACGGCGACCTTGCGTTCGAGCCGCAGGTCGTGCGCGAGGTAGACCATCGCCATGCCGCCGCGGGCGATGCGCGAGCGAATCACGTAGCGCGCGTCGAGCGTCTGCCCGATAAGCGGGTCGATAGTGGCAGGGGTCACGAGGAAAGTCTACGGAAGATTCCATGCGCATACCCTGCCGCGCGCCGTGTGCTGACGGATTGCGCTTCGCGGATTGCGCTGGCAGAGTTATGGGGTGTCAGAGAATACTGCGTCAATCGGCTCGACCCTCACTATCCCCGAAGTCGCCGAGCGCTTCGGAATCCCGCTCGGCAAGGTGCACCGCCTTGTGGAGGAGCACTACCTCGCGATCGTGCGGATCGACGGCGTCAAGCGGATTCCCGTCGAGTTCCTCGCCGACGACGAGCCCCTGCATTCGCTGCGCGGCACCCTCCTCGCGCTGAGCGACGCCGGGCTCAACGAGGAGGAGTCGGTGAACTGGCTGTTCGCCATGAACGACGAACTCGGCGTGCGTCCGATCGACTCGCTCCTCATCGGCCACAAGAGCGCGGTGCGTCGCGCAACCCAGTCGCTGGCGTTCTAGCGCTGCGGGAGGGCTAGCTCCGCTCGCAGTCCCGGTTAGGCGTCGCGGCTGGCGGCGCGCCCCGCGAGCGCGCTCAGCCGCTCCGCCGCGGCGCCGTCGAGGTCCGAGAGCGCCCGGTGTGCGCGGTCGATGTTGCGGGTGATCATCTGCTCGACCTGCTGCTCGGCGCCGCTGTCGCGAATCGTTCGCTGCAGCATGTACACCTGCTCGGCGTCGAGGTCCGTGCCCAGCAGATCGTCGAAGATGCGGCGCTGGGTCACCGGGAGCGCCTCGCGCGCCAGGGTCACGAGCACTGTCCGCTTGCCTTCGACGAGATCGTCGCCGCTCGGCTTGCCGGTGAGCTCCTCGTCCCCGAAGACCCCGAGGAGGTCGTCGCGCAGCTGGAAGGCCACGCCGACGGGGAGCCCGAAGCCCGCGAGCGCGGCCTCCTGCTCGGTGTTTGCGCCGGCGAGCGCTCCGCCGATGAGCAGCGGCGCCTCGACGCTGTACTTCGCCGACTTGTAGACGAGCACGCGCGTCGAACGGTCGAGCTGCTCCGCGTGCTCGGCGAAGCTCGAACGCTGCTCCTCGAGGACGTCGAGGTACTGGCCGACGGCGACCTCGCTGCGCATGCGGTTGAAGTGGGCGCGCGCCGCACGGGCGAACGCGGGCTCGGCCGCGGCGTCGCAGGCGCGGTTCATGAGCTCGTCAGACCAAGATTGGAGCAGGTCGCCGAGCAGGATCGCGCTCGAAATGCCGAAGTGCTCTGGCGCGCCGCGGTGGCCGTGCTCGCCGTGGAGTCCGGCGAACCGTTTGTGCACGGCGGGGCGGCCCCGGCGGGTGTCCGAGCGGTCGATGACGTCGTCGTGGATCAGCGCGGCAGCGTGGAAGAGTTCGAGGGCGCACGCGGCGTCGAGGACCGCGCCGAACTCGGCGGTTACCGGGCCCGCGATATCGAGGGGACGAACTGCGCGGTACCCGTGGACAGCGAACAGTGCCCGGAAACGCTTGCCGCCGGTCAGGAAGTCCTTGGCCTCATCGAGAAGCGGAGCCGCGTCTGGGCCGAGCGGTTCGAGCTCGGCGCGGTGACTGTCGATGATGTCGTTCAATCGCTCCTGTATAAGGCCTGCGAGTCTCGTCGTTTCGTCCACCCGACTAGCCTATCCGGCGGCCGGGGTCGTAGACTGGAAGGGAAGACTTTTCTTAGGGTGAAGGGGACATCATGGCGCTGTCAGAACACGAACAGCGGCTGCTCGACGAGATGGAGCGCCGGCTCTATCAGAGCGAGGCTGATCTGCTTCCCGCTTCGACGGGCGTGCCGCGTCGCTTTAACTACCGTTCGCTCGTGCTGGGCACACTGCTCGCGCTTGCCGGAATCGGTCTGCTGATCGGCGGAGCCGCAATGCAGCAGCTGTGGCTCGGGCTCATCGGGTTCGTCGCCATGCTCGGCGGCGTACTCGTGATGTTCTCTAAGCGCACCGAGGTGGAGCCAGAGCAGCTCTCGTCGAGCGCGCCTCGAGCCGCCCAGTCCAAGGAATCACTCGCGGACCGTATGGAACGCCGCTGGGATGAGCGGATGGGCGGCCAGTAGCCCCCACTTTCCTCCCCACGGGTCACAGCTTCGGCTGTGGCCCGTTTTTTATGCCAGCCGGGGGCTGCTCGGGTCGTCGTGCCCGAGGAGCAGCCTCCCCGCCGTCGGTGCGTATGGGATCGGCCGAAGGCATGTGCGTAAGGGATCTGCAGCACAACCGTGCGTATGGGATCTGCAGAAGATAGGCCCGACACCCGCAGGATCGCCAGGCGTACGGCAGATCTCAGGGGTGCCGGCCGAGCGAGTGCACGCCTCCCGAGCCTCAAAATGCGCGAAATGAGGCAAATTGGCTCCACTTTGCTCCACCAAGCAACTACAGGCCTGTTTCGAGAATGATCCACGAAATACCGGACATTTGCGTGATTAGTGGAGGGAAGTGGAGTACCGTGGGAGAAACGTATCGAATGAGGAGGGGAGTGGACTATGTTTCTCGGCACGTTCACTCCGCGCCTCGACGAGAAGGGGCGGCTGATCCTCCCCGCAAAGTTTCGCGACGAACTCGCTGACGGCCTCGTCATCACCCGCGGCCAGGAGCGCTGCCTCTACGTCTTCAGCGAGAGCGAGTTTGAGGCGATGCACGACCGCGTTCGGCAGGCGCCGCTCACCTCGAAGCAGGCGCGCGACTACCTCCGCGTGTTCCTCTCCGGAGCACACCCCGAGACCCCCGACAAGCAGCACCGCGTGACGCTGCCCCAGACGCTCCGCGACTACGCGGGCCTCGACCGAGAGCTCGCCGTTATCGGCGCAGGCTCCCGCGCCGAGATCTGGGACGCGCAGGCCTGGGAGACCTACCTGACCGAGCAGGAATCCGTCTTCTCCGACATCGAAGAGGAGGTGATTCCCGGCATGTTCTAGCCGGGAACACGTCATGGCACAGCCCACACCACGCAACCCTGCCGAGCTGCACACGTCCGTCATGCTCGAGCGCTGCGTCGAGCTTCTCGCCCCCGGGGCCGAGCGCGACGGCGCCTTCGTCGTCGACGCGACGCTCGGCATGGGCGGGCACACCGAGGCGCTCCTCGAGCGCTTCCCTGGCCTCACCGTCATCGGGCTCGATCGCGATACCGAGGCGCTCGAGCTCGCCGGCGCCCGGCTCGCCCGGTTCGGCGACCGGTTCGTGCCGGTCCACGCGGTCTACGACGAGATCGACAGGGCGCTCGCCGAGGCGGGCGCGACAAGCATCGATGGCGCGCTGTTCGACCTCGGCGTCTCCTCGCTGCAGCTTGACGACGCCGACCGCGGCTTCGCCTATGCGCAGGACGCGCCGCTCGACATGCGCATGGATCAGACGCGCGGGCGCACCGCCGCCGAGATCCTCGCAGAGGAACCCGAGGGGCGACTCCGGGAGCTGTTCGAGCGCTACGGCGAGGAGCCACTCGCCGGCCGCTACGCGCGGGCGATCGTCGCCGCGCGTCAGGTCGCACCCCTCGAGCGTTCCGGCCAGCTCGTCGATGTGCTGCAGGAGGCGACCCCGGCCGCCGTCCTCGGCAAGCGTCACCCGGCGAAGCGCGTCTTCCAGGCGCTGCGCGTCGAGGTCAACGGCGAGCTCGCGACGCTGGAGCGCGCGATCCCCGCGGCGATCGACAGGCTGAACCTCGGCGGCAGGCTCGTCGTGATGTCGTACCAGTCGCTCGAGGATCGCATCGTCAAGCGAGCGATCCAGGCGAGGAGCCGCTCCACGGCACCGCAGGGCCTCCCGGTCGAGCTTCCCGAACACAAGCCTGAACTGCGCATCCTCACGAAGGGCGCGGAACAGGCAACTGACGAAGAGAAGGCAGTCAACCCGCGCGCCATCCCGGCGCGGCTGCGCGCGGCTGAACGAGTAAGGGAAATGTCATGAACGCCACAGTTCCCGTCGAGGTCGACCCGATCGAGCTGTTCGGCGCGCCAGCGCCGCTTCGCGACACCTCCCGCGACCGCGCGGACAGGCTGCGCCCGGCTCCGGCTCCCGCCCCGAAGCCCAAGAAGAGCCCCGTGCTCGGCGCGATTGTCGCCGTCTGCGTCATCCTCGGGATCTTCGCGGCCCAGCTCGCCCTGAGCATCCTCGTGTCGCAGGGCGCGTACGAGAGCCGCGCGCTCGAGATCGAGGAGCGCGACCTCGGCCGCGTCGAGCGGGTGCTGTCGCAGAATCTCGACAAGCTCGCCTCGCCGCAGAACCTCGTCGAGAACGCTGCGGCGCTCGGCATGGTGCAGAACGTCGCCCCGGCGACGATGCGCCTGAGCGACGGCGCGATTCAGGGCGACCTGAACTCGGTCACCCGCGAGGCCAGCCCGAACCTCGTGCCGAACGCCCAGCTCGAGAACCTCCCGGTTGTTGACGCCAAGGGGCTGCTCACGAGTCGAAACGCTCAGGCGGCTCCCATCGTGGACGCCGCTGCCGCCGTAGCATGGCAGGGCAAGCTTCCCGCACCAGAAACGCACTAGTCCGCTCGGCGGGCCCGTTAGGAGACGAACGAGTGTTGTGGCGAACCCTGCGAGGCACGCGAGGGCGAAACCTGGTGGTCTTCGCCATCCTCGTGCTCGTCGCGCTCGCCTTCATGGTTCGGCTTATTGACCTGCAGATGATCTCGGCGGCGGCGATGAACGAGGAGTCGCACGAGAAGCGTGCGGTTCCCGTCACGATCCCGAGCGTTCGGGGCGACATTGTCGACCGCAACGGCAACGTGCTCGCCACGACCGACGAACGCTACGACGTGCAGCTCTCGCCGAAGAACGCGAGGCTCAACAAGGGCGTGTTCACGCGGCCCGACGTCGAGCGCGGGGCCGGGACGATCGAGGTGACCGCCGACCAGGCCTACGCAGAGATCGGCTCGGTCACCGGCCAGAGCGGCGCCGAGATCAAGAAGATCGTCGACGACGCGATCGACGAGAACCCGAAGTCGGACTTCGCCTACGTCAAGCGCGGCGTCGACCTCAACCAGTTGCAGGAACTCAAGGAGCTGCAGATCCCGTGGCTCACGTTTGAAAGCCAGCACAAGCGCGTGTACCCGAACGGCGCCGTCGGCGGCAACATCGTCGGCTTCGCGGGACAGGACGAGGTCGCCCAGGCCGGCGTGGAGCTCTCGCAGGACGAGTGCCTCGCCGGCGAGGACGGCGCCGAAACCTACGAGCGCGGCGCAGACGGCATCCAGCTCCCGGGCAGCGTGGTGGAGACGAAGAAGGCGCAGAACGGCGGCACCGTCGAGCTCACGATCGACCTCGACCTGCAGTGGGCGAGCCAGCAGATCATCAACCAGCAGGTGGACAACGTCGGCGCCGAGTACGGCTACCTCGTGATCATGGACGCGAAGACCGGCGAGCTCGTCGCGGTCGCCGAGGACGGCTCGGTCGACCCGAACGACGTCGGCGCCGTCGACGGTGACAAACGCGAGTCTCGTTCATTCACGTACCCCTATGAGCCGGGCTCGACCTTCAAGGTCATCACGGCGGCCGCGCTCATCGACCAGGGGCTCGCGACGCCGCAGAGCACCGTCACCGCGCCGGATAACTGGCAGCCGCAGTCGGGCGTCACCTTCAGCGACTGGTTCAACCATGGCCCGGCGAACTGGACGCTCACCGGCACCCTCGTCTACTCCTCCAACGTGGGCATCTCGATGCTCGGCAGCCAGATGTCGCCCGAGACGCGCTACGAGTACCTCAAGAAGTTCGGAGTGGGCCAGCCGACGAACGCCGGCATGCCGCTCGAGGACGCGGGGATGTTCGCGGACGTCGCCGACTGGGACGCGCAGACGAGCTACGTGACGATGTTCGGCCAGGGACTGTCGTCGACGATCGTGCAGACCGCCGGCGTCTTCCAGACGATCGCGAACGACGGGGTGCGCGTGCCGCCGTCGATCGTGAAGAAGTGCGCCCCGCCCGAGGGTAAGGCGACCGCTCCCGATCACGGCGACGATGTCACGGTGATCTCGCCCGAGGCCGCGGCCGAGACGCGCAAGATGCTCGAGACGATCGGCACCGACGGCCTCATCAAGGACATGGCCGCGATCCCGGGTTATCGGATCGGCGGAAAGACTGGCACGGCCGAGCAGTCGGACGGCCAGGGTGGCTACCGTACCGACTTCGTGTACAGCTTCGCCGGCATGTTCCCGATGGACGACCCGCAGTACGTGATCGTGGCAACCGTCGCGTACCCGCACGGCGGCGACGGCACCGCTGCCGCAGTGACCGCATTCCACGACGCGGCCGAGTCCACGATCCGCAAGTTCCACATTCCGCCCTCGACCGGCAAGTACGAGAAGTTGCCAATTGGCGACGAGCTCGCGTCAGCTGGGTAGGATCGATACACGTGACCAGCACTTCCGGTGATCTTACGATCCGACCCCAGCACCCGCAGAAGGTGACGCTCGCGCAACTCGCTGAGCCCTTCTCCCTCGAACTCGCAGCGACAGACGGCGAGGTGGGTGTCACCGGCGTGACGATCGACTCGCGCGACGTCCGGCCGGGCGACCTCTACGTCGGGATTCCCGGGGCGAGGCACCACGGCGCGAACTTCGCCCAGGCGGCGCTCGCGAGCGGCGCTGCGGCGATGCTCACTGACGCGGCGGGGCGCGACCTCGCGCTCGCTGCGGGCGTGACAGGGCTGCCGATCCTCGTCGCTGGCGTGCACCCCCGTTCGATCCTCGGCGAGCTCTCGGCGCGGGTCTACGGCACCGACACGCTCGCGGCGAAGACCTTTGGCGTGACCGGCACGAACGGTAAGACGAGCGTCGTCTACTGCATCGCGCAGATCCTCGAGGCGGCCGGGCTCAGGCCAGGCCTGAGCTCGACGGCTGAGCGCAGGATCGGCGACGAGGTGATCGTCTCGAACCTCACGAGCCCCGAGGCCTCCGAACTGCACGGCCTGCTCGCGCGCATGGTCGAGCGCGGCGTCGAGGGCGTCGCGATCGAGGTATCCGCGCAGGCGATCGGCCGCCACCGCATCGACGGCGTGCACTTCGACGTCGTCGCGTTCAACAACTTCTCGCAGGATCACCTCGAGGAGTACGGCGACATGGAGACCTACTTCCAGGCGAAGCTCGCGCTGTTCGCCCCGGAGCACGCCGCACGCGGCGTTGTCGTCGTTGACGGGCCGTGGGGCCAGCGCGTCGCCCGCGAGTCGCAGATCCCGGTGACGACGCTCGCGACCGAGTACGGGCAGAGCGCCGACTGGCACCTCGCGATCACCGCGCAGACCCTCGACGGTGTCGCGTTCGTGCTGCAGGGGCCGGAGGGCGCGCACTTCCGCGGCCGTGTCCCCGTCTTCGGTCGCTTCATGGCCGAGAACGCGGCGCTCGCGCTCATCATGCTTCACGAGGCAGGCATCCCGATCTCGCAGGTCGAGGCTGGGCTCGAGAACGGGCTCATCCCCGTGCAGATCCCGGGCAGGCTCGAGGAGATCACGGAGGGTGGCGCAGGCCCCAGGTTCTACGTGGACTACGGGCACACGCCCGGCGCCTTCGAAGCGATGCTCGACGCGCTCGGCGAGGTCGCCGAGGGCAAGATCATCTTCATGTTCGGAGCCGACGGCGACCGCGACACCACGAAGCGCGAAGAGATGGGCAGGATCGCGGCTGCCGGCTCCGACGTGCTCATCGTCTGCGACTACCACCCGCGGAGCGAGCCGCCCGAGCAGATTCGCGCGCAGCTTCTCGCTGGTGCGCGCTCAGCCGCGCACGCGACGCTGCACGAGGAGGCCGATCCGAAGCGCGCGATCCGCCTCGCCATTTCCTTCGCGGAACCCGGCGACGTTATTCTGTATGCCGGTCCCGGACACGAGGACTACCAGGAGGTCGCCGGGGCGTTTATCCCGTACTCGGCGCGTGATGAAGTACGCGGCGCGCTCCGCGAGGCAGGATTGCTTGCGTGATTGAACTGAGTTTCTCCGAGGTCGCTGCCGCAACGGGAGGCCGGCTCGTGCTCGCTCCCGGCGACACGCCCGACACGCGCGTTTCGGGGGAGTCGCAGACGGACTCCCGCGAGGTGCAGCCCGGCCAGATCTTCTTCGCCCGGCGCGGTGACGACACTGACGGGCACCTCTTCGCGGGCAAAGCCGCCAGGGCTGGCGCAAAGCTGCTCGTTGTCGAACGCGAGCTCAGCGAGGCGGAGCTTGGCCTCGACGCGGGCGCCCCCGCCGTCACGCTGCTCGTCGTCGATGACGCGACCGACGCGCTCGGCGCACTCGCAACCGAGGTTGTCCAGCGGCTGCGCGCGAGCGACAAGCTGACAATCGTCGGCATCACCGGGTCGAACGGGAAGACGACGACGAAGAACCTCGTCGCCGCGATGGCGGAGACCATCGGATCGACAGTCGCGAGCGAGAAGTCGTTCAACAACGAGGTCGGCGGGCCGATGACAATGCTCCGCGCCACGCCGGAGACCGAGACCCTTGTCGCCGAGATGGGCGCGAGCGGGATCGGCGAGATCGCGCGGCTCACCGGCATGGCGCAGCCCCACATCGGGGTCGTGCTCACCGTCGGTCTCGCGCACGCGGGAGAGTTCGGCGGCATCGAGGCCACCTTCCGCGCGAAGAGCGAGATGGTGCAGAGCCTCGACGCCGACGGCGTCGCCGTGCTCAACCGCGACGACCCGCGCGTCGCGAAGATGGCAGAGCTCACCCCGGCCCGGATCGTCTGGTTCGGCCAGCACCCTGACGCCGATGTGCGCGCGAGCGACATCGAGCCGTCCGCGAGCGGTACGACCTTCACCCTGCACGCCGGGGGCGAGTCGCGCCCCGTCACCTTCCGGGTGCTCGGCGAGCACCACGTGATGAACGCGCTTGCCGCGGCGGCCGTTGGGACGACGCTCGGGCTGTCGCTCGACGCAATCGTCGAGGTGCTCGAGGCGGCCACGCTCGCCGCGCCCGGCCGCATGCAGGTGCTCGGCGGCCGCGACGGCATCACCATCATCAACGACGCCTACAACGCGAGCCCCGACTCGATGAGCGCCGCGCTGCGCACGCTCGCCCAGATCACGAAGCCCGAGGGGCGCTCCGTCGCCGTGCTCGGCGCGATGACCGAGCTCGGGGACTACACGATCGAGGAGCACCTGCGCGTCGGGCTGCAGGCGGTGCGCCTGCGCATCCGGCAGCTCGTCGTCGTTGGCCGCGACGCCCGCGACCTGCACATCAGCGCGATCAACGAGGGATCGTGGGATGGCGAGAGCGTCTTCTTCGAGACGCAAGACGAAGCTTTTGATTATCTACTCGAAATGCTCACGACCGACGACACGGTGCTCGTGAAATCTTCGAACGCCGCGGGCCTGCAGGCCCTCGGAGACCGCCTGGGGGAGGCATACGCATGATTGCCATGCTCATCGCGGCGGGGTTCTCGCTGATGTATTCACTGCTACTGACGCCGCTGTTCGTCCGCGGCTTCAACAAGCTCCGCTGGGGCCAGCCGATTCGCGTCGACGGGCCCAAGGAGCACGAGACGAAGCGGGGCACGCCAACGATGGGCGGCCTGATCTTCCTCTCGGGGTCGGTGCTCGCGTACTTCGTCGGCAAGCTCGTCATGGGGGAGACCCCGACGCCGTCCGCGCTGCTCGTGATCCTCATGGCCGTCGGCGCCGGCACGGTCGGCTTCATCGACGACCTCATGAAGACCCGGATGCAGAACTCGGCTGGCCTCGGCGGCTGGGCGAAGATCTTTGGCCAGGTCGTGATCGCGGTCTCGTTCGCCCTGCTCGGGCTGCAGTTCGCGAACGAGCACGGCCTCACCCCGGTGTCGACGCACATCTCGATCTTCCGCGACCTGCCGTTTGACTTCATGAGCCTCGGCGTCATCGCGGGCACGATCCTCGTGATTCTGTGGGTCATGGTGATCGTCACCGCGACCACGAACGCCGTCAACGTGACCGACGGGCTCGACGGTCTCGCCGCCGGCGCATCGATCTTCGCGTTCTCGGCGTACGTGCTCATCGGCTTCTGGCAGTCGGCGCAGAACTGCGCGGCAACGGCGGGCGAGGCCGGCTGCTACGAAGTGCGCGATCCGATGGACCTCGCGGTCATCGCGGCTGCGTTCCTCGGCGGCGTCGCAGGCTTCCTGTGGTGGAACACGAACCCCGCGCAGATCTTCATGGGCGACACCGGCTCGATGGGTATCGGCGGCGCGATCGCAGCGCTCGCGATCCTCACCCGCACCGAGGTGCTGCTCATCCTCATCGGCGGCCTGTTCATCATCGAGACCGGCTCGGTGATCTTGCAGCGGCTCTACTTCAAGGTGACGAAGGGCAAGCGGATCTTCCTCATGAGCCCGATTCACCACCACTTCGAGCTCAAGGGCTGGGCCGAAGTGACGATCGTTGTTCGGTTCTGGATGATCGCCGGGATCTTCGCGATCGTCGGGATCGGCGGTTTCTACGCAGAATGGGTGCTGAACCAATGACCGCAGTACAGGATCGCCTCGCGGCGCTGACGAGCTGGCACCACGACTGGTCGGGCCTGCGCGTCGCCGTGTTGGGCCTCGGCGCAACCGGCTTCTCCGTCGCGGACACCCTCGTCGAGCTCGGGTCGCGCGTTCGCGTGGTGTACGGCAAGCCGGACGCCGACCGCGAGCGTCTGCTCGACGTCATTGGGTCCGAGCGCGCACTCGCCGAGACCGATGAGGCGCAGCTCACCGAGCTCCAGGCGTTCGATCCCGAACTCATCGTGATCTCTCCGGGCTACCCGGCGCACCACCCGGTCGTGCGCTGGGCGACCGAGCACGACGTGGCCGTCTGGGGCGACATCGAGCTCGGCTGGCGGCTGCGCGACAAGACTCCGCGGGTCGCCGACTGGATCTGCATCACCGGGACCAACGGCAAGACCACGACGACCCAGCTCACCGCGCACATGCTTGTCGCCGGCGGCCTGCGTGCGGCTCCCGTTGGCAACATCGGCACCCCGCTGCTCGACGCGCTCCGCGACCCCGTCGGCTACGACGTGCTCGTGCTCGAGCTCTCAAGCTTCCAGCTCGAGCGCGTGCATTCGATGTCGCCATACGCGAGCGCCTGCCTGAATCTCGCCGACGACCACCTCGACTGGCACGGTGGCGCGCAGGCGTACCGCGACGCCAAGGCGAAGGTCTACGAGCACACGCAGGTCGCCTGCGTCTACAACCGCGGCGACCTTGAGACCGAGCGGATGGTTGAGGAAGCGGACGTCATCGAGGGCGCCCGCGCGATCAGCTTCGGGCTCGACACCCCGCCGCCGAGCGGCTTCGGCGTCGTCGACGGGATCCTCGTCGACCGCGGCTTCCACACCGGTCGCCGCGACGAGGCCTACGAACTCGTCACCGTCGATGAGCTCACGGACCGCGGAATCGGCCAGCCACACATGGGCCTGAACATCCTCGCCGCGGCGGCGCTCGCGCGCTCGCGCGGCGTGGAGCCGGCGGAGATCGC
>WPCJ01190079.1_pt1 | contig 22975 bp, 25 predicted proteins | sample 5399831 | NCBI WGS metagenome assembly WPCJ01 (sample SAMN12869470, study PRJNA574797) | sludge metagenome | isolation source: wastewater treatment of pH10 | place: China:Beijing | collected 2019-05-20 | reverse complement strand
CGTTCGCCTGATCGCCTCGCCCGGCCAGCGAAACGACATCGCCTTCGCCCACGACCTGATCGACGGCATCGAGGCCGACGCCACGATCGCCGACAAGGGCTACGATGCCGACCATCTCGCGGACAGGATCGCACAGGCCGGTACAGAGGTCGCCATTCCGCCAAACCGCAACCGCAAGGTTCAGCGGGACTACGATGTCGACCTCTACAAGGAACGCAATCGCATCGAACGCTTCTTCAGCAAGCTCAAGCAGTTCAGGCGTATCGCAACACGATACGACAAGCTCCTCGCCAACTTCATGGGCTTCGTCAAACTCGCCGCTATCGCCATCTGGCTCAGATGGGTAAATCGTCACTACCGCCTAGGTTTCGACACAAGCCTCGAAGATGCGCCGGTTCATCCGCTTGTTGAACACAATGGTGGCGGCTAGGGCGAGCATCGTAGTTGTGCGATGAAGCTTTGGGTCTTCCAATATCCGAACCGCGTCACGGATCGCAGGCGGGTTATCCTGATGTTGGTTCCGGGCGCGTGCATCCTCGACTGGCGGGTAGTCCAAGCCTTATGCAAGGTTGCGGCGACGGGACGATTCTGCGCGCTGTACAGCAGTTTTTTTAGCGGTAGCCGTGACTAAGCGGCAAGAAATGCCCGAAATTCAAGCATAAGTTGCGAATTAAAGAAGAACACAACTCCCACTCTGTGGATTGCAATCATGGATTTTGGTCATACTGCCTATGCGCTCATAGGTGGAAAACATGCATCGTCAAAAAATAAATGATGTGAATATCGAGATTGGTAGAAAGATTTTCGAGTTGCGGACAAGTGTCAATAAAACCCAAGCTGAAGTTGCCGAGAATATTGGTGTTTCACCTCAGCATATCAGCAATTATGAAAACGGCAAATGCGGCATAAAATACAGTCGAGTGGTTCAAATTGAAGCGTTCCTTCAAAAATCTATATCGCGGGGTCTCTCGGAAGACCAGACTTCGTATGTTGCACCCGATTATGAGATGAAGGACGTCCAGGCGGACATCGAGTCCCTGCTTGCCAAGATCAAGAAACGGAGCCGCAGGTGAGAAAGTGCGCCTGATTTGAGCGTCGTGGGGTTCAAGGCACTCGATGGCGGTATCCTGAAGGTTGGCAGGCGATCGGAACTGGTCAAGGCTACAGAATTCAGGCGTATCTACCTCGAGTTCGATGAAGCAATCGCCCTTGGTCCGTGCGGATGTCGGCGCGCCGGTCGGCGTACCAACATGAGACGGGATGCCGCGTGGCAAGGGCAAGCAACAGAGCGGGGTCGGCGACGAAGTTGAGCGCGATGCCGGTGTAGAGAGCCGGCGTGCCTTCCGTCTAGTCCCTCATGACGTCGAGCGTTATGAAGGGTCTACACAGCCAATAGCAGGAGCCGCGCTTCGCGCTCATTATCGCTGGATGATGGCGGCGCAAACCCGTGATCAGCGGATGGTTGGCGTCGCAGAGCTTGGTTTCGAGCCCAAATCGCCGCACGCTGCTGACGAGGAAACGTGCGGCGTGTCTGAAATTCGACGTTCCGTAGCCTGACGCGCAAGGCGGCCGAAAACGTCTTGTCCATGATTCAGGCTGCCATGGCCTTCTGCAGGTTCTCGTCGATCTTGTCGAGGAAGCCGGTGGTGGACAGCCAGGGCTGGTCCGGGCCGATCAGCAGGGAGAGGTCCTTGGTCATGTAGCCTGATTCGACAGTCTGGACGCAGACCTTCTCCAGAGTCTCGGCAAAGCGCTTGAGCTCGGCATTGTCGTCGAGCTTGGCGCGATGGGCGAGGCCGCGCGTCCAGGCGAAGATGGAGGCGATGGAGTTGGTGGAAGTCTGCTCGCCCTTCTGGTGCTGGCGATAGTGGCGGGTGACGGTGCCGTGCGCGGCCTCGGCCTCGACGGTCTTGCCGTCCGGGGTCATCAGAACGGAGGTCATGAGGCCGAGCGAGCCGAAGCCCTGCGCAACCGTGTCGGACTGCACGTCGCCGTCATAGTTCTTGCAGGCCCAGACATAGCCACCGGACCACTTGAGCGCCGAGGCGACCATGTCATCGATCAGGCGGTGTTCGTACCAGATCTTGCGTTCCTTGAACTGCGCTTCGAACTCCTGCTCGTAGACTTCCTGGAAGATGTCCTTGAAGCGGCCGTCATAGGCCTTGAGGATGGTGTTCTTGGTCGAGAGATAGACGGGGTAGTTGCGCAGCAGACCGTAGTTGAGCGAGGCGCGCGCGAATTCGCGGATCGATTCGTCGAGATTGTACATGGCCATGGCGACGCCGGAGCCCGGCGCGTCGAACACCTCGTGCTCGATGGTCTTGCCATCCTCGCCGACGAATCGGATGGTCAGCTTGCCCTTGCCGGGAAAGCGGAAATCGGTGGCGCGGTACTGGTCGCCGAAGGCGTGGCGGCCGACGATGATGGGCTGGGTCCAGCCCGGCACCAGGCGCGGCACGTTCTTCATGATGATCGGCTCGCGGAAGATCGTGCCGCCAAGGATATTGCGGATCGTGCCGTTGGGCGACTTCCACATCTTCTTCAGCTTGAATTCCTCGACGCGCGCCTCGTCGGGCGTGATGGTCGCGCATTTGACGCCGACGCCGTATTTCTTGATCGCGTTGGCGGAATCGATGGTGACCTGATCCTCGGTCGCGTCGCGGTTCTCGACGCTGAGGTCGTAATATTTGAGGTCGATGTCGAGATAGGGGTGGATCAGCTTGTCCTTGATGAACTGCCAGATGATGCGGGTCATCTCGTCGCCGTCGAGCTCGACGACAGGATTGTCCACCTTGATCTTCGCCATTGGATACCTCGCACCAGAAACGGGCGCCGCCCGTGGATTTCGGAAATGCGGCCCCTATAGCACCGGGCGCGGGGAAGGCAAAGGAAGGCTGGCGCGATGACGATGCCGGCGACGGGAAATATCGCGAATAAGGACGCCGGACGCGCAAGACGCGGCCGACGCCTTGATTCCGCGCCGCATGCGGGTCTATGCCCGCCATGAACAAGACAGGACGACAGAAACGGGAATGACAGAGGCAGGCGCAAGGCAGGCGGCGGGGAAAGCGCCGGCCATCATCCTGGTGGAGCCACAGCTTGGCGAGAATATCGGCATGGTGGCGCGCGCCATGGCGAATTTCGGACTGTCGGAACTGCGGCTGGTCAATCCGCGCGACGGCTGGCCTAACGAGAAGGCGCGCGCGGCCGCAAGCCGGGCCGACCACGTGATCGACGGCGTCGTTCTCCATGACTCGCTGGCCTCCGCGCTCTCCGACCTCAATTTCGTCTATGCGACGACAGCGCGAGAGCGCGACGGCTTCAAGCAGGTGCGCGGGCCGGTCGAGGCGGGCAGGGTGCTGCGTGCGCGCACGAAGGCGGGCGAGCGCACCGGCATCATGTTCGGCCGCGAGCGCTTCGGCCTCTACAACGAGGAAGTGGCGCTGGCCGACGAGATCGTCACCTTTCCGATCAATCCGGACTACGCATCGCTCAACATCGCGCAGGCTGTGCTGCTGATGTCGTACGAATGGATGAAATCGGGACTTGAGAACGAGACCGACACGGCCTTCGCCGCGCCCCCCGTGCAACCGGCCGAGAAGCGAAGCCTGCACGGCATGCTCGACCATCTGGAGGCCGCGCTGGACGCGCGCGGCTATTTCCGACCGGCCACCAAGAAGCCGAAGATGCTGGACAATATGCGCGCGGTGCTGACCCGGCCGGGATTCGGCGAGGCCGAGATAAAGGTGCTGCGCGGCATCATCTCCTCGCTCGATTACTTCTCGCCGCGCTCGCCGCGCGGGCGCGGCTATCCCGACCGCAAGGCCGAGGCCGATCGCGAGGCGCATGACGATGGCGACCATCGCCGCAGGCCGGCCGATCCGGCAGCGGGCACAGGAGAGCATGGCGATGACTGACCGCCCGGTCCTGATGTTCGATTCCGGCATTGGCGGGCTGACGGTGCTGCGCGAGGCGCGCGTCCTGATGCCCGACCGGCGCTTCGTCTATGTCGCGGACGATGCCGCGTTCCCCTATGGCGCCTGGGAAGAGCCGGCACTGAGCGAGCGCATCCTCGGCCTGTTCGGCGGCCTGCTGGAGAAGTTCTCGCCGGAGCTTTCCGTCATCCCCTGCAATACGGCATCGACGCTGGTGATCGACCGTCTTCGCCAGGCGTTTCCGGGCCATCCCTTCGTCGGCACGGTGCCGGCGATCAAGCCTGCCGCCGAGCGGACGCGTTCGGGGCTTGTCTCGGTTTTGGCGACGCCCGGAACGGTGAAGCGCCAGTACACGCGCGATCTCATCGCGACATGGGCGCAGAAATGCCATGTGCGCCTCGTCGGCTCCGACAGGCTGGCGCCGCTTGCCGAGATCTACATGCGCGAAGGGTTCGTGGACGAGGAGGCCGTGCGCGCCGAGATCGCGCCCTGCTTCGTCGAGAAGGACGGCGCGCGCACGGATATCGTGGTGCTCGGCTGCACGCACTATCCGTTCCTCGTTAACCGCATGCGCAAGACCGCCCCATGGCCGGTGGACTGGCTCGATCCGGCCGAGGCCATCGCGCGCCGGGCCGTGTCGCTCCTGTCGGAGATAAAACCCGAAGGAGGCGAGTCGCGCCGTCCCTACGGGCCGGATCTTGCCGTCTTCACCTCGGGCAAGGCCGACTTCGCCACGCGCAGGCTCATGCAGGGATTTGGCCTGACCGTCTCATGAAGGCGGAACATTGGCGCGCTTTCGCGGTTTCTCTTCAGAGGCGGGTTGCCACAGGAGAAAGCGATGCCTGCAACATCCAAAGCACAGCAGAAGGCCGCCGGCGCAGCGCTGTCGGCCAAGCGCGGAGAAACCAAGAAGAGCGAACTCAAGGGTGCATCCCGGGACATGTACGACTCGATGAGCGAGAAACAGCTCGAGGAATTCGCCGAGACGAAGCGCAAGGGCCTGCCGGAGAAGAAGACCAAGCATTGAAGCCCGCCGATGAAGCGGCCGAGTATTTGGCAATGCGTTGACAATCCCGGCCGCTTCCACTAGTTAGCCGCCATCGCCGGGCAGAAATGCCCGGTGTTTTATTTGACGTGTCCCGTGGGTTTTTCCGCAATGCGTGCGTGGAAAACCCTGTCAGGCCCCAAAAAACGGGGGCCAAAGGAGGGCGCGTTTCCTTCGCCCGGACCATAAGGTCGCGGGTATAACGTTTTGAAAGGGAATGCGATGAGCAAGCGCGAGTCAGCAAAATACAAGATCGATCGCCGTCTTGGTGAAAATATCTGGGGCCGCCCGAAGTCCCCGGTCAACAAGCGTGAATACGGCCCCGGCCAGCACGGCCAGCGCCGCAAGGGCAAGCTTTCAGACTTCGGCCTGCAGCTGCGCGCGAAGCAGAAGCTCAAGGGTCACTACGGCGACATCTCCGAGAAGCAGTTCCGCGGCATCTACGAGGAAGCCAACCGCCGCAAGGGCGACACCTCCGAGAACCTGATCGGCCTGCTGGAATCGCGCCTCGACGCTGTCGTCTATCGCGCCAAGTTCGTGCCGACGATCTTCGCGGCCCGCCAGTTCGTCAACCACGGCCATGTGAACGTCAACGGCCGCCGCACCAACATCAGCTCGTACCGCTGCAAGGCGGGCGACGTCATCGAGGTGCGCGAAAAGTCGAAGCAGCTCGTTATCGTACTCGAGTCCGTGCAGCTCGCCGAGCGCGACGTTCCGGACTACATCGAGGTCGACCACAACAAGATGGTCGCCACCTATGCCCGCGTGCCGGGCCTGTCGGACGTGCCGTTCGCGGTGCAGATGGAACCGAACCTGGTCGTCGAGTTCTACTCGCGCTAAGCCGGATCGGCTGGAAGAACGAAAAGCCGCGCCCTCGGAGCGCGGCTTTTTATTGCCTGCACGAATGCCGCTCGCGCTGTAATGTGCGTGCCGCGCAGGCAGCGAGATCGAAGGCGAACCTATGAACATCCATCAGGCTGTCGAGAGAGACGATCCCGCGGGCGGCGAGGGCCTCGCCGGCGGGCATTCGATGTTTGCCGACGCGCCTTCGTCGGTCGGCTTCAACAAGCTGCGCAAGCGGCTGGTGCGCAACGCCCGCGAGGCGATCGAGCAGTTCGGCATGGTCCGCCCCGGCGACCGCTGGCTGGTGGCGCTGTCGGGAGGCAAGGATTCCTACGCGCTGCTGGCGATCCTGCTGGACCTGAAATGGCGCGGGCTGCTGCCGGTGGAACTGCTGGCCTGCAACCTCGACCAGGGCCAACCCAACTTCCCCAAGCACATATTGCCGGACTTCCTGGCGAGGCACGGCGTCGAGCATCGCATTGAATACCGCGACACCTATTCGGTGGTCACCGACAAGATCGCCGAGGGCAACACCTATTGCTCGCTTTGCTCGCGGCTGAGGCGCGGCCATCTCTACCGCGTCGCGCGCGAGGAGGGCTGTTCGTCGCTGGTGCTCGGCCACCACCGCGAGGACATATTGGAGACGTTCTTCATGAACTTCTTCCATGGCGGGCGGCTGGCGGCGATGCCGGCGAAGCTGCTGAACGACGATGGCGACCTATTCGTGCTGCGCCCGCTGAGTCTCTGCGCCGAGCCGGATCTTGAAAAATTCGCGGGAGCGATGAACTTCCCGATCATTCCCTGCGACCTGTGCGGAAGCCAGGACGGGCTGCAGCGCAACGCCATGAAGGCGATGCTGGCCGACATCGAGGCGCGCATGCCCGGCCGCAAGGACACGATGGTTCGCGCGATGTCCAATGTGCGGCCATCCCACCTGCTGGACCGCACGCTGTTCGACTTCGCGGGCCTTCAGGCAGCGCCTTCTGCGCAGCCGGGGGAGTAGGCTCCGCGGGCTGCCTCAGGCGGCCGGCTTGGGCGGAGTATGGGTCTGGAAGAGCTTTCCGCGCTCGGCGATCAGCACGAAGAAAAGACCGACGATGGAAACCGCGCAGAAGCCCGCCGCAAGCGGAGTGGTGGTGCCATCGAAGGACTGGCCGATGGCAGCGCCGATGAGGCCGCCGCCGACGGTCTGCGTGAAGCCCTGGACGGAGGAGGCCGTGCCGGCCAGGTGGCCGAGCGGCTCCATGGCGATCGAGTTGAAGTTCGACCCGATCCAGCCGAAATGCAGCATGGCCAGCGCAAAGACCGGCAGGAATACATAGAGCGGAAGCGGCCCGAACAGCGATAGCACGAACCAGAGCGTCGTGATGACGATGAAGCCCAGAAGCGCGCCGTGCGACAGCCTGCGCATGCCGAAACGGCCGACCAGCCGCGAGTTGAGGAAGGAGGAGACGGCCATCATGCCCGCTATGGCCGCGAACACGACGGGAAACCACACGTCGAGCCCGTAAATACCGACATAGACCTGCTGGGCCGAGTTGATGAAGCCGAAGAGCGCGCCGAAGACCGAGGTGGTCGCCAGCGTGTAGAACAGCGAGGTGCGGTTGGTCAGAACGATGCTGAAGCCTCCCGCGATCGTTTGCAGGTCGAAGGCGCGGCGATACTCCGGATGGAGCGTTTCGGGCAGCCGGAAGGCCGTCCACAGGCCGACGGCAAACGCGACGCCGGCCATGACGACGAAGATCATATGCCATTCGAAGAACAGCATGACGGCCTGGCCCACACCCGGCGCGACGACCGGGACGATCATGAAGACCATGAAGACGAGCGACATGACTTCGGCCATCGCGCGGCCGCCGAAGGTGTCGCGGATGACGGACACCGTGATGACGCGCGTTCCGGCCGCGCCGAGCCCCTGGACGAAGCGCAGGATCAGCAGCGTCGTGAAACTGGGCGCGAACACGGCGCCGAGCGCCGCCGCGACATAGATCGCGATGCCCCACAGGAGCGGGATGCGGCGGCCGAAACGATCGGAAAGCGGGCCGAAGAAAAGCTGGGCGATGCCGAAACCCGCGAGATAGGCTGTGATGACGTACTGGCGATGGTTCTCGTTCTCGACGCCGAGGCTCGCGCCGATCTGCTGCAAGCCGGGGATCATGATGTCGAGCGCCAGCGCGTTGAGCGCCATGAGCGCTGCCGCGAGCGCGATGAACTCCCAGCGGGGAAGCGCAAGATTATATGCCTGCAAGGCTGAGGGAGCCCGCTGTTTCATGCGATATTCCGGATGAAAAAGGAAATGCGCCGGAGACCGGCGCATTCGAATATGTCGCCTGATCCGGCAGGACCGGCGGACGGGAACTCAGGCTGCCTTTACGGCGACGCCCTTCTCGCCGAGGAAGGTCTGCAATTCGCCCGACTGGAACATCTCGCGCACGATATCGCAGCCACCGACGAACTCGCCCTTAACGTAGAGCTGGGGAATGGTCGGCCAGTTCGAATATTCCTTGATGCCGTTGCGAAGCTCCATCGAGGTCAGGACGTCAACGCCCTTGTAGTCGACGCCGACATAATCGAGGATCTGCACGACCTGGCCGGAGAAACCGCACTGCGGAAAGCCCGGCGTGCCCTTCATGAAGAGCACCACGTCGTTGCCCTTGACCTCGCTGTCGATGTATTCGCTGATTCCGCTCATCGTCTGTCCTTTCATGCCCCGCTTCATGCCGTAGGGGCCAGGCTCGAAAACATGATAGTCAGATAAACCCACTGTCAGGCTGAAACAAGACGCGAAGGCTTGGACCAGCCATGCAGGGAAGGCAGGACCCAAGGACAAGAGCCGTGCGGCACTGGATTTTTCGCCGCTCATGCGAACATTCCGATGAAGAAATGGATTTTGGCGATTCTCGTGATGGCGGCGGTAGCGTCGATGCTGTTCTGGTGGGGGAGGCGGCCTTTGCAGGCTCCTCCTGAAACCTCTTCCTACCTGCCCGAGCCATGCCGCGAGCTTGCCTTCGAGGCGGTGCCATACATCGTCTGCACCGTGGACCTCGCCCGTTACGATCTGGTGCTGAGGCGCACCGACGCGACGGGCAAGCCATTTGGAAAGGTGGGCGCGCTCGCGCCAGCCGAGCCATTCGTGCTGGCGATGAATGCCGGCATGTATCACGAGGACCTGTCGCCGGTCGGGCTTTATGTAGAGGACGGCAGGCAGGAGCACGCGATCAATCTGGAGGACGCGCCCGGCAACTTCTTCATGAAGCCTAACGGCGTGTTCTATGTCGACGGCGAGGGCAATGCGGGCGTGATGGAAACGGCCGCTTTCGCCGCCTCCGGCATAGTCCCTGTGCTGGCGACGCAGTCAGGCCCGATGCTGGTGATCGACGGCAAGCTGCATCCGCGCTTCGAGAAAAACGGCGCATCGCGCCACATCCGCAACGGAGTGGGGGCTGATGGTGGGCGGATCGTCCATTTCGCCTTCTCGCGGCAGCCGGTGAGCCTCGGCAGCTTCGCGCGCATGTTCCGCGATGCGCTCGGCGTAAAGAACGCGCTGTTCTTCGACGGCGCGATCTCGGCGCTGCATGACGGGCGCAAATACCTGGTCGGCGGCGGCTATCCGGCGGGGCCGATCCTTGCAGTGAAGGAAAGGCCAGCTCAGTAGGAGCGCTGCCTGGCCTTGGAGCGCGCCTTGACCGTGCTCTTGCGGCTGGTCTGGCGTTTTGCGGGCGTCGATTTCGCGGTCTTGCGCTTGGGCGCGGTGGTTGCGGTCCCCTTGCGGCGCTTGGCGCGCTTGCCGGCCGGCTTCTTCAGCAGGTCTTGAAGCACGTCGACCACCACGCCCTTCACGAAGTCTCCGATCGAGGACAAGGGCCTTACTCCGGCGCGCTGGTCTGGAGGGCGAGCGCGTGCAGCACGCCGCCCATATTGCCCTGCAGGGCCTTGTAGACCATCTGGTGCTGCTGGACGCGGGATTTGCCGCGGAAGCTCTCCGCCACGACTTCGGCCGCGTAGTGGTCACCATCGCCGGCAAGATCGCGGATCGTCACTTTGGCGTCGGGAATGCCCTCCTTGATCAGCCGTTCGATCTCGTGTGCATCCATTGCCATCAGGCGGTCTCCGCTTACTTGCCGTCCATGAAGCGCGGGAACCACGATTCGTGCACGGCCTTCAGTTCGGCAACCGGTATCGCACGGGCCTTGCCGAGTTTCAATTCTACGCCGCCGGTCGTGCCGATCCATGGGGAGACGAGGCCGGGATTGTGGGCGCCGCGCGAGAGGTGTTCTTCCAGGCCCTGCTTCGTCATGGTGACGACGTAACGGCCCTGATCCTCGCCGAAGAAACTGGCGATCGGGTCGAGGCTGTCGTCGATGTCGATGGTCGCGCCGATGCCCGACGCCATCGCCATTTCCGCCAGCGCGACCGCGAGGCCGCCGTCCGAACAGTCGTGGACCGCGGTAGCGATGCCGTCGCGGATCAATTGACGGACGTATTCGCCGGCGGCCCTCTCATGCGCGAGATCGACCGGCGGCGGCGGGCCGTCAGTACGGCCGTGGATGTCGCGCATATAGATCGATTGGCCGAGATGCCCGCCCCATGCGCCCGGAATACCGACGAGCACGATCGCGTGATCGTCGCCGGCAAAGCCGATGCGCGCCATCTTCGACCAGTCGTCGATGAGGCCGACGCCGCCGATCGTGGGGGTGGGCAGGATGCCCTGTCCGTTGGTCTCGTTGTAGAGCGAGACGTTGCCCGACACGATGGGGAAATCGAGCGCCCGGCAAGCCTCGCCGATGCCCTTTATGGCATGGACGAACTGCCCCATGATCTCCGGGCGCTCGGGATTGCCGAAATTGAGGTTGTCGGTGGCCGCCAGCGGCAGCGCCCCGGTGGCCGTGAGGTTGCGCCAGCATTCGGCGACCGCCTGCTTGCCGCCCTCGAAAGGATCGGCTTCGCAATAGCGCGGCGTGACGTCGGAGGAGAAGGCGAGCGCTTTCGTGGCGTGTCCGTCGACCCGCACGACGCCCGCGTCGCCGCCCGGAATCTGCAATGAATTGCCCTGGATGAGCGTGTCATACTGCTCCCAGACCCAGCGGCGGCTGGAGAGGTCGGGTCCGCCGAGCATCTTCAGCAGCGCGTCGGCCACGTCCGTCTGTGGCGTGTCGTTGGCGGCCAGCGGAGTGGGCTTTGCTGGCTCGACCCACGGACGGTCATACTCAGGAGCCTTGTCGCCGAGATCCTTGATCGGCAGGTTCGCGACCTCCGAACCCTTGTGCAGGATGCGGAAGCGCAGGTCGTCGGTCGTCTTGCCGACAATCGCGAAGTCGAGCCCCCATTTGGTGAAGATCGCCTCGGCTTCCTGCTCCTTTTCAGGCCTTAGCACCATGAGCATGCGCTCCTGGCTCTCCGACAGCATCATCTCGTAGGCCGACATGCGTTCCTCGCGCACCGGCACCTTGTCGAGGTCGAGCTCGATGCCGAGGTCGCCCTTTGCACCCATCTCGACGGCCGAGCATGTGAGACCGGCCGCACCCATGTCCTGGATGGCGATGACCGCGCCCGAAGCCATGAGTTCGAGGCAAGCTTCCAGCAGGCATTTTTCCGTGAAGGGGTCGCCGACCTGAACGGTCGGGCGCTTCTCCTCTATTTTGTCGTCGAATTCGGCGGACGCCATAGTCGCCCCGCCGACGCCGTCGCGGCCGGTCTTGGCGCCGAGATAGACGACCGGCAGGCCGACGCCCTTGGCCTCCGACAGGAAGATGGCGTTGCTCTTGGCGATGCCGGCGGCAAAGGCGTTGACGAGGATGTTGCCGTTGTAGCGGGCATCGAAATTGACCTCGCCGCCGACCGTCGGCACGCCGAAGGAGTTGCCGTAACCGCCGACGCCCGAAACCACGCCCGCAACGAGATGACGCGTCTTGGGATGGTCCGGCGCGCCGAAGCGCAGCGCGTTCATGGCGGCTATCGGGCGCGCGCCCATGGTGAACACGTCGCGCAATATGCCGCCGACGCCCGTCGCGGCACCCTGATAGGGCTCGATGTAGGAGGGGTGGTTGTGGCTCTCCATCTTGAAGACGACGCAGTCGCCATCGCCGATGTCGACCACGCCGGCATTTTCGCCGGGACCCTGGATGACCTGCGGGCCGGTGGTAGGCAGCGTGCGCAGCCACTTCTTGGAGGACTTGTAGGAGCAATGCTCGTTCCACATGGCCGAGAAGATGCCGAGCTCGGTGAAGCTCGGCTCGCGGCCGATGAGGTCGAGGATGCGCTGATATTCATCCGGCTTCAGCCCGTGCGCCTTGATGAGGTCGGGGGTGATGGCGACGGTGTTCTGGGCGCTCATGGGATGCAATCGGCTCCGGACAACGGGGGGAGGGCGCGCAGGAAAGCCTGTCCGGCGCGCGTGGCGCGGTCATATCGCACTGCGAAGGAAAAAGCAGCCTTCAAATGCCGGTTTCGCCGCGCAAGCAGCAAATATCAGGTGGACGAACCGCAACTGCTGTCGCCCGAACGCCAGCGGCTGATATCCGCGCCGATCCGGCTGCCGACAGGCTGCTCCATCATAGGCCCGAACGCCTCGACTGCGCTCGAATGACCGGTCGCCTGAACGACCAGAAGCGGCCTGCCGCCATAATTGTTCTTCGGCACCAGGAGGAAGCGCGGGGTGCCGCCGAAATTGTTGAGCTCGTTGGCCATGGAATAGTTGCGGAAGGCCGGGTCCTTGCTGGCGATCCAGCATTTGTGGGCGGCGATCGCCACCTGCTCCATGGCGCGCAGCGAGGCGCTCTTGCCCGGCGCGGCCGGCTTGGAGGGCGGCTGCGTCGATTCACATGCTGCAAGGCTGAGGGCCGCAAGGGCGAGGAAAGAGCGGGCGATGGCGCCGGCTGCCGGCAGGAGTCTCGTCATCTGACCTCTCGAATCGCGCTGGTTATGTGATCGTGGACCAGCGCCTCGCAAAAGGAAATCGGCCGCATATGCGGGAAAAGTGTTCAGGCTGCCTGGCGCGGCTCGATGCCGAGCGCGCTTTCGAAAAGAGCGCGTCCATCGATGCCGCCATGCGCGGTCTCGATCAGGTTCTCAGGATGAGGCATGAGGCCGAGCACGTTGCCGCGATCATTGACGATGCCTGCGATGTCGTTGATCGAGCCGTTCGGATTGGTGCCCTCGGCATAGCGGAAGACGACCTGTCCTTCGCCTTCGATGCGCTTCAGCGTCTCGGCATCGGCGAAATAATTGCCGTCATGATGCGCGACGGGGCAGCGGATGATCTGGCCGGGAGCATAGTTGCGCGTGAAGGCTGTGTTGGCGTTGGCGACCTGAAGCTTCACCTCGCGGCAGACGAATTTCAGCGAGGTGTTGCGCATCAGCGCGCCCGGCAGCAGGCCTGCCTCGACGAGAATCTGGAAGCCGTTGCACACGCCGATGACCTGGACGCCCTTCGCTGCCTTCTCGGCCACCGCCCGGAGAACGGGCATGCGAGCCGCGATCGCACCGCACCGCAGATAGTCACCAAAGGAGAAACCGCCCGGAATGGCAATCAGGTCGACATCGGGGATTTCCGTGTCGGTCTGCCAGGCGGTGAGGGGAGGCTTGCCGGATATCTTCGTCAGGGCCGCGATCATGTCGCGGTCGCGATTGAGGCCGGGGAGAAGGACGACGGCGGTTTTCATTGGTCGGCCTTCTTCATGCGAGCGCGACGCTGTAGTTTTCAATCACCGTATTCGCCAGAAGCTTGTCGCACATGGCCTTGAGGTCGGCTTCGGCCTTCGCCTTGTCGGCGCCCTCGATCTCGATGTCGAAAACCTTGCCCTGGCGAACGGAACCCACGTCGCCGAAGCCGAGGCCCGACAGCGCATGCTCGATGGCCTTGCCCTGCGGGTCGAGCACCCCGTTCTTCAATGTGACGGTGACGCGGGCCTTGATCACGCTAAAACTCCTGTGCAGTCGATTTCGGTGCGGCTACCGTCAATGCGGCTTGCCGCGGCGGCCGTCGCCGGAGGCGACGAGCACGGGACCGGTGGGGCGCGGCGGCTCGTTCTCGTTCATGATGCCGAGCCGGCGGGCTACCTCCTGATAGGCCTCGACCAGTCCACCCATGTCGCGGCGGAAGCGGTCCTTGTCGAGCTTGTCCTGCGTGGCGACGTCCCACAGACGGCACGAATCGGGCGAAATCTCGTCAGCGACCACGATGCGCATCATGTCGCCTTCATATAGCCGGCCGCACTCGATCTTGAAGTCGACGAGCTGGATGCCGACGCCGAGGAACAGGCCGGAAAGGAAGTCGTTGACGCGGATGGCCAGCGCCATGATGTCGTCGATCTCCTGCGGGCTGGCCCAGCCGAAGGCGGTGATGTGCTCTTCGGACACCATCGGGTCGTCCAGCGCGTCGGCCTTGTAGTAGAATTCGATGATCGAGCGCGGCAGCACGGTGCCTTCCTCGATGCCGAGGCGCTTGGCCAGCGAGCCGGCCGCGACGTTGCGCACGACGATCTCGAGCGGGATTATCTCGACTTCCTTGATCAGTTGCTCGCGCATGTTGAGCCGGCGGATGAAATGCGTCGGGATGCCCATGCGATTAAGATGGTTGAAGATGTGCTCGGAAATGCGATTGTTCAGCACACCCTTGCCGTCGACGACTTCATGTTTCTTTTTGTTGAACGCCGTCGCGTCGTCCTTGAAAAACTGGATCAGCGTACCCGGCTCAGGCCCCTCATAGAGAATCTTGGCCTTGCCTTCATAAATGCGGCGGCGGTTTTTCATTGGATTTCCTGAGATTTGGAGAGCCGCGGCATTACCGGACGGCCCTGTAGACTTAATGCGCCGGGCGGATGGTTCAATGCCGGTCTATCCGAATCGTCCCGCTTGCTCAATGCCAATCGGGCGGCCGCGCGCGCGATCAACCGCTTTCCGCCGTATATTCGGGGCAGAATGCCCGATATGATCATTTCAAATATGCGTGCCGCGCCCACGGGCCGTATTGACCCCGGCGCGGCCTTTTGATTTGTGCAGGCAACCACCATATCCGGTCAGTCAGGACCGTTACCTTATCCGGAGGATATCGATGAGCAACATGAGCGATCGCCAGAAGGGCTTTGAAAGCAAATTCGTGCATGACCAGGAATTGCGGTTCAAGGCCACGGCGCGGCGCAACCGGATGCTCGGCCTCTGGGCAGCCGAGAAGCTGGGCAAGACCGGCGCCGATGCGGAAGCCTACGCCAAGGAAGTGGTTGCCGCCGATTTCGAGGAAGTGGGCGACGAAGACGTTCTGCGCAAGGTGCGTGGCGACTTGGAAGCAGCCGGCATCACGCAGTCCGAGCATCAGGTGCGCCGCACGATGGACGATCTGATGGCCCAGGCCATCGAACAGGTAAAGAGCTGAGCCAGCCCTGCCGGTAATCAGAAAAACCGCCGCAGGGCGGTTTTTCTTTGCCTTTTTGATGAAGCGGCGCGTCGTTTCGAACCCGGAGGGATACCCCGATGTCACTGGAAGCAAGACTGTCCGCTGGTGAAACGGTCGTCTCGGCATGGTCGTGCGTGCCCGATGCATTGACGGTCGAGGTGCTCGCCGCGCAGGGCTTCGACGTGGTGACGCTCGACATGCAGCATGGCGGCCACAACGAGGACAGTGTGCTGCGCTCGATTCCTCCGGTGATGCAGGCGGGCAAGCCGGCCGCGGTGCGCATACCGGTCGGACGCTTCGACATGGCCAGCCGTGCGCTGGACTTCGGCGCGGAAGCCGTGATCGCGCCCATGGTGAACACGATCGGCGATGCACGGCGCTTTGCCGCCGCCATGAAATATCCGCCGGCCGGAGAACGCTCCTGGGGCCCGACCTACGGCTTCCCGCGGCACGGCAGGGGCGACCATGCCCAGTGGCTGCGCGAAAGCAACAGGCGCACCGTCTCCTTCGCCATGATCGAGACGCGCGCGGCCGTGGAGATACTGGACGACATCCTCGACACGCCCGGCATCGACGCGATCTTCCTCGGCCCGTCCGACTTCTCGATCGCCTGGACGAATGGCGAGCGCGTCAACGCGACGCTGGAGGACATGATGCAGACGGTCGAGCAGATCGCGGGCAGGGCGCGCAAGGCCGGCAAATATGCCGGAATCTACGTCATCGACCCGGCCATCGCCGGCCGGTTCGTCTCGATGGGCTACCAGTTCCTCGCGATGGGCTCGGAGCAGACGGTCATGAAGCTCGGCGCCGACGCGCTGCTGAAGGCGGTCAACGCCTCGATCAAGGGCTAGACGGCGAGGGCCGGGCGACCGGGATCGTAGGGAGCAAGGTCCGGGTCGCGCTCGCCGGTGGAAATCTCGCGCGCTGCCAGTTCGCCGACGATGGGAGCCAGCGTGACGCCCGAATGCAGGACGGCGGCATAGAGCCCGCCCATGCCGCCGGGACGGCCGATTGCAGGAAAGCCGTCGGCGGGTGTCGGTCGGTAGCCGACGGTGGTGAAGTCGAGCGCCAGGTCTTCCGCGCCGCTCACCATAGCCCTGATGCTGCTTATCAGGTCCTCGCCCATTCCTCGCTCGTTGCCTTCCGGGTCCGCGCCAGCGAAATCGGTGCCGGCGATGAGTCTGCCTTCCTTCGTCTGGCGCACATGGAATTCGGGCGTCAGGACGAGCCCGTTTAGCAGCTTCCGGTCCGGGAGCGTGGAATGGGCGATGAGGCCGGCCGGTGCGCCCATGGCGAGGCGGATGCCGGCCGTTTCGAGAAGGGGTGCCGTCTCCGCGCCGGCAGCCAGCACGGTGTCGTCGGCTTCCAGCGTTTCGCCGGACTGCATGGCGACGCCCGCCACGCGCCCGTCGTGATGCAGGAGGGAGGCGATGCGCGTACCGGTACGCAAGCGCGCGCCGCGCGCCACAGCCGCCGCGACGAGCGCCCTCGTCGTGGCGACCGGTTCCAGCATGCCTTCCTCTGCGACGTGAAGCGCCTGCCGGGGCGGCTCCTTCAGGCCGGGCTCGATAGCGAGCGCACTGGTGCGATCCACCTTGCGGATGCCGTAGCCCCAGCGGCCGTGCTCCTTGGCGTAGGCCGCAAGTTCGGTCTCGGGGAGATCCCAGATCAGGCCGCCGCACCAGTCGACGCAAACGCCCGGAACTTCCTTTTCGAGCCGCCGCCAGCCGGTCATCGCGCGCCTGCGGAAATGGAAATAGAACTCCGGATTGCCCCAGCTCGCATTGATCCAGGCGAATGAGTTGGGCGTCGCGACCCCGCCCGCCTGGGCGGCATCGACGAGGGTGACGTCGCAGCCCGCCTCGATCAGGTGCCACGCAATCGAGGCACCGATGATGCCTGCGCCCACCACCACGACATTTTTGGTCATCGGTGGTGCATCCCCATCATTTCAGGCCCGTCATGCCTTCAGCCCGGTCATGAACTTCGCGAAGGTGAGCGAGCCCTCCGGCCATGGGCCGTGGCCGGATTCGGCGTTGATGTGGCCGACCTCGCCCGCGTCGATGAACAGCGAGCCCCATGCGCCCGCTATGTCCTCGGCGACCTCAATGCTGCTGTAGGGATCGTTGCGGCTGGCGATCACGATGGAAGGGAAGGGCAGCGGCTCGCGCGGATAGGGTCCGAAGGTCATCAGGTGCTTGGGGCGGATGGAAGGGTTCGCGACATCCGGCGGCGCGACGAAGAAGCCACCCGCGACCGGCTTGCTGAAGCGCGGTATCGACTGGACGACGGTGGGCACGCCGAGCGAATGGGCGACCAGAACGACCGGCCGCTCGGCCTCGTTGACGGCCTCGGCCACCCTGGCGGTCCAGTCCTCGCGAACCGGCTTCGACCACTCGGCCTGCTCGACGCGGCGCGCGGTCGACAGCTTCGCTTCCCAGCGCGTCTGCCAGTGGTCCGGTCCGGAGTTGGTGTAACCCGGCACGAAGATGATATCGGCTTCCCTGACTTTCATGAGACCGATGTAGCGGGCGTCCCGGCGCTCCGCAACCGCCGCGACTGTCAATGTCCATGGAACATCGTGTTCGGAGTTAGCTCACTTGTGTGAACGACTATTTCGCACGATCTTCATATTGAAACTGGGCCGGGCTGCGCGCTGCGGGAGGACAAGTTGGATCTTTCACGGCGGACGGTTATCGGCGCAATGGGCGCCATGGCGCTGCCCGCAGGCAGCGCGGCGGAAACGGAGCAAGAGATGAGCACACTACCATTCGCCGCAACCACGCCGATCAGCGTCGGGCGGGTCGGGCTGAAGGCACGCGACGCGAGAAAGCTCGCCGATTTCTACAGCGCGGTGGTCGGTCTGGAGCAGCTTTCCACCGATGGCGAGACGATCACGCTCGGCGCAAAGGGGCGGCCGCTGCTGGTGATCGAGGCCGACAGCGCCGCGAAACCGGACGATCCGAGGAGCGCCGGCCTCTTCCATACGGCTTTCCTGCTGCCGTCGCGCGCTGACCTCGGTCGCTGGATCGATTTCGCGATCGAACGCCAGATATCGGTCGAAGGCGCGTCCGACCATCTCGTCAGCGAGGCGCTGTACCTCACCGATCCCGAGGGCAATGGCATCGAAATCTATGCAGACCGCGCACCTGCCGACTGGAAGTGGAGCGGCAGCCAGATCGCCATGGCTACGGAACGGATGGACATTGCGGCAGTGCGGGCGAGCGTGCCGGCCGGCGATGCCGGCTGGAGGGGCGCGCCGGAGAACACGGTCGTCGGCCACGTCCATCTGCGCGTCGGCGATCCGGTGACGGCTGAGGAATGGTGGAACCGCACGCTCGGCTTCGACACCGTCGCGAAATACGGCGCTCAGGCGGTGTTCCTGTCGACCGGGGGCTATCATCACCACATCGGAGCGAACGCCTGGCAGAGCGCCGGAGCGGGCGCGCGCGACAAGGCCAGGTCGGGCCTTTCATGGGTCGAGCTGCGCTCGTCTCTGAACGATGAGAGCGCCACCTACGATGACCCCTGGGGCACGCAGATCAGAGTCGTGCCCGGCCAGCCCGCCTAGACCAGTTCAGTTTTTGACGGAAACAGCCCCTCACCCTTACCCTCTCCCCGCAAGCGGGGGGAGGGAGGGGCGTCAGCGTTGCGGCCAGCTTCCTTCTCCCCGAGTAACGGGGAGAAGGCCCCGGCAGGGGGATGAGGGGCGATTCTTCCTAAAGATGAATGGCTCTAGAACGGCAAGCGCTGGCCGGCAGGACGCGCTCAGGCGCCGAACACGCGGCGGAAGATCGTGTCGACGTGCTTGGTGTGGTAGCCGAGGTCGAATTTCTCGCGGATCTCGGCCTCGGAGAGCGCGGCCGTGACCTCCGGGTCGGCCAGAAGTTCCTCAAGGAAATCAGCGCCCTGTTCCCAGACTTTCATGGCGTTTCGCTGGACGAGGCGGTAAGCGTCCTCGCGGCTGACGCCGGCCTGCGTCAGGGCCAGCAGCACGCGCTGCGAATGGACGAGACCGCGAAACTTGTTGAGGTTCTTCAGCATGTTGTCGGGGTACACGACCAGCTTGTCGATGACGCCGGTGAGCCGGGCCAGCGCGAAGTCGAGCGTGACGGTGGCGTCCGGCGCGATCATGCGCTCGACCGACGAGTGTGAAATGTCGCGCTCGTGCCACAGCGCGACATTCTCCATGGCCGGCATAGCGTAGGAGCGGACCATGCGCGCGAGACCGGTGAGGTTCTCGGTAAGAACCGGGTTGCGCTTGTGCGGCATGGCCGAGGAGCCCTTCTGGCCGGGCGCGAAATATTCCTCTGCTTCGAGCACCTCGGTGCGCTGGAGATGGCGGATTTCGGTGGCGAGGCGCTCGACCGACGAGGCGATGACGCCGAGCGTGGCAAAGAACATCGCATGGCGGTCGCGGGGAATGACCTGCGTGGAGACCGGCTCGGAGTTGAGCCCGAGCTTTGCCGCGACGTGCTCCTCGACATAAGGGTCGATGTTGGCGAAGGTGCCGACCGCGCCGGAGATGGCGCAGGTGGCGACGTCCTCGCGGGCGCGCACCAGCCGCTCGCGGGCGCGGGCAAACTCGGCATAGGCCAGCGCCAGCTTGACCCCGAACGTCGTGGGCTCGGCATGGATGCCGTGGCTGCGGCCGATGGTGATCGTGTCCTTGTGCTCGAAGGCCCGCTTCTTCAGCGCCGCCAGCAGGCCGTCGATGTCGGCAAGCAATATGTCGCTCGCGCGGGCAAGCTGGACGGCCAGGCAGGTGTCCAGCACGTCCGACGACGTCATGCCCTGATGGATGAAACGCGCATCCGGCCCGACGAATTCGCCGAGATGGGTGAGGAAGGCGATGACGTCATGCTTGGTGACGGCCTCGATCTCGTCGATGCGCGCCACGTCGAAAGTGGCTGCGCCGCCCTTTTCCCAGATCGTTTTCGCGGCCTCCTTCGGGATGACGCCGATTTCGGCCAGCGCGTCGCAAGCATGCGCCTCGATCTCGAACCAGATGCGGAAACGGGTCTCGGGCGACCAGATGGCGACCATTTCCGGGCGCGAATAGCGTGGGATCATCTCGAATGCTTCCTGTCGGTAAGTGTCGGCGCTCCGTACCAGAGCGGGACGGAATGCTCAACGCGCCCCGTGCCGCAAACGGGCAGGCCGATGGCGCGCCGGAGAGACGGCGGGGCGTCAGAAGCGGCCCGTGACGGCGATCCATCTGTGGTCAGGGCCCTCGAAACCCTGCTGGCGCACGGTGACAAAGACGGCATAGCTGGTCAGCGCGAGACCCGCCGAGAAGGTCTGGACGCCGCCGATGCGATATCCGGTAGGGCAGCCCCGGCTCTGCGGGATGGTCTTGTCCTCGTGCAGGATTCTGGTCTGGCCGCCTTCCCGGGCGTCGACCTGCATCAGGCGGAAGCCGCGCACCGGGCCGCCGAACGCGCAGCGCTCCAGATCTTCCTGTCCTAGTTCTTCCAGCCGCACCTCGAAGGGCGGATCGATTGGCGGGAAGACGGCACGGGGATTGACGATCATCCGGTTGGGATCGGCCGAAAGCTCGGTGACGGCGTTGAAACCGGCCGTGAAACCGCGGTTTCCTTCGAGCTGCGCCTGCGACAATATCTTCTCGCCTGCCTCGCGCGTCTTCACGCGGGCGGCATCGACAGTGGCGTTCTCGTCTTCGATGCGGATGCGTATGGGCGTGCCGGGGAGGAACTCGTCCGTGCCGGTGTCGATATAGAAACGGTTGGCATAGGGAAAGCCGGAACCGTCCTGCACACCATATTCCTCGAATGCGAACACGCCGCCATCCGGGCTGAAGCCCAGAATGTCGAGCTGCGCCGCATCGCCGGCATGAACTGGTGCCGCAGCCGAGAGGACTATGCCCGCTGCGAGGACATAGAGGGAGAGTTTGCGCATATTCGCTCCGAAGCTTTCAGTCGGCGTTGATATTAGAGCATTTCCGGCGAAAACAGAAACGCCTCCAATGCTCTATCTCATTGGTTTTACGCAATTCCGGACGCAAAACCGCTGCGCACTTTTTGCTGGAATTGCTCTAGCCTTGCGCGGCAGGGCCGTCGAGCAGGGACGACCAGGCGGGCAGCAGGTCGCCGGGCGAGGGGGTCGCGGCATGGACACCGCGCGCGATCGCCCGCGCCATGGTGGCGCCCGCAGCGGCATAGAGGTCGATGGCTTCTTCGTCCTGCAGGGTCTTTCCACTGGTGCCGGTGGCCAGCGCAAAGACGAGATCGCCGTCGATGGGGGTGTGAGCCGGCCAGATCGCCCGCGCGAACCCGTCATGCGCGGAGATGGCCAGGCGTTTCGCGGCAGCGGGCGTCAGCACGGCATCGGTGGCGATGACCGCGATCGTCGTGTTGGAGAAATCGCCCCGTGTTTTCAAGCGGATGCGCTGCGCATCGGAATCGATGCGTGAAGGGAAACCGTGATTGCCGAACTCGTCGCCGATCTCGAAGGGCGCAGCCCAGAAATGGCGGCTCCTGCCGACCGTGACCGAGCCTACCGCGTTTACCACCACCAACGCGCCGACATGGATGCCGTTGTCCAGAAGGGTCGAGGCCGACCCGAGCCCGCCCTTGAGGCCGGCCGTGGTCGCGCCGAATCCAGCGCCGGCCGTGCCTATGGCGAAATCGCGCGTGAGGGTCTGCACGGCATCGTAGCCCATGTCGCGATAAGGCGGGTAGCGGCCCCAGTCCTTGTCGCCGCCATTGGCTAGGTCGAAGACGATCGCGGCCGGAACGATGGGGATGCAGTTGCCGAGCACCTGGAAGCCGATGCCCTTTTCGCGCAAGGCGGCCTGCACGCCGGCGGCCGCGTCGAGCCCGAACGCCGATCCGCCCGACAGCACGATGGCGTTGACGGTGGCGACGGTGTTGTGCGGCTCGAGAAGGTCGGTCTCGCGCGTCCCGGGAGCGCCGCCGAGCACCTGCACGCCGGCAATCGTCGGGTTGTCGCAGACAACAGCCGTGACGCCGGATTTCAGGCGGTCGTCGGAGACATTGCCGACCCTCAGGCCCGTGACATCCGTGATTAGGTTTCTCGGACCGGTACGGAACATCAGGGGATCTCTATTTCCGAGAAGGCGGCGCCGTCATAGCGGAACACGCGATAGGGGTTCTGCGCCAGATCGCCCTTTTCGTCGAAACGGATCGTTCCGATGGCCGTGGCGAAGTCTCGTCCCGACAGGTCGGCCGTCAGCGGGCCAGGCTGCGTGCCGGCGAGGGCCGCATGGACGATCTCCACCGCCGCATAGGCGGGCAGGACGTAGCCCTGTGCGAGAAGGCGGCGGTCGGCGAAGGCTTTCGCGACCTCCGGCCGCGCAATCTCGCTCCATTCGGGCAGGGCGACCATGAGGGTGCCGGCAGCGAGCGGGATTTCGCCCACCGCGCGCAACGCCTCGCCGCCCGCAATGGTGAGGTCGGCTTCGAGCTTGGCCGCGTCGCGCCCGATGGTTGCGACGTCGTCGCGCTCGCCGGTCGCGAAGACATGGGTTGCGCCAGCGCGCCGCAGCCGGCCGACGAGGCCGATCTGGTTGTCGAGCTGCGGGCGGAACGTATCGACGAAAACCGGCGAAAGGCCGGCTTTCTCGGCGGCAAGCCGCAGGCTTTCGGACAGGTCGCGGCTGTATATGGTGCCGTCGTCGACGATGGCGAAAAGCTCGCGCTGCCACAGCCGCGTCACGAGCCGGCCCGCCGCCTCGCGCTCGCTGTCGGCGCGCGGGCCGAGGCGGTAGACCGCCCAGCC
>WPCJ01032240.1_pt1 | contig 23197 bp, 20 predicted proteins | sample 5399831 | NCBI WGS metagenome assembly WPCJ01 (sample SAMN12869470, study PRJNA574797) | sludge metagenome | isolation source: wastewater treatment of pH10 | place: China:Beijing | collected 2019-05-20 | reverse complement strand
TGCGGAGCAATAGCATAAGTTTCCCCATCTCTCTGTAAAATTGCAGCCTTCTCAGGAAGGTCCCCCTTAACATATTCTTTTGTCATGCTTTTACACTCTCCATGTTAATAGTTCAAGTTTGTTTAAGGATCTAATTATCGGCTAGCCTGAGCCCTATATCCGGACATCGGAGCAAAAACTGAGTTGATGAACAGGCTGAGTTCCCGAACAAACTTTAACCCGCGAATAAACGGATATGGAAACCTGTTTTAGCCCCAGTAAATTAGACCCCTTACATAACCGAAGAACCTCAATAATCCGGCACCCTTCCGGATTAGAGGAATAAAACTTCTGGACCCATAAAGAGGACACCAGATCAGAGAAATATATGCTCAAAACAATATAAATTGTTCTCTTTCTTAACTTAATACAATTTTTACGGCGTAACAGTTTAAAATCTGCCCAGGATTGAGCATCAATAGGGACAGTAAGTTTGATTCTGTGATCTCTGCATATCAGTCCCTTCAGTAATTGCGCAGGTTTCGACTTGATCAGCATAATTTAGATTCGCCCATCTGTGCACCGGCATCCACCCACAAACCCGCAAGTACACGATTTCGCGCATATTTGTGGGGCTTAAAGCTTCAATGATCAAGTCATCCCTGTAAAATGTGATCTCTCCGGCGCTACGCAGGACGTGGATGTCTACCTGTTTTCTCACTCGCTCAGCAAATCCTAATTTTTGCCCAATGTATATTCTCGCATGAATTTGGCTCTATCCTGAGTTATATAAATACCATCTGACTATCTTAATCGATTGCCATCATAGAATTATGATCTGGCTGTCGTACCGAGTCCCGAATATAGACTTGAAAATGGGTTTCAACTTGCTGGCTTGATGATCTAGACAAATTGGGAGGATTTGACAGGACGGAGTGAGGACTGCTTGGATGAGCTGTGAAGAAGTTCGAGATTTCTGGCAGGTTATGGCAGACTAGCCCATTTTTCAGCCTGCCAGCTGGGAGCACAGCGAAAATATGTTTTTTCCGGTGGAAGTGTACCACGTCACTCGTTGCGACTGGTAGACTAAGTAATTATTGTTTAAACCCAAAAATCTTCGGATCCAATTTTAGGAGTTATTGGTTCGTCTGCATTATCTATTTCGCCTTCTAATGTATTGTTTGTGCTGTTAAAACCATAGGTTACTTTAATTTCAGTATTTAAACCTCCAGTGTTACCTTGCAATGTGTTATTTTGAGAATGATAAATTATAACTGAAAACGAATATCCACCTTTTACAATAATGTTATTAAGAACTTTATTATTATTTGAATTAATAAGACTGAGGCTGAAATAGTTATCCAGAATCGAGTTATTATTTAGCTCATTGTTAGAAGAATTAGTAAGGTTTATACCCTCCCAGTATTTTAATATAGTATTATTTATTAACCTGTTATTATTTGAATCTTCTAAACAAATTCCTCCTATTCCTCCTCCTCCATTATCTAATTTGGCAATTAGTCCAAAACAGGAGAAATTATTGTTACTTACTTGGTTATTAGTAGAATTGTTTAAATAAATTCCAAAAAAGTTGTCATTTATTTCATTATTATCTTGAGTATTTCTGTTTGAATTATTAATGTAAATGCCATACATATTATAACTTAATTTATTTCCAGTTATGTTACAACCAGACCCACTACAATAGATGCCAGATTTATTCTGTGATCCAGTTATATTAAAGCCACTAACCGTTACGTTGTTTGCAGTAATCTTAAATACATCTCTCTCTGGGTCTGCAGCCTGAATTATCGCGTTTTCATGCTTCCTTTCCTTCGAGATTATACTCAGAGGTTTATCGATAGCCAAATTTTCTTTATATAATCCCGAGTAAACAGTAACAGTACCACCGGAACAAACATTGTCTATTGCCTGTTGTATTGAATCTCCCGAATGTACATCAATATTTATCGAGCTATTGTTAATATTTTCAAAAGATTTTTGGGGATATATGCAATTACCATTTGTATTGAAAATATATAGCATTGAAGCAAAAAAAATTAACAATAAGACGAATGTTAGTTTTATATTGATTTTTTTAAGTGGCATAATTATCTCTTCTTTCAAAAATAAATGGGTGATTAAGGTCTCACCCATGTTGCTGTTGAACTGTTCCAATTTCCAAAAGTAATGTAATGTTCACTTGAATCCCATCCATCATGAAGGTAAGCATAAACAGTTGTACCCGAGATACCATAACCTACACATGTAACAGAATGGTTTTTATATGCACCAGTATGTCCGCTTCCAACCCCGCCGCCTTGCATACTCAAGACAAATGGTCTAGTGGTATTAATTTCTGACATGAGTTCAGATTTAGTCAAGGTATAGTCATTTACAGAATTAAAGTTCGAATATCCATGATTATCACAAACTGTATTTATACCATCATCAATTTTGGACACGGATGTACTATAGTTATAAGTTCCCATCGCTGTTGCTAACTCCGACATTAGTGTGTTACCAGTTGGAAAGTTTGGATATCCATTCCCGTCCCAATACCCCAGAACCATACCACCCGCAGTTGGAGCGCAGCCATAAGTAAGCGCGAGATAATAAGGAACACCAGATATTTTTTTATAATAACCAACCGCTTGAGTTGAGTAAGTACTTTCTGTACTTGATACTGTTCCTATCTCATCACTTTCCTCTACCACTTGGTCTTCTAAATAATTCCATGCTTCTTCGATTTCATCACTGTTAACAGTTTCTACTTTAACAGTTTTTACTTTATCTTTGCTGGTGTTAGAAACATTTTCAGCACACTCGATATTTGATGTAACGAGATCTACAACAACTTTCTTTTTATTTCCGTTTTTACTATCTAGAAGACTGTATTGAGTATAGTAGAATGTTGCACCTTCATAGACAGGCACACCTTCCTCAACATTCAGTTTATTTTTGTTTGCATAGTTTTCTACTTCGTTTTCTGATTTCTCGACCATTGTAGAGATTTTAGTTGGGAGTTGCCCCTTTGAGAATTCAAGGATTGGATATTTATCTTTCGTGGCAGATGTAATTATGTAGCCATCATATTCGCTATTTTTCATCACGTCAAAGGAATATGCTGTGATATTTCCTTCCAAGTCATAAAATGTAATGTCAGGCTCAACAACTGCATTCTCCCATCCCGATAACTCAGGTATTGTTCCAGAAAGTTCTACCAGATAAAAAGCTGCAATTTCTTTTGCCATATCTATACTCAGGGTTGTAGATGTTTGTTCGTTGATACTTACTGGGAGTTCATTTGTCTCTGCATAGGCAATAGAACATGAACTTATTAATAAAATTCCCATAAGTATTATAGTTCGTGTTAATTTACTCGTATTAGATAATATTCTGCTTCTTGCTTTCATTTCTTTCCACCTTATTTATATTCACGGAAAGGCAAGAATCAGCAAACTTTAATAGTCATGAAGTAGCATATTTCTTGCCTTCGGGTATGTGGGGTTCGGTAGAGTTTGAGACCTGTATTGAACCCCGCATAACATTCACACTTTGTGATTTTTTAGTTATTCATTATATAGTTTCTGTCCATGCTCTCAAACAATCAGCTGGCAGAAATATTTACAGATTTGTATATAGATCTGGAATGAATGCATGAAAATTAGTCGAGAGTTTGCACAAAAACTATATAAAGATCAGATAATAGATTGTTACTTTTATCGTTTTTTAACATACTTTATGCACAATATTAAATACTACATATAGTGTTTTCCAACAAAATTCACTTAAATATTGCACGAAAATAGCATTTTTGACGTTTTGATCCTTAGCCAAATCCAAATGTAGATTGTATGTGTACACAAAGATCTGGAAAAATAATTAAAATGTTTATCCCTCAATTAGCCATTAAGTTTAACCCTTCCAGATAAATTTCACAGCGTAGTCTAATATATAAGGGAAATGAATAAGACCTCTTCATATTTTAATGAAGAATCATAAAGAAATAAATAGAAAATCATACTGAAAAGGATAGCAAAATATATTAAAACAAGAATATTATAAAATATTTGAAATAATACAACCGGATGGAAAATAACCGGCATGAAAATTTATATTGATGAAGAAAAATGTACAGGTTGCGGAGCATGTAAGGCTGCATGCCCTAAAGGCCCGAGGGTTTACTCCATTGAAGAAAAAAAAGGTAAAAAGGTCTGTGTTGTAAAGGACCCTTCTTACTGTCTGGGGTGCAGGATGTGCACGACTGTCTGCATGGCAGATGCAATTACCCTTGAAAACTAATTCTAAAAAATGCGTTCAGGATTGAGAAATTTGTCATTAAATATTCGAGTAGTGCTTGTAGAACCCATGTACCAGGGAAATGTCGGATCTGTTGCAAGAGCCATGAAAAACTTCGGATACTCCGACCTTGTCCTGATGAACCCCTGCGAACTTGAAGGGCAGGCAAGGGCAATGTCTTCTCATGCCAGGGACGTGCTTGAAGGGGCAAGGATCGTTTCAACCCTTGAAGAAGCCGTAAAAGGTTCAGACCTGCTTATAGGGACTACAGGAATCTCAAGCCTGAAAACCGGAGAACATATACGCCTCCCTCTTTATACTGTAAAAGAGGTCAGAGAAAAACTTAAAGGATGCAGCGGCACTATTGCACTCCTTTTCGGGCGTGAGGACAACGGCTTCAGCAATGACGAACTGAAAGGATTTGATATGCTTATTACGGTCCCAACCTCGGAAATATACCCGATTATGAACCTTTCCCATGCCGTTGCAATCGTGCTTTACGAGCTATCCGGACTCGAAGGAGGAAGCAATCCTCTTGCAGACGGCTTTGACCTGCAGCTTCTTTACGGGCATCTGGACGAGCTGCTTGAAGAAATAGATTATCCGGCTCACAAAAAAGACAAAACTTCCCTGATGCTGAGGAGGATATTCGGAAGGGCAGGGCTGACTCCGAGAGAAGTACAGACTCTCAGGGGCATAATAAGGAAAAGCGAGAGAAAAATGAGGCTTGCATCAGAGGCTGAAAACCTGCAAAAAATAGAAGATCCGGGAAGCATAGAAAAGTTCATATGATAATAAGCTGTCTTATCAGAACCTATTATATCTTATACGTTTTTTTACTTTTTTAAAATCATTTTCATGTAAGAACAACCTGATCAAAGATAGAAATTTTCATAAAAGCCAATTTTTGAGAATGTTATGACTGAAACAGAAAGCAAATGGGACGAGAAATTAAAGAGATTCTTTAAAGATTATTACTGGAATGAAATCCTTCAGCTGGCAAACGAATACCCTGACCAGCGTAGCCTTGCAGTTGATTTCACGGATATAGAGAAATTTGACAGGGATCTTTCAAGGGAATTTCTCGAGCATCCCGGAGAACTTATATCCGCAGCTGAAGCCGCCCTGAAAGAAATTGACCTGCCTGTAGAAAAGAACCTTGAGCAGGCCCATGTAAGGGTCATAAAAATTCCTAACAGGATTCCTATCAGGGAACTGAGAAGCAAACACCTCACACGTTTTGTTGCTATCGAGGGCATGATAAGAAAGGCAACAGAGGTCAGGCCAAGGATCACAAAAGCTGCCTTCCAGTGTTTAAGATGTGGGCACCTGACCATAGTGGAGCAGAACAGTTTCAAGTTCGAAGAGCCTTTTGCAGGATGTGAAGAGGAGACCTGCGGGAAGAAAGGGCCATTCAAGGTTTCAATTGAAGATTCAACTTTTATCGATGCCCAGAAACTACAGATCCAGGAGTCCCCGGAAAACCTGAAAGGAGGGTCGCAACCCCAGAGCCTGGAAGTGGACTCTGAAGATGACCTTACGGGGAATGTTACTCCGGGGGACCGTGTTATAATCAACGGAGTCCTGAAGTCAAGGCAGCGCACCCTCAAGGACGGGAAATCCACTTTCTACGACCTTATACTGGAAGCGAATTCCATCGAGCGCCTGGACAAAGATTATGATGAGCTTGAAATATCTGCCGAAGAAGAGGAACAGATCCTTGAGCTTTCCCGTGACCCGGCAATTTATGAAAAAATCATAAGCTCCATTGCGCCCTCTATTTACGGATACGAGGATATCAAAGAAGCCCTTGCACTCCAGTTATTTTCAGGGGTTGTGAAGAACCTTCCTGACGGCTCGAGGACGAGGGGCGATATCCACATGATGCTTGTAGGTGACCCCGGAATTGCAAAAAGCCAGCTTCTCCGTTATGTTGTCAAACTATCTCCAAGAGGCGTCTTTGCTTCAGGGAGGAGCGCGTCTGCGAGCGGTTTGACTGCGGCTGCCGTAAAAGACGACATGAACGACGGCAGGTGGACGATAGAAGGCGGAGCACTTGTCATGGCTGATATGGGAGTTGCTGCAGTTGACGAAATGGACAAGATGAGGACAGAGGACAAGAGTGCCCTCCACGAGGCAATGGAACAGCAGACCATAAGCATAGCCAAAGCAGGGATTATTGCAACTTTAAAGTCCAGGTGTGCCCTTCTTGGAGCTGCAAATCCGAAATACGGCCGCTTTGACCGGTATGAAGGGCTTGCAGATCAAATAAATATGCCTCCGGCTCTGCTTTCTCGTTTCGACCTGATCTTCGTTTTGCTCGATACCCCAAACCATTCCCTGGACAGCAGGATAGCAAACCACATTCTGCAGTCGCATTATGCGGGAGAACTCTCCGAGCAGAGGCAAAAACTTCCAGGGTCTACAATTTCTGAAGAATTTGTTGATGCTGAAATGGAAATAATCGAGCCTGTTATTGCACCGGAATTTATGCGGAAGTATATCGCATTTGCACGAAAAAATGTTTATCCGGTAATGGAAGAAGATACAAGACATCACCTTATTAACTTTTATACGGACCTCAGGAGAAGCGGAGAAGGCAAGAATACGCCCGTGCCCGTAACAGCCAGGCAGCTCGAAGCGCTGGTTCGCCTCTCCGAAGCCAGTGCACGTGTCCGCCTCAGTAATATAGTCACCCTTGAGGACGCAAAACGGACCATCAGAATAGTAATGAACTGCCTTAAAAACGTAGGAGTCGATCCAGAAACAGGAGCTCTTGACGCAGACATACTTGCTTCGGGTACAAGCATGAGCCAGAGGAATAAAATAAAACTCCTCAAAGACATAATAAAAAAAGTCAGTGATAGACACCCGGGTTCCAAAGCTCCTCTTGAAGAGGTCTACGCAGAGGCTGAAAGCGAGCACGGCATAGATAGAGGACATGCAGAGGAATACATAAAGAAGATGAAACAGAGAGGCGACATTCTTTCTCCGGACCAGACCCATATCAGGCTCATTAATTAAGTCAAAAAACAGCGGATTCTCGCAACTGAAACTGTTACTGTACACCAGGAAGCTCCCGAAGGAAAAAACAGTGTACCCGTAAACAAAATAATGATGGTTAAGCTGTAAATACTAAAAGGGCGAAATAGTATTCAAAAAGGGGAAATATGTATCTAAAGATCTATAAAAATGGAGAGCACGTGCTTGTTGCAGCCTGTGATGAGGAGGTGCTCGGAAAAACCCTGAAACATGGCAATACTATGGTAGAAATAAACAGAGCTTTCTATGAAGGAGAGCCTGTATCTGAGGAAGAACTGGAAAAAGTTCTGGAAGAAGCTACAACTGCAAACCTTTTCGGGGAAAAAACGATTAAATGCGCTATTAAATGCGGGCTTATCGATCCGGACTCTGTGATCGTTATAGACTGCGTACCTCATGCCCAGGTGTTTAGAGTTTAAAAAGCCTTGTGACATTTAAACAGGTACTTTAACTGTTAAGAGGGTGGGCAGTCCCGGTTGAAGTCTCCGGACAGCTCTACCAGTCCAAATAAAAAAAGCCTATAAAAAGAAACTACAGAATCGTGATACTGTGAGCGGAAACATTGAAGAAGCCGGGATCAGAATACTGCCAGAAGGGGAACTGATCTCCAGGGTTGTAGAAAAACATAAAAAGTTTCTGGAAGAATATCGGAAAGAATTTGAAGAACTGGACAGCAAGCTGAGCCAGTTTGAAGAAGATGCAAAAAATGCAAAGATTTCCAGAACCCGGATAGCAGAGCGAAAAGAAGTCCTGAAGGAAAAGAGACAGCAGTTTTATCATCAGGTAGAAGGACTGCTCGAAAAGGATCTCTTCCCGAAGCTGGACCCTGTAACTGCTGATAAAATAAAGGAAGACATTAAAAAACTCAAAGGACAGATCGAACCCGAAGAAGAACAGGATCTTAAGAACTCTTTTATGAAAAACCTGGGCGAACTTATCAAAGAGAAAGAGACAGGAGAAAGCCTTCTCCAGCAGGTCAACGCCAGATTGGACGAAGCCGGCAGCTCAAATATTGAGCTGAAGGAAATAAAAGAGTCTGAAAAACAGCTTGAAGAGGATGATGGAAGCAAAAGCAGCGAAATTTCCAAAAGCAAACCCCAGCACAAATGGCTCAGCACTAAAATAAAAAGTCATGAAGAAGCCCTGAGTTACTGGGAAAAACAAAAAGCATGAATTGTTTCGGAAACACGTGGGTGGTAAGACATGAACAACGACGTTTCAACAGCAGAAACTGCAACGGCCGACCTTTCAAACCTTAATGAACGGGAGCTCAAGGGCAAGGTTAACGAGCTCAGGAGCAGGATAGAGAAAAGCGAAAGGCAATTGGCTTCGATTTTCAAGGATCTGAAAATAAACAGAACCGATATTGACGAACTTAAAGCAAAGAGAGACACTCTGAACCAGCAGGTAAAGGAAAGGGTTGCAAAAGCGCAGGCACTTAGAGACCGCCGGGATGAAATAAATAAACAAATTGGGGAATACAAAGAGAAGAGAAGCGGGATCAATTCCAAAACCCAGGAACTTTTTTCAGGGATTGCGGAGCTCAAAGAGAAGCGTGATGAATGTAATAAACTATCCCATGGAAGTGTTGAATCCCTTTCAAAAGCTTATGAAGCTGAACTTGACGCCCTGTTTAATAAAGAACTCCCCCTTGCAGTTGAGATAAAAATAATGCAGAAGCTGGATGACCTGAGTAAACGCCTTGATGCCGCAACGAAGGCTAACGAGCTTCATTCGCAGATCCAGGAGAGTTATAAGGAATCCAAAGGTATTCATAAAGAAGGGGACGAGTTCCACGAAAAAATCCAGGCACTTTCGGATGAGTCTCAGGCGTGCCACCTGGAAATGCTTGAAAATTTCAAGGCAGCAGATGAGATCCGAAAAGAAGCAAATATGTACCATGCCCAGCTTACCGACAAAATTGCAAATATAAATTCCATTAAAGAAAAAATCGACCCCCTCAAGAACAATATTGCTAACAGTCGGAAAGAACTTTCATTATATCTCGATAAATTAAAAGATCTCCAGTTAACAAAAGATGAGCACAAAGTAAGCCAGAAACACAGCGATGCACGTGAAAAGCTTCAGAAAAATGCTCGCCTCAGCCTGGAAGACCTCAAACTCCTTATAGAAAAAGGAGACGTAAAATTCTCCACAAATGAATAAGAATTGAAAAGAAAGCACGAAAAAGCATTGAAAAAGCAGATTTTAAAGTCTTAAAAGGGCTTTTCTTCTTACAGGGAACTTTAGTCCGGGACTTGAGTTCCCAGAAAAATAGATTTATTTTATATGTTTTGACTCGATAATAGCTGCTGGTTTCTTTTAACATAACTGTTAACATAACTGTTAACATAATTAGATATTCTATCCGATTTACAGAATTACGAATCATATAACTTACTACATAGATTTCATCAACATAGATTTCGATTACTTATTACAGAATCGGCTTTTCTTACATATTCTTCTATACTAATCGATTTTTCATCCACATATTCTACTATTACTGATCAGTTTTTTTCATATAATCTACTATTACTTTTTCTTATAAATTCCTGCAAAAATCCCGCTTACCAGAAGAACAGCCCCCATGCTCAGAAGTAAAATGGGCATGTCAAAACCTTTTGCCTGATTTTCAAATACGGGAGGAGGAGAAGAATTATTGTTGGAGTTGTTATCAGGAGTAGTTACCGGTGCCTGAGGCATGGGAAGGCGGGGGTTAAGGTACTGATAAACAGGAGAGAACTTTACCAGCACTCCATCTGCTCCGCCGTATATTTTCTCCACTGTGAGGTTCAAAATCTCCGTAGAATTATTAGAATATATAAAAGTGTCACCCTCGCCGACAATAGCGTCTTCAATAGAAGTGTCGTCTCTGCACAGTTCGATCCATACCCTGTTGCCTTCAGAATTAGCGCCTTTTACGTGGAGCTGATAATCCTGCAACAAAGAGTAATAGTCACCTGAGCGTACATAAATCTCGTCCCCATCAATTAGAATAATCGAAAGCCTCCCATTAGATGCTCCTGCGGTGGGAGAGACTGCACAGGCAATGAGAATTGAAAATATAAAAATGACCGGGATTGAAAAAAAAAGAGCTGAAATGAATTTCATTCCTTTACTGCTCTTTTTTTCGCATTTATTTGGGACGCGCATAAATGCATCTACCTGCAATAATTTCTTCCTTAGTATTATCTGCCTTCCTTATGATAAGGGCTCCGTCAGGAGTTACTCCAACCGCCCTTCCCTCTATAATCCTGGAAGGCGTGGTGACTTTTACCTCCCTACCAATTGTATCCGAGAGGGCGAGCCAGTCATTGAGAATATGAGAGAACGGCTGGGTTTTGAAGCTTATGTACTGCTGCTCAAGCTCGAAAAGGAAATCCTGAAGGAAAGAAACCCTCCTGATGTGTTTTCCGAGTTCCACTTTAAGGGTGGTCGAGCCTGCACGGAAAGATTCGGGGATGTCTTTTAAATCCATATTTACATTGATTCCTATACCGAGGACAACATAATCCACCCTGTCTACTTCAGCCTTTGCTTCGGTAAGGATTCCGCATACTTTTTTCCCGTTTATACGGACATCGTTTGGCCACTTGATACGGGCATCGAGCCCCATATCACGGATAACATTTGCAACTGCAAGCCCGGCAACAAGGGTCAGCCTTGAGGCATGCCTGAGAGGGATCCCAGGCTTAAGTATTACTGACATCCATATTCCGCCGTGAGGGGAGACCCATTCCCTGCCCATGCGGCCCCTGCCTCCTTTCTGTATCTCGGCAATGACAAGAGCTCCTTCTTCTTCGGAAGCTGCGATCTCTTTCGCAACACTGTTGGTGGAGCTTACCTCCTCGAAGTAATGAATTTTTTTACCCAGGAGAGTTGTTTTGAGCCCCATCTGAATCTCATCAGGGTACAGGAGTTGAGGAACGGATTTCAGGACATATCCTCTTTTCGGAGATGACTCTATTTCGTATCCATCAGCCTGGAGGGATTTAATGTATTTCCATACCATTGTCCTGGAAATTCCAAGCTTGAGCCCCAGCTCTTCTCCAGAAACCGGAGTCTTTTGCGCATCTTTAAGTGCCTTAATAATTCGAGACCTTTTATCTCCCATCCGTGCACCCCATACAAATGTATATGTTCCACCGTATATATTCTCTTAGTCCAGACATATGGTCATACCCTGATAAGCCGGAAAATCTTTTTCCTCTTTTCCGAAGAGTGAAAAGCATCACCGCTGTGTTTTCTGGGCCATGTTAACATAGGCATGTACAGCGGCCGTGATTGCTGCAACTTTCTTGTCCTTAGCCTCAAGGGCCGAAGCCAGAGTAGCACCTTTCTCACTGTCAGCCTTAACGACGTGTTCTACAGCCTCAAGGATATTCTCCTCTTCGATAAAGCTGGTTGTCATGTCGCCTCTGCGGAATGCAGGGTTCCTCATAACAGCTTTATGGAAAGGGATATTGGTTTTTACTCCAACGACCACATACTCGTAGAGTGCCCTGTCCATCCTGGCGATAGCTTCTTCTCTTTTTCTGGACCAGACACAGAGCTTGGAAATCATGGAGTCATAATAAGGAGAGATTGTATAGCCTGTATGAACTCCGCTGTCCACCCTTACTCCGGGCCCTCCTGCAGAACGGTACCTCTGGATCTTTCCAGGGGAAGGAGCAAAATCATTCAGGGGATCTTCGGCATTTATTCTGCATTCGATTGCATGCCCGTCAATAACTATATCTTCCTGTTCAAAATCGAGTTTGTCTCCCCAGGCGATCCTGATCTGTTCCCTGACAATATCAATTCCGGTTACCATTTCGGTAATTCCATGTTCCACCTGAAGGCGGGTATTGACTTCAAGGAAATAGAAATTCCCTTTAGAGTAAAGGAATTCGACGGTCCCTGCGTTTACATAACCAATTGCTTTTGCAACCTTTACGGCAGCCTCCCCCATCTGCTTCCTGAGTTCCGGAGTCATTATAGGGGAAGGAGCTTCTTCAATCAGCTTCTGGTGCCTTCTCTGGATTGAGCATTCCCTGTCTGAGAGGTAGACCATATTACCATGAGAGTCAGCAAGGATCTGGATCTCTATATGCCTTGGCTCTTCCACGTACTTTTCGATAAATACGGAAGAATCCCCGAAAGCGGAACCTGCCATCTGCCTTGTAGAGCTTAAGGATGTGGCAAGCTCTTCCCTGGAGTGGACAACCTTCATCCCTATTCCACCGCCTCCGGCAGACGCTTTGATAAGGACAGGATAGCCGATCTTTTCTGCAATTTCCATGGCTTCTTCAGGGTCCTCAACTGCGTCCTTTGTTCCGGGAACTACAGGGACTCCGGCTTTCATCATGAGGTGCCTTGCTCTGATTTTGCTTCCCATTTCGGCAATTACATTGCTTGGAGGGCCTATGAAAATAATGCCTTCTTCCTCACAGCGCTTTGCAAAAGCAGGGTTTTCGGAAAGAAAACCGTAGCCGGGGTGGATTGCCTCAGCTCCGGTGTTTTTTGCAACCTCAATGATAGCTTCCATATTCAGGTAGCTCTGGCTTGAAGGGGCAGGCCCTATCAGATAGGCTTCATCAGCATACTTGGCAAAAAGGGCGCTTTTGTCAGCCTCGGAACAGACAGCAACTGTTGAAATCCCGAGCTCCCTGCAGGCACGCATAACCCTGATTGCTATTTCACCGCGGTTTGCAACGAGTACTTTTTTGAACATGATACCTTCCACCTTTCCCGATTTACTCGATTGAAAGGATGATATCTCCGGGCGCGACGGTGTCCCCTTCGGCTACAAAGATTTCCTTAACTATTCCCGAGCGTGGGGCATGAACCGCATTCTCCATCTTCATGGCTTCGATAACAGCTACGGTGTCTCCTTCCCGGACGGTATCTTCTACTTTAACCTTAAGGGAAAGTACCATGCCCTGCATTGAGCTGGTAACCCCTCCTTTAACGTATTCTGCGCTTGGCTTTTTAGGCGACGCTTCAGAGATGGAAACTCCGCCGCCTAGAGGCTCGACCCTGACTTCGTAGACCTCATCGTCCACCTCAACCTTGAAGTGTGTAGGAATTGTGTATTCCTGAGGAGTCGCCGGGGCAGGGGTGATAACAGCCAGGGCTTCTTCTTCCATTTCCCCTTTCAGGAACTTGGGAGCAATTGCCGGATAGAGTATGTATGTAAGGATATCTTCTTCAGAATTTGCAATGCCCATTTCTTCTGCTTCTTTTTTTCTCTTCTCATACTCAGGCTTGAGAAGGTCTGCAGGGCGGCAGTGAATCGGTTCTTCATCGCCTATGATCTTTCCTATGATCTCAGGGCTGATCGGGGCTGGAGAACGTCCGTAGAGTCCGCGTACGTAGTCCTTTACCTCTTTCGGGATGACCTTGTAGCGTTCTCCCATGAGAACATTGAGTACAGCCTGTGTGCCTACGATCTGGCTTGTGGGAGTAACAAGAGGAGGATAACCGAGCTCTTCTCTGACCTTTGGCATCTCTTGAAGCACTGCCCCGTATTTATCGAGGGCATTCTGCTCTTTCAACTGAGAAACAAGATTGGAGAGCATTCCTCCCGGGATCTGGTAGATAAGAACATTGGTGTCAATCTGCTCGGAAATAGGATCGAGGATTCCTCTGTACTTTTCTTTCAGGTCTTTGAAGTACCTGACAGCCTCTTCAAAAGCCCCAAGGTCAAGTCCTGTATCATAGGGGGTTCCCTGAAGAGCTGCAACAACGGTCTCGGTAGGAGGCTGGGAGGTTCCCCATGCCAGAGGAGAGAGTGCCGTATCCAGAACGTCCACTCCGGCAGGGCAGGCTGCCATATAGCTCATAGGAGCCATTCCCGAAGTACAGTGACAGTGGAGAGAAATAGGGATAGAAACCTCTTTTTTCATGGCACTGATTATTTTTGCCGCTTCATTTGGAGAAAGAAGGCCTGCCATATCTTTGATACAGAGCGAATCACATTCCAGCTCTTCAAGCTGTTTTGCGAGTCCTACATACTTTTCTACTGTATGTACAGGACTTATAGTGTAGCAGACCGTGCCCTGGACATGAGCTCCCAGCCTTTTTGCCACTTTTATGGAAAGCTCCATGTTCCTGACATCATTTACAGCGTCAAAAACCCGGAATATATCAATGCCGTTTTCATAGGACTTGGTTACGAACTTTTCAACCACATCGTCCGAATAATGCCTGTATCCTACGAGGTTCTGGCCGCGGAGAAGCATCTGAGCATATGTGTTGTCCATATTTTTCTTAAGGTCCCTGAGGCGCTGCCAGGGGTCTTCGTTAAGATAGCGAATACAGGAGTCGAAAGTGGCACCTCCCCACATCTCGAGGGAAAAATACCCAATCTGGTCCAGTTGTTCAACCACTTCGAGCATATCCCTTGTCCGCATTCTGGTTGCCAGGAGGGACTGGTGTGCGTCCCGGAGGACGGTTTCAGTAATTTTTACACGCATGGATGAGCCTCTTAAATCGGATCAAAAAACAGAATTTATTGAAACATGCGTCTATATATTCTCCAGAAAACTGTCCAGTTTTCAGGGCATACAGAGCCTGTTTGAGCCTGTTTTTTGATCCGGTTCTGTCAAAGCATAAAATCTCCTGACAGCGGTTTATTGCAGAAACCTGCAGTTTACCTGGAGGGGAATTTATCCGGCATTGTAGGACCGAATCTGAGTTACCGCTTAAATTAACAGGAGAAAACTGATATTAATGGTATATACCGCAAAACTTACCTGTCCTGCGTTGATACGAATATTTTTATTAATACCATTGTTAACAAGTAAATACTTTTCGCTGCCGTTAACATTAGGTATACTCTTTTGAAAAGGAGAATCAAGGACTGAAAAAATAGTTGTAATACAACAATAAGAAAGTTCCGGATTCCGATTTAAAAAAGGAAAAAAAGAAAATAAAACAAAAGAAATTCCTATTAAAATTAAATCTCCATTAAGAGTTACTTTATGTGGATGTATTTTTTTGTCTTCGCCCTACAAAGAGCCACTGATCATAAGCACCTTCTGAATCCGTATTATCCACAATTTCTCCGTCTACACCTGCCCTGAAAAGGGCATCTGCAAGTATTTCAATCTCGGGTTTGCTGCTTACGGTAAAGAGCAGGACTGCGCCATCAGCTGCAACGGAAACAGCTTCTCTTACAATACGGACCCAGAGCCCTTTGTTAAATTCGTAGACGAGCCCCAGCATAAAACCCATTACAGCATCAAAACTTCCCGGCTCAAAGTATCTTGACACGGCTGCTGCATCCATAACCATAACTCTCTGAGGGTTAAGGACCCCCTGTTCGAGCCCCTGGCAGATAGTACATTTGTTTATTTCTATTGCAAGGGGGTCAAGCCCGGATCTGTAAAGTGCGAGTGTTGACATTCCATTCCCACAGCAGACCTCAAGCAGCCTGCCTTCGGGGTAATAACCTTTTTTTCGGAGAAGTTCAAGGATTTCGGCAACCCTTTTTATGCGGTTTTCCGAAAAAACATTGCCATAGGACTCAGGTTTTACTGAGCAGCTGGTGCAGAGGTTCCGGTTAACAAGCATAAGTGAGTAATATTCGTTTACTGCGTTAAACCATGTTTCGTGGAGGAGTTCAATGTCCTTTTCAGGAGAGGTGAGGTTGAGAAGGGAATCTGCAAGAGTTTCAAATTTCTCTTTCAGGGCAGGCTGGGCAAAAGCTCCGGTAAATACCGACCAGAAATCTACAGGAACGTCCTCGTCTGCAGGATTGAAAAACAGCAGTCCGGTTGTGTGACCTGCCTGCCTTACTCTTATAATCCTGATATTCTCAATATCTGGAAAATTTAAAAATCTGTTAAGATATTGAAGGGTAAGTTCAGGGTTTCTCTGGGAGGTGTAACTTTCTTCTATAAGATAGATATCTTCGTCTATTCCAAGGAGTTCCTGTAAGAGCATGTTTGATTAGATTCGAATAATCCGATATCAAGATTTCGAAAAAGAGACTCAAAACAGAGAGGCAGGTATTCGAAAGAGAACAGACTAAGAAAAATTAAGAGAGTAAGAAATTGGGAGAACCTTGTATAAAAAACTTCCCAGAGTTGACAGTTAGTTAGAAATCTCCATAAAAATAATTAGGAATAAAAAAAGATAAAAATAGGCTTTACAAAGTAAATAGAGGGGAAAAAGAGCATTAAAGGCTGAATAAGATGGAAAGGAAACTCCGATATAAGCAAAAGTATTTATAGAATCTAAATACAAAAACAGAGATTAGAAGGAATTTATATTAAATAAAAGAAGCTTGGAGGATAATATGGCAGCAAAAGTTATACCGTTCGCACCAATCGAGCGTTTAATAAGGACAGCGGGTGCTCACAGAGTGAGCGAGAGTGCAGGAATGGCTCTTACGGAGATTCTGGAAGAATACGGGCTTCAAATATCAAAAGAGGCTATAAAGCTTGCAGAGCATGCGGGCAGGAAGACCGTAAAGGCTGAAGACATAAAACTAGCTAAAGAAATGCTGTAAATAATTCTGCTGGATAATAAAAAGAACTGAAAAATGCTGAAAAACAGCATTTTACCTATTTTTACCTGAGACTGGTTATGCAGTTGCGGCTTCAACCTCAACTACTGAGAGGGATTCCACAGGACAATTCTTTGAGCAAGCCCCGCAGCGGATGCAGATTTCGTCATCAATTATTGCCATTCCATCAATGATCCGGAGTGCAAGTTCGGCAGTTTCGGGATCAAAGTCATCGCTTTTCATTGCTTTTGCGTTCACGGGGCAGACGGAATAGCATATCCCGCACCCAATACACTTTTCAGACTGAACTATCTTTTTGTTTTTTTTATCTGCCTTTGCCATTAGAGTCACCTCAAAAATACGATAGAATTGCCAGACAACGGGGAATAAGCCGTATGAGAAGCTGTAAAAACAGGGCTGGCTGCAAATATAAAGAGAAATTTATATTTGTTCTGTCTATGCTATATTTGATATTTTTAAGATATATGAATATTTCGAAAGCCTGACCTGAAGGTCATGCCAGCGAAAAGGTTTCGAAAGCCTGACCTGAAGGTCATGCCCCTAAAATAAGTTCAAACAGGCTCATTCCTGTCATGGTAACAGCGGTTACAATAATTCCTGCGATCAATATGCCTGCAGCAATTGCAGGAAATGAATTCCTGAACTTTATTCCAAACACAAAAGCTGCTGCGCATCCCGTCCACGCCCCGGTAACAGGCAGAGGAATGGCAACGAAGAGCGTCAGGGCGAGTAGCCCGTATTTCTCAAAATTCTCAGTATGGTTCCTGCGGGTTCTTGAAAAGAGCCACGTAAAGAATATATCAAAGATACGGTAGCGACGCAGGTAATTCGAAACCGGCTCAAGGAAGAGAAGGAGTGGGATTACAGGGAGAAGATTTCCGAGAACCGAAAGGAAATAAGCCTCAAGAGGTTCCATGTGGTAGATACCCATTGCAACAGGGATTGCACCTCTTAATTCCGAAACAGGAATAGCTCCAATAAGCAGAACTGCAAGCCAGTGAGGCACAGAAGCCAGCATTTCTACCAGTAAGTTTTCAACGGACATGATGATCAGGAGTGGTAATTATAATCTTTTAAAAGAAAAGGCTCTTTTGAACGGCCTTTTCCATTTACTTTTCAGAGATCTGGAAATAGAATTGAAGTATTGATATAAATACCGCATGTGAAATATATTTTTTAGAATTACGGATTATTTCACAACTTATTTTTTCACAACTTATTTTTTCACAACTTATTTTTTCATAACTTATTTTTTCATAACTTATTTTTTCATAACTTACTTTCATTCTTCTCTCGATAGAGCAAAATGTGCAAGCAGGGCTTCCAGCTGGATTTTTTCGCTTGCTCCTTCAGTCAGTCTGAAGTCTGTTTCCCCGATAATATCCACAAGTCCGACAATATCCCTTTCCGAAAGCCCGAGGTCCAGAATCATGAGGTTATCCATTTCGGAAACCACCCTGTATATCTGCCCCACGATATCTTCTCCGGAAAGCCCTTCTTCATAAAGAAGCCTGTTAAGCTCTTTTCTGGCAACCCTGAAGTTTCCGCGCAAAGCGGTTTCAATCAGGTTTTTAATCTCCTCAGGGTTCGCAGTTGCCGTGGTCCTGTAAATGGTTTCCCTGGAGATAGGTTTTTCGACATCAATGAAAGCGGCAGCCTGGAGAGAGTTGACAGCTTTACGCATATCCCCCTGAGCTACATAAATCAGGGCTTCATACCCACCATCTGTGATGGACAGGTCCTGTTCTTTAGCAATATACTCAAGACGTTCTCTGATGGCCTTATCGGAAAGCCTCCTGAACCTGTAAACCGCACATCTGGACTGGATAGGCTCAATGATCTTGGAGGAATAGTTACAGGAAAGAATAAAACGGCAATTGCTGCTGAATTTTTCCATCGTCCTGCGGAGTGCGGACTGGGCATCCGAGGTGAGGGCATCAGCTTCATCAAGGAAAATGATTTTGAAAGGGGCTCCGCCCATAGGAGCGGTTTTTGCAAAGTTTTTGATTTTATTTCGGACAATATCAATACCCCTTTCATCGGAGGCATTGAGTTCCGTAAAATTTTCCCGCCATAAATCTTCTCCGAAGATCTCCCTTGCTATTGAAACTGCAGAAGCTGTTTTTCCTACACCGGGAGGGCCGGAAAAGAGGAGGTGAGGAAGGTTTTTAGTTGCCACATAAGACATCAGGCGCTCGATTGTTTCTTCCTGTCCTGCTACCTGATTAAGCCTGACAGGCCTGTATTTTTCAATCCAGATCTCTTCTTTAATCTTAAAGTCCTCCATTTGTGCTTGCACCTTAATTAGAGAAGATAATATTTAAACTTTCGAATGTTTTCGATATTTCTGGCATATCGACCGCATTTCGAAAGAAGAATACTAAAGAGAACGCCATCCCGGATATATAATTTTGGGATTGCCTGCCAGGGTACAGAATCAGGAATAACAGATAGAAGATTACATCATTAAATTTAGACAGTTGACGGTTTGAGATATTCCATTATTTTAGCACTCTCAGGTTTTATGAGATAATAATTATCAGAACACAGAAAAAGACTGACAGGTAGAAAAGAACCGGTCAGAGCTGAAAGGGCGGTTAAATTTCCTAAAAAAGTTAATCAGTCAAGGTATACCGTATGCAGAGTCTCATAGATAGGACCTTCAGGAGTAAGAGTACTTTTTTTAAGAAGAACTTTGTTCACCTGCATACTTCCAATCTCGATATTCTTTAATTCTTTAAGGATATTTATAAAAGAATTTTTTTGATCTTTATTCAGAGATTTTACCCTTGCAAGAGTCGCATGGGCAGTAAAACCTCTTTCTTCCTCTTTGAACCCGAAGGGTTTCAGTACTGTTTCCACATCATTGTGAAGAGTTTCAAAGTTTCCTGCCGATCTCAGCCACAGGACTTTAGGGTTTGAAGGCTTAGGAAAAACCCCAAGACCCCCGATTTTTGCTTCGAAAGGCTCGCACATAATGGAATCAAGAGCTGCAGCAATGGATGGGACCTTTGATTCTTTAATATCGCCCAGAAACTTCAGGGTTATATGAACAATTTCGGGGTTAACAAACTTCAGGTCAAACTCTGAAAACCTTTCCTGAACCTGGCGGATTTTCTCCCCGAAACCAGGATCTAGCTCCACTGCGACAAATGTCCTTATCAACGCTTTCACCATTATAAATTAGAAAGAAGAAACAGAAAAACGTTTCTATAGGTTTATGTTTTCGAAAAAACAGATCCGGAATATAGATACCCTGAAGAATTGTAAACTCGTGTGAACATAATAACAAATAGAAAAAGAAAAGGAAATAAGTATCTGAAGTTGAGAAAAAGATAGTAAAGAAAAAGAGAAAAATGGGGTCAAACACAGAACAATTATAATATATCAGATATTACACTAGGAAATAAACAGGCTTATTAAGTATGCAGTTACCGTTAATGTTAACTGCAAGAAATAATGTTAACCGGTGGAAATAACACTTATCCACAGAAACAATAATTAACTTAAAAATCCAACACCAGATTATAAAAATAAACTTAGAGTAAAAAAGCAGGACTTATAAAATGATTGCGTAAAAAGGGGTGAGTGACATGGAAAGAGCACGTGTAATTGCAGAAGCGGCAGCCCATATTTCCCGGGAACTCGGTGCTGTCGCAATTATGGTCTCCGGAGATTTGAATTTTGAAGGGATTGAAACCGGAGAAATTCCTGTATATTATATTTCCATGCGCCCTAAAAGCATAATAGACCACCTCGTAGCAACCAGCAAAGATGGAAAAAGTCCTGTAAAAGAACTGGGTGATCAGCTCACCAGGGAAGCTTCGGGAAATGTTGAATACGTGCAGCATGCCGCAGCTATAGAATACGCACTTGAAGGCCCCAAAAACGGGATTGTGGTAGGGGTTATTGAAACCCGCGGGTCCAGCTCCATTATAGTCCATAACCTGGATGACAACCCTCTCATAAAAGCTATGAAAGAATGTGAAGAGAGAGTCAACCCTGAAGTAATGAATGCAGTCCTGAAAATCGCTTTTGATATCGCCCTTACGGGCAGGGAAGGAAAAAAAATAGGGGCTGCCTTTATTGTGGGTGACTCCGAAGAAGTCCTTAAACGCTCTCACCAGATAATCCTTAACCCTTATGAAGGCCATGAGGAAGCCCACAGAAACATACTCGACAGAAGAAACTGGGAGTCTATAAAGGAGTTTGCCCTGCTTGACGGGGTTTTTGTAATAGACGAGACTGGCATTGTCCGTGCAGCAGGGAGATACCTTGACGTGGACGGAAAAAATATAGATATTGAAAAAGGGCTTGGTGGACGTCATGTCTCAGCAGCTGCCATCAGCAGGGATACGGTAGCAATTTCAGTTACAGTTTCAGAGTCAGGTGGAGTCCTCAGAGTATATAAAGACGCAAAAGAAACCATTTGCATGGAGTCCTTACAACCTGCATCCAGATACGTATGAACCTGGAGTGCAGAAAAAATTAACTGATTTTTAATTCCCTGACTATTATTTCCGGTTCTATGGTTTTTCTCACAGTTATGAAAAGCCCGGGATATTCATTAATAAAGAGAAAGCACATACCTTTTAATATGCAAAAAACCGGAAAACAGAGAGTAGTCCCATGAGCAGACAGATTTTTTACATGCCTTTCAGCCTGAGATTCCTTTTCTTATTAATAATCATAACAATCTTCGGACTGGGTTCTCTGTTTCTGGGAGTCATAGTTTCTGCTTTCATGAAAATAGGATTTTCCGCAGAGGACGCCCTCTTAATTCTCTTCCTGTCTCTCCTTGGAAGCGGAATCAATATCCCGCTGACAACTCTGAAATCCGATATTCCGGTCGTCAAGGATAATTATATAAAGTTCTTCGGGATTTCCTACAGGATTCCTACCCGCCAGATTGTCAGGAATGAAACCTTACTTGCTATCAATGTGGGAGGAGCGGTTATCCCTGTCCTGATTTCCGCTTACCTTCTTACGCAATTCCCTTCTTCTCTCCTTCTTGCAGGAGCCGGTGTGGCGATTGTTGCAATTGTGACTCATTCCGTAGCAAGACCGATCAAAGGAGTGGGTATTGCAACCCCTGCTCTGATCCCACCCCTTACATCTGTCCTTTCCGCAGTCCTGCTCACCTCGATAGTCCATATTCCAGGCTGCCCTGCAGAACCGTGCCGTGTTATTATTGCCTACACCGGAGGAGTACTCGGGACCCTCATAGGAGCTGACCTGCTTAACCTGGGAAAAATTAAGAACCTTGGAGCTCCGGTTGCAAGCATAGGAGGAGCAGGCACCTTTGATGGGATATTTTTAAGCGGGTTTATCGCCCTTCTCCTGATCTGAAAAAATCCTCCTGACCTGAGAAAATCCTCCTGATCTGAAAAAAGCAGTCTCTAAGTAACTGGCATATCCATTTCAGAACATGGAGAAATACCTTATCTGTCCCCCTGAACCGCACTGTATCCTTTAGTGTCAGTCAGGCTAAGATCTTTCATAATCATGACCGTGTTTAAATAAAAAAATCTGTAGTGACCTTCATCGGAATTGTGGTCTTGCAAAAACGGATAGTGTTGCGACACAATTGCAACTACAAAAAGTAATAAGGTTTCCTGTCCCGAGGCGCAACTCGAGAAAGAAACCCTAAAAATTCAAAAAAGATAGGAGAGATAATTCTCAAAGAGAACAGGCTTCTAAGAGAATAATACTCCATTATATTTCTTACCTGATATTTCTTACCTGATATTCCTCACCTGATATTCCTCATATGGAATAACAGATTAGCTCTTTCTTCTGAGAGCCAGACACATCATAACCCCGATAATTCCGGAGATGATTCCAAATCCCGGAAGCTTTGTAGAGGAACCCTCCGCAGCTTCTTCAGGGTGACTTTCCTTATCTTCCATGCCTGCTGTTCCAGAAGATGGAGCTGTCCTGTGATCTGCTGAGACATTTTCAGACTCGTTTGATTCTGAGGTTATATTAGTCTCCTCTGTGGAATTAGCTATCGGCACGGTGGCATTTTTGTCTTCAACAACCACATCTGTCGCAGGATAGATGATGTACCCTTCAGGGGAAATGCTGCCTTTTCCTTTATCCGAGGTCTGGAAGTACCAGGAGTCGGTGAAGTAGTTCTTTTTATCCTTATCAAGGTTCAGGGTAATACACTTTGAATTTTCAAGGACAATTCCGTCTTTGGAAGTTTCTATTACCTCAAATCCCTGGTATTCATCCCCGTTTTTGATAATAAGGATGTCATCTTTGTCAATAAGCCAGGTATACTTGAAAACTGCGAAGGAATCGGTAGCGCTCATGAAAACCGAGTCAACATAGGTGATGAAGTAAAGCTGGTCA
>WPCJ01083864.1_pt1 | contig 23250 bp, 16 predicted proteins | sample 5399831 | NCBI WGS metagenome assembly WPCJ01 (sample SAMN12869470, study PRJNA574797) | sludge metagenome | isolation source: wastewater treatment of pH10 | place: China:Beijing | collected 2019-05-20 | reverse complement strand
GACCGGCGCGGCTGCGGTGTTCGCTCCGAGGCGCGGGTGGAGGATCCGGTCGATCCACGAGCGGGTGTGCTTCTGCTCGCCCAGCATCGCGCCGCGAACCATGCTCGAGATGACCTCCATCGCGATGCACAGGAGGAAGATGACGAGCGCGATGCCGAGACCCTTGCCGTAGTTCAGCGACTTGAAGGCGTACGACATCTCCAGGCCCAGACCGGCCACCCCGACGTAGCCGAGCACGACGCTGCCTCGCAGGTTGATGTCGTTGCGATGCAGCACGGTGGCCACCCAGCTGGGCAGCACCTGCGGGAGGATCCCCGCAGAGAACTCCTGCATCTTCGAACCGCCCGCGGCACGGATCGCGAGACGGGGGCCCTCGTCGATCTGCTCGATCGCATCGGCGAACATCTTCGAGATCATGCCGATCGAGTGGATGCCGATGGCGAGGATGCCAGGAAGGGTGCCGAGCGAGAACATCAGCACGAACGCCATCGCGAGGACCACATCGGGGAGCGCACGGGTGAGCACGCCGATGAATCGAGCGGCGGCCCGCCAGCCGTTGCCCGGAGTCGTGTTGGACGCGGCGAGGTAGGCGATCGGCACCGAGAGAACCGCGGCCAGCAGGGTTCCGACGAGCACGAGACCGACGGTGAGTGCGATCAGCCAGACGAGATCCCCGGGCGCGGGGAACGTGAGTCCGCCGATGCGGGCCATGAAGTTCTCGGCGTTGCCCCAGCTCTGCACCATGGCGGGGATCGAGATGTCGACGTCACGGACGGCGAGGATACCGAGGACCAGGAGCGCGACAAGGGTGAGGGATGCCGCGATGCGTTCCGGGGAGACCACCCGCTTCGGGGCGCGCTCCCTCACCTGTCCCGCCTGCCGAGAAGCCGCCCCGCCGCCCCGCGTCGAGGAGTCCGTCGACGCGTCGACAGCCGTCATGATGCGGCCACCTGTGCCGCCGCCTCGACGAGTTCTTCCTGGACGGCACGGATCTCGGCGGTCGTGGTGGCGACGCGGCCGTAGATCTCCATGACCTGGGCCTTGGTGAGGTCGCCGGTCGGGGTGTCGAGCACGACCTGGCCGTGGCGGAGTCCGACGATGCGGTCGGCCCAGCTGATCGCGAGGTCGACCTGGTGCAGGCTGCACACGACGGTGAGTCCCTCGTCGGCGGCGATCTCGCGGATCAGTGCCATCACCTGCTCACTCGACTCCGGGTCGAGCGAGGCGACCGGTTCGTCGGCGAGCAGGATGTCGGGCTTCTGCATGAGGGCACGGGCGATGGCCACCCGCTGCTGCTGTCCCCCCGAGAGGGTGTCGCTGCGCTGGTACGCGCGGTCGAGCAGTCCGACCCGGTCGAGGTGCTCGAGTGCGGTGACCTTCGCGGCTCGCGAGTAACCCCAAAGCCCGAGGCGCGGTCCGCGCAGGTCGGAGAGCGAACCGGTGAGGACGTTCTCGAGCACCGTGAGCGAGGGCACGAGCTCGAACTGCTGGAAGATGAAGCCCACGCGGCTGCGGAGGTCGCGCAGTGCCCGTCCCTTGAGCGAGGGGACCTCGGCTCCCAACACCTCGACCGAGCCCGAGGTGGGGATCTCGAGGCCGTCGAGGTGGCGCAGCAGGGTCGACTTGCCCGAGCCGGAGAGCCCGAGAAGCACGACGATCTCGCCGCGGGACACCTCCAGCGAGGCGTCCTGCAACGCAGTGGTCGTCCCGAAGGTCTTCGTCACGCCATCGAGGCGGATGAGGGCGTCGGATGCCGAGGCGGTCATGTCGTGGCTCCTGTGGTGTGGTGAGTCGTGCGGTGGTGCCCTCCGTCTCGTCCGTGCGAGGCGGACGGGACGGAGGGCGCCGATGAGGCGAGGTGGTCAGGCCGGGCTCAGGCCTTGCACTGCTCCGCTTCGGTCTCCTTGCAGATGTCGCGGATCAGGTCGTAGTACGCGTCGTCGACCGGCTTCGTGGCGTAGAACACACTGCGGAAGGAGTCGGTGTCGGCGCTGTCGATGCCTGCGGCGATGATGTCGTCGATCGTGATCTCGGAGAGTCCGTCGATGAGCTTCTTCGAGACGTCGTCGGGGAGCGTGGACGAGTAGACGAGCGGTGCACCGGGCACCATGGTCTCGTCGATGACCTTCACCTTGTCCGACTTCTCGACTTCGGAGTCCTCGGCGAAGCCCGCCTCGCACTCGACACCCTCGCCGACCTTGGTGACGCTGACGTCGTGCTTGCCGGCGAAGACCGGGGTGATGTCGGCCTTCGGGTCGATGCCGGCCTCGAGCAGGTTGTACGACGGGAACAGGTAGCCCGAGGTCGAGGACGGGTCGACGAAGCAGACCTTCTTGCCCTTGAAACCGTCGATGCTCGTGATGTCGCTGTCTGCGGGGACGATCGCCTGCGAGTAATAGCCCGGCTCCTGGCCCTCTTCGGTCACGATCGAGGAGATGGGAGTGAGTTTGGCGCCGTTGTTGGTGGCGGTGACGTAGGTGAAGCCCGAGAACGACGCCACGTCGACCTTGCCGGCCACGGCGGCCTCGATGAGCGCCGCGTAGTCGGTCGACTCGTGGTACTCGACGGACTTGCCCGTGAGGTCGGCGATGTAGTCCATCAGCGGCTGGTAGTTGGTCTCGGTGTCGACCGAGTCGGGCACGACGCCGAAGACGAGCGTGTTCTCGTCGACCGCGAATCCGCTCGCAGAGGACGACCCGTCGGCGCCCGAGGCACCGGTCGCCTCAGCCGAGCCCGAACAGGCGGCGAGACCGAGCGCGAGGATCGCGACACCGGCGAGGGCGGGAAGAGCGCGAAGCTTCATGAGGACCTTTCAGAGTGGGAGGGGTGATCCACGGAAGACTCTGACAGGTGCCGCACCGAGATATGTACCTAACTCGGAAGAGTTCAGAACTCGTTTACCGGGCATTCGCCTGGATGAACGCTCTTGGAACGCGATCGCGTGGGTGGGCATGACGAAGTAATGTACCTATGTGGCGGAAGCTGTGTACACCCAGATCGCTGACGACCTCCGCGCTCGGATCGCCGACGGCGGGTTGCGCCCGGGAGACGACGTCCCGACCGAGGCGGAGCTCGCGCAGAGGTGGCAGACCTCGCGCGGCCCGATCCGCAATGCGTTGGCGGCTCTTCGCGCAGAGGGCCTGATCGAGACGACGCGCGGCCGCCCCGCGCGCGTGGTGGCGCGCAAGGCCAATCAGGCGGTGGACGTGTCGGTGCCCTTCACACGCTGGGCGCGCGAACTCGGGGTGTCCCCCGGCGCCCAGACCCAGGAGCTGAGCCTGCGGCGCGCCGGCGCCCTGGGGGCGGTGCTCGGCGTCGACGAGAGCGACACCATCGTGAGCGTCGTGCGACTGCGCTTCCTCGACGGGCGCCCAACCATGCTCGAGCGCCTCAACTACACCGAGGTCGCGGGGCGTCACCTGTTCGAGGTGAACCTGGATGAGGTCTCGATCACCGAGTATCTGGCGTCGGTGGGACACCCCATCGTCACCCTGGAGCACGTGATCGACGCAGTCGCAGCTGATGACCAGGATGCCGCACTCCTGCGCGTTCCACGCGGCACGCCGATCCTGCGCCTCACCCGCACCTCGCGCGACGCGGAGGGACGAATCTTCGAGGCGTCGGAGGACCGCTACCTGAGCGAGGTCGTACGTTTCACCGTCGCCGCGTCGGGAATCTCCACCGATGGGCACTACATGCGAGCGGTGGGCGCGTAGCCCGGGGCCAGAACGGGGCCGGAAAATCGCCCGTTAACGCAGATGGCGATCGCGAGCGCGCAAAGTGTTTCAGAAGCCAGAAAGACCGCGCTCGCGATCGCAGCGCTGGGGACGCTTTATCTGGGGAGCCTCCAGAATACGGAGAGACTCAACCCGGAACGTAGGGCCGAACGTCGAGGTTTATCTAGACTTTTGTCCAGATTTTGCGGTCATCGACGAAGCGTGCTCACACACTCTAGAGCATCAGACGACCGGAAGGCGGGCCGACACGACCCAGGATCCTTCCTCTTCGCCGGCACTGAACTGTCCGCTCGCTCCCATCACACGCTCCGCCATGCGGGTGAGACCCGTACGACTCGAGGAGAGCTCCCGGCGTGGGGTGGTCGGAAGAGGACTCCGGAGGATGAGATGTGCGACCTCGTCGTCGACCGCGAGGTGCATCTGCACTTCGCCGGGGCCGGCGTACTTGAGGATGTTCGTGGCGGACTCGCGTGTGATGCGCGCGAGGACGATCTCGACCGCACGCGGGATGCGCTCGTCCCGAGGATCTCCCACGCGGTCCACGGAGTGACCTGCAGCCTCGAATTCTTCCTGGGCCTCGTCGATCGCCGCAGCGAGGTCACCGGTCTGCACGCTCGAGGATTGTGGTCCGTCGTCGGCGAGTTCGATCACGAACCGGAGATCGGTCATCGCCTTGCGCGCGGCGACGCGAATCGCCTCTTGCGAATCTGTACTTGTCTGGGGGTCTTCGAGCATCTGCACGTGCAACGACACCACCGTGAGGTGGTGAGCGATGCTGTCATGCAACTCACCGGCGATCCAGCGCCGCTCGGCGAGTACTGCTTGGCGCTCCTGTTCGGCCGCCGCCTGGAGTTCGCGCTCAAGGCGGCTGCCACGGGCGAACGCGAGCCGAAGGGCGAACCCGACGGCTCCGGCCACCGTGGCGAAGACGAGGAAGAGACCGACATTCACATCGGCGTCAGCGTCGCCGTAGGCGACGACTGCTGTCGCGATGAGGAACGCACCGGTGTAGGCGAGGATCAGGGAAGTCCACCCCAGCCTCATGACCAGACCCGACGCGACTGCGGCGGCGGTCAGAACCTGGGACTCGGTTCCCACGAGAAAGGATGACGCGAACACGACGCCGAGGGCGCATGTCGCAAGGAGCGGCTTCCAGAGATAGAGGGCGAACGCTGCAGTGGATGCGACGCTCACCACCAGGGCGGCCGGGTTCACACCCGGCGTGGTGAAGAAGCCTATGACGTCGGTGGCGATGGTGATGCCGAGTATGACCAGGACGACGATCCGCTCGATCGTGCTGAGCTTCTCGCCTCGACCCAACCGGAACGAATCCGCAGATCGTCGGGGGGACTGGTCGAAGGCCATACTTCACTATCTCCTATTCGCCAGGTACGCTAGCGGACGAGACCAAAAAACTTGCCAACCTGCTGCCAGAAAGTCATTGCGTTCACCTCCATTATGTAGTCGTTCGTCGATGTCTGTATTCATCTTCTCGGTGATCTTCCCGGGGCACATCTGCCTCAAGTCCAGACCTTTTTAGCCAAAGGTCTATATGCGGTCGTCGAGCCGCTCACGCCGTTAGGCTTCCCTCTATGCAGGAAATCCGTGTCCTGATCGTCGACGACGATCCGCTGGTCCGCTCGGCGCTGTCTCACTTCGTCTCCCGTGACCCCGAGATCACCGTCATCGCCCAGGCGGAGGACGGACTCGAGGCGATCGCCACCGTCGAGCGCGAGCAGCCCGACGTCGTGATGATGGACGTGCAGATGCCCGAGATGGACGGCATCGAGGCCACGGGGCTGATCGCCGAACGTTGGCCGCACGTCCGAGTGCTCGCCGTGACGACGCTGGACGGGAGTGACACGGTCCTCCCCATGCTGAGCGCAGGCGCCTCCGGCTACCTCCTCAAAGACTCCAGCGCCGAAGAGATCGTCATCGGGGTGCGCGAGGTGCACAGCGGAGCGAGCTCGCTCTCCCCCCGGATCGCATCGATGCTCATCAAGCACGTCCGCGACTCCACCCCGGCGACCGCCGATGCGGATGCCCTCGAACCTCTCACTGAGAGGGAGGCGGAGGTGCTCCAGTGCCTCGCGAAGGGCATGTCAAACGCCGAGATCGCCAAAGCACTGATCGTCTCCGAGGGGACAGTGAAGGCCCACCTCGGACGCATGATGTCGAAGTGGCACCTGCGCGACCGGGTGCAGATCCTGGTCACAGCCGCGCACGCCGGCCTCGTGAACTTCCGCTGAGAACCAGCGCGTCCCTCCCCTCGACAGTCGGTCGACGGGAGGGACGCGGGGCTCAGGGGCGAGAGGGGTCAGCCGAAGACGCTGACGGTGTCGCCGCCGGAGCCGCTGGACGCACCGATGAAGGGGCTCAGCGAACCCGCGAAGGCCTCGACGTTCCGGGTCTGCATCAGAACGACGCCCGGCCCCGTGAAGTGCGCGACGAGTCCTTCGGCCGAGGTGACCGAGCGGAACAGGCTGCTCGCAGCCTTCTTGGTCTTGTACTTCAGGCTCGAGTCCCAGGCCACAACGTGCCCCGTGTCGACGATGTACTCCTCGCCCGCAGCGAGCTTCTTCTGGTGGAGAGCTCCGAACGCCGTCAGGAACATCACTCCGGAGCCGCTCGCACGCAGGATGAACAGGCTGTTGCTACCGAAGAAACCCGCGGAGCCGCCCCACCGGGTGTCGATGTCGATCGCCGGTTCGCTGGCCAGGTAACCCGAGGCCGCGATGAGGTACTCCCCGTCGAGCCGCACGGGGACGACGTCGCCGAGGGTGGCCGGTGCGAGCACGACCTCACCGCCTTCACGTCCCGCGGTAAAGGTGGAGACGAACGCCGAGCGGCCGGCGGCGGAGCGCTTGATCGCCCCCATGATCCCGCCCTCCATCTTGGAGGTGAGTTCGACGGACGCGCTCATCGAGACCATCGCCCCGGCCTGGGCTGCCATCGACGCGCCGGCGGCAAGACCCACGGTGGCCATGGGGAAGGCGGGGCGGTAGTCGACGCGGTAGCCGAAGCCGGTCGCGGCGCCCTCGTTCGGAAGAAGTTCAAAGCTTGACATGCAGCAAGGATAACTGCTATAGGGCGTGCAAAATGAGGGATTTGGCGATATACCGGAATGCGTTCTTCCGCGACGCCGATCACTGAGAGACCCCGATCACTGAGAGACGGCGATCACTGAGCGAGGCATGTCCCCGCAACGCTCGACGGAACCGGACGATGGGGAGCGCGCCAGCGGCGCCCCGGATCCCACCACGCGGGACCGCGGATCTGCGGAAGCCCCTCGCTCATCCTGATCTCCCATCCGGAGGTCTCCAGCGAACGGTGATGCCACCAGCACAACGGCACGCCGTTGTCGGTCTGGGTGGGGCCGCCCCGGGCATGTTCGACCACGTGGTGGATCTCGCACCAGGACGCGGGAACGTGGCACCCCGGAATCAGGCACTCCCCGTCGCGCGCGACGATCGCGCGCCGCTGGTGCACGGTGAACACCCGATCGCTGACCGTCACGCCGATGATCCGCCCCTCGTCGGTGAGGACACGCTGGATCGCTCCCGCGCACGCGACCTGCGAAGCCACTCCGAGAGGGACCGGCGCCTGCGTGTTCGCGATCGTGGCCCATCCCGTGCCGGTCGCCACACTTTCGGCCCCCACCTGCACGACCAGAGTCGGGGCGGCGCCGCCCAGGCTCGGCATCTCGTCATGGCGCGCTGCGATCCCCAACGCGGCGGTCAGCGCATCATGTCGCTTCTGCGCCGCGGAGCGCCCGTCGATCACGTGCCGCGGATCCGTGTTCCACGGCTCAGCGTCCGGCGCTTCTCCCTCGGAGTCGCGGAAGACGACGCCGGGCGGAACCGGAGCGCCGGTCTTCGGATTGCACTGCGCGTCGAGGATCAGCTGCAGCTGCGCCGCGGCATCCGGCAGCAGATTGCCTCGCAGCGGATGCACCCCGTCGCGGAGGCGCCCGACCGTCACGAACCGCTGCTGCTGTGCCCGGAGGTCGGACGGCTCAGCGCCATCCGGATCGAGCGTCATGGCCAGCACCTGCGCGAACTGACGAAGGTCGTCGGGTGTCGCGGGCGGCGCGGAGTCGGCATCCGCGACGTCGTCCGCAGTGGGGCAGCCGCGGGCGATGTCTGCCAGCGCCGCGTCGGCCACCAGCCGCTCCGCGGTACCGATGCGATCGCCCGCCTGATCGATCGGGGTCGTGGCCGCGAGTACGCCGGTCACGCCGATCGCACCGTCGAGGAGTGCCTCACGCAGCGCGGGGTACCGAGCGGGCAGTCGCTCCCCCGACGACAACGACACCTCGCGACGCACGGCGGAGGCTGCCTTCACGACTCGCGAGGCCCCCGGCGCGTCGAGCCGCAGCACCCTCTGCAGCAGTTCGTTCAGTGAGCGGCACCCGAAGCCGTCGGAGAACCGCTGGTCGGTCGATGCAACCGCCTCCACGATCACCGCCTCCACCCGCCGCAGCGCTTCTCCTGCGGTGCGGAGCACCTCCATCCGCCCGGCATCGGTCTGCCCCGCCAACTCTCCGCTGGAGAGCACTCGATCGAGGTCGGTGACCACCTGATCGAGAGAGTCCAGAAGCGGGTGCATGCCCTCATTCAACGCCCGACCACTGACATTTCGAGCCCGAAACAGGCCTGTTCAGGAGGTGTTTCGCGATATCCCGGAATGCGTTCGGCGGGGAGCGGACCACGACGCTCAGAGCGCGAGCAGCACGATCCCCGCGACGACCACGAGCGATGCGGCGATCCGCCATCCCGGACGCGATTCCCGCAGAACGAAGACCCCGAAGAGGCTCACCAGCACGACGCTCACCTCGCGCAACGGTGCGACCAGCGCGACCGGGGCGATCTGGATCGCCATCAGCACCAGGATGTACGACAGCGGGGAGAGGATCCCGAAAGCGAGGATGCGGCGCCACTGCGTGCGGCCGAGCGCCCACACCGCACCCCAGCGGCGACGAACCGCGATCGAGTAGAACGGCACTTGCAGCACCGTGGTCCCGACCATGAACGCGACGGGCGAGAGGTCCCACGTGCGCACCGCGTGAGCGTCCCAGATCGTGTAGATCGCGATCGCGACGCCGGTGAGCAGGCCGAACACGATGCCGGGATCGATCCGCCCCGTCCCCGCCCCTCTGCCCCGATCGACGAGACCGACGGCGACGACCCCGACGATCACCGCCGCCACGCCCACGAGCGCGACCGCCGACGGGCGCTCCCCCAGCACCAGTACGGCGACGATCACGGAGAGGAGGGGGCCGGTGCCGCGGGCGGTCGCGTAGACGGTGGAGAGGTTGCCTCTCTGATACCCGCGCTGGAGGACGGCCATGTAGCCGACGTGAAGGATCGACGAGACGACGACACCGAGGGCGAAGGACCCCACATCGTCGGTACCGAGGCCGCCTGTGAACGGCACGACTCCGGCCCACACGACGGTGCTCCCGACGGCTCCCCACCACAAGAACGGCGCTCCGGCCCTGCTGATGCCGTGCGCGATGATGTTCCACGCCGCGTGGGCGATGGCGGCTCCGAAGACGAGGACGAAGGCGAGAGGCGACACGGCGAGACCCTTCCGTCCGACGCACGGCGCGACGAACAGGGTCCTCCGGGCTTTTGTCCTGTCAGATGACGGCTCTCCTGCGGAGGAGTGCCGTGGCGCCGCTCGGACCAGGCGGGCGCGAACCCCGGAACCCTAGGCGCTATCGAGAAGACCCTACCGTGCCGTGATGAGCACCCGGAAACGTGAAGCGCCCCGCTCGAACCTGGAGCGGGGCGCTTCGCGCGGCAGAAGCCGGGTCAGACCTGGATCTCGCGGCGACGAACGCGCGCGATCAGAAGCACGAGGGCTCCGACCGCGAGCAGGGCGAGAGCCCAGCCGAGCCCGGTGATCACGCCACCGGTGGCCGCGAGCCCGTTCAGGTCGACCGTCGTGGTCGCGGCGGCGGTGACCGTCACCGTCCCGCCGATGCCGCTCACCGTCGCCACGTTGACGACTGTGCTCGCCGCGACATCGGCCGCCGTGAGGACGTACGTCACCGGACCGCAGTCCGCCGTGGCCCCGGGTGCGAGATCGGGGATCGTGCAGTCGACGAGGCCGCCGAGCTTCCCGTCGTCGATCTGAACGTCCGTCAGCGTCACTGCTCCCGTGTTGGTGACCGTGAACCGGAAGGCGATGGTGTCTCCCGCGGTCACCTTCCCGTCGCGATCGACGTCGACGTAGTCTCCGCCGGTCTTCGTCAGCGCGATGGCCGGCTGTGCCGCGAGCGGGGTCACCACGGTATCGGTGGCTACGGGCGGCACATCCGAGGTGCCCGTCCCCGTGGCCGTGGCCGTGTTCTCGATCTCCCCGGTGTCGATCTCGGCCTGCGTGAGCTCCGCGGGGGCTCCGGCGGAGCAGACCGTCGACTCCCCCGGCGCGAGCTCCGTCGCATCGCAGGTGACGGCAGCGCCGAGGCGCGGGTCATCGACCGTGACATCCGAGAGGGTCGTGGTGCCCGTGTTCGTCACGGTGAACGTGTACGCGATCGTGTCACCGGCATCCGTGCGTCCGCTGTCGTTCGCATCGACCACGGCCGCCGCAGACTTCAACAGAGCGATGTCGTCCGCCCCGACGACCGGCACATCGACCTCCGCATCGTCTTCCGCACTGCCGTTGCGCGACTGCCCCTCGACAGTGGCCACGTTGTGCACGACGCCGTCGTCGACATCCTGTTGCCTGAGCGTGTGGTCGACCGGCCCGCAGATCACTTCATCGCCCGGGTCGAGCGCCAGTCCGTCGAGCGCAGCGCACGCGACCGAGCCTCCGAGCGGCGGGTCGTCGAGCACGATGTCCCGGAGAATCGTCGTCCCCGTGTTGCGGATCGTGAAGGTGAAGCCGACCGTATCGCCGGCACCGGCCCGGCCGTCCGCTCCGAGCGCGATCGCACCCGCCGTCTTGCTCAGCTCGATCGCACTCGTGCCGGTGATCACGACGTCGGCCGAGGCGTCGTCCGTGACCGGCCCCAGGGGGCTGATGCCGGTCGTCGTCGCCGTGTTGCGGACGATCTCCGCCTCCACGTCCGCCTGCGTGAGCGTGTAGGTGAAGGTGCCGCAGGCGGATGATGTGCCGGGCGCGAGGGTGCCGATCGTGCACAGTTCGCCGGCCCCCAGCAGTGGGTCCGAGATCGACACTGCGCTCAGAGTCGTCGTTCCGAGGTTGCGCACCGAGAACGTGTAGTCGACCGTATCCCCGGCACCGATGAATCCGTCGCCGTTCGCGTCGAGCACCCGCCCGACGTTCTTGAGCAGTTCGATCGCGGCGGTCCCCGTGATGTCGACGTCGGCCTGCGCGTCATCGGTCACCGTACCGATCGGAGCGTCCGCCGTGACGGAGGCCTCGTTGTGCACGAGCCCGGCGTCGATGTCGTCCTGCGTGAGCGTGTAGGTGATCGGCGTGCACGAGACCGACTGCCCGGGTGCGAGCTCTGCGCCGCTGAGTTCGGGGCACGTGACGGTGCCGCCGAGCATCGGGTCGGTGATCACGGCGTCGCGCAGTGTCGTGGTCCCGTTGTTCGTCACCCGGAACGTGTAGTCCACGGTGTCACCGGCGCCGACGGCCGAATCGTTGTCCACGTCGACCACGGTCGACGGGGTCTTGGCGAGGCTGATGCTGTTGGTCGCCGCGATCGTGACGTTCGCCTCAGCATCGTCGGTCGCCGGCCCCTGAGCGGACTGCGCGGTCACCGAGGCAGTGTTGTTCACGGTCCCCGCGTCCGCGTCCGCCTGCGTCAGCGTGTAAGCGACCGGCGCACAGGTGACGGATGCCCCCGGCACCAGCGGTGCGGAGAACGCCGCGCAGGCCACAGCGCCGCCCAGAAGCGGGTCGGTGATGACCGCGCTGGTGAGCGTGACGTCGCCGGTGTTGCGGATCGTGAAGGTGTAGGCGACGGTATCGCCGGCACCGATGCGGTCGTCCCCGTTGGTATCCGTCGGAGCGCCGGCACTCTTGACGAGCTCGACCTGCGGGGTGCCGGATACCGGGACGGTCACGGTCGAGGTGTTGTCGTCCGTGTCGGGGTCCGGCGTGTCCGAGGTCACCGTCGCCGTGTTCGACAGCGCCGTTCCCGCGGTCGACGGATCGACCGTCCCGGTCACGGTCACGGTGAAGGTGGCGTCGACGGCGAGGGTCGGCTGCGTGCATTCCAGCTGTGATCCCGTGATCGCACAGTTGGGAGTGGTCGTCGACGGGTTCAGCAGTTCGACGGGGAGCGCGTCCGACACGACGACGGAGGATGCGGGGCTCGGGCCGTTGTTGGTGACGACCAGCGTGTAGGTCACGACGCCGTTGAGCGGCGCCGGATCGGCCGAGATCGTCTTCTCGATCGCCAGATCAGCCGACGGCGTCACCGTCACCGTCGCGGCGCCGGTGTTGTTCGACGTATCCGGATCCGGCGTTCGTGAACTCGCGACAGCCGTGTTGACCAGAGCGCCCTCCATGGTGGCCGTCGCCGTCACGGTGATCGTCGCCGACTCCCCGGGCAGGAGCGTCCCCACCGTCCACTGCGCGTCTTCCATCGACCAGGTGCCGACGGAGGGCGTTGCTCCGGTGAGTGTGAAACCGGCGGGCATGAGCTCGTCCAGCACGACGCCGGCGGCCGCGGACGGACCGTCGTTGGTCACGGTCACCTCGAAGGTCGCGGTTCCCTCGAGCGGGACCGTCGGGGTCGAGGTGGTCTTGACGACGCTCACATCGGCGTTCGGTGCGAGCGTGACATCGGCGGTCGAGGTGTTGTTGTCGGTGTTCGGGTCGGGGGTCGCCGACGTGGTCGTCGCGGTGTTCGAGACGACCCCGGTCGCCGTGGTGCTCCAGGTTCCGGTGACCTCGACGACCACCGATCCTCCCGGCGCGATGTCACCGAGTTCGCACCCGACGGTGCCCCCGACGATGGAGCAGCCGGGGTCGTCGACCGTGGCATCCAGGAATCCGGCGGGGAGCGTGTCCGTGACGGATGCACCGCGCGCGACGGACGGACCGTCGTTCGTGACCGTGAGCGTGTAGGTGAAGGCGCTGCCGGGCTCACCGGTGGCCGGCGCCGTCTTCTGGATGCTGAGGTCGGCGCTCTGCACGACCTCGACGTCGACGGAGCTGGCGTTGTTCGTGGTGTCGCGGTCGTCCGCGGGAGCGGCCACCGCCGCGGTGTTGGTCACCGTCCCGATCGGGGCGTCCGCGGCCACGACGGCGTGCACGACCACGTTCGCAGGGCCGCCGACCGGGAACGACGCCCAGTCGCACAGGATGGAAGTCCCGGTGGAGGTGCAGTCCGCTCCCGAAGGGCCGTCGACGCCGGTCACGCTGAATCCTTCGGGCAGCGTGTCGGCGAGCACCACGTTGACTGCGTCGGAGGATCCGAGGTTGCTCACTGCGAGCGTGAAGTCGATCACGTCTCCCGCGGAGACCTGCGCCGCGGATGCCGTCTTCTCGACAGCCATGTCTGCGATCACGTCGGGCTGGAAGCTGACGGAGGAGACGTTGTTGGCGGGGTTCGTGTCGGTCGTGCTCGTGGTCACCGACGCGGTGTTCTGGAGGACGGCCGTCGCGCCGGGGTTGATCTCCACCACCACGAAGGTCTCGACGGAGCTGGCGCCGGGCGCGAGCGTTCCCACCTGGCAGGTCAGGAGCGACGCCTGGGCCGAGCACGTCCCCTGTCCGGGATCGGCGCTGATGAAGGTCGTGTCCGGGTCCAGAGGGTCGGTGACCACGACGTTGCGCGCCTCGGACGGTCCGGCGTTGAAGACCGAGAGCGTGTAGGTCACCTGCTCGCCGGCGACCGGTACGGACGGGGAGAAGGTCTTGACGATCGACACGTCGGTAGCCGCGGACAGCGTGCTCACCACGCTGGCGGAGTTGTTCGCGAGGTTCGGGTCGGTACGGGTTCCGGTGACCGTGGCCGTGTTCGACACGGAGGCGCCGGGGTCGGCCGAGGGCGACAGCGTGCCGGTCACCTGTATCTGGGTGCTCTGACCGACGGCCAGGTCGGGGACGGAGCACGTCACCGTCGCCGCGACCGTGCATGCGCCGGCTCCGGGGTCGGCTGTGACGTTCGTCATCCCTGCGGGGAGGGGATCGGTGACGGTCACGCCCGTCGCGGTCTGCGGTCCGTTGTTCGTCACCCCGATCGTGAACGTGACGGGCTCGCCGGCGACGAGCGGATCCGTGTCGATGCTCTTGGTGATCGCGAGATCGGCGGCCGGGTTCACCGGCGTCTCGGTCTCCTGGCTGACCGAGGTGCGGTCCTGTCCGACCACGTTGTCCCGGAAGGCCACCCGGGCCTCGTTGATGATCGTGGTCGCCGCGGACGAGACGTTGACCTTGGCGTCGAAGGTGTAGCTCGTGCTGGCGCCGACACCGATGGATCCGCCGACGGTGGCGTTCCCGCCGTCGCCGAGGCGCACCTGCACCGTGCGGTTGCCCGAGGTGTAGGTGCCTCGGTCGTCGCCGGCGGCGTCGGTGAGGGTGCCTGTGCCGGCACCGCTGATGATCTTGAGGGAGCCGGGGACGAAGTCGATCCCGGAGGCGAGCACGTCGGACGACACCGACTGCGTCGCCGGGTTGCCGCCGCCGTTGTTCGTCGTGACGGTGTAGCGGAGCGTGTCGCCCACCTCAGCGGTCGTGCCACCGCGAGTGAGGTTGGTCACCGACTTGGTCGTGATCAGGCAGGGCCCGGTGCCGAAGGTGATGTCGTCGAGGAAGTTGCCGACGGAGGCGTTGCCGCCCGAGGAGCTGACCGCCTCGAATCCGAAGCGCGTCACCGTCTGGCCCGCCGGGACGACGTAGGTGCCGGTGTGCGTGCCCCAGGCGCCGGTTCCGTCGGAGAGGTTGGGACCACTCTGGACGAGGGCGCCGGTTGGCGCGCCGATCACGACGCGCATCACGTCGGTGCCGACGCGCCCCCGGTGCTTCAGCGACCAGGAGAGCGTCTGCCCCGGCGTCGTCGCCACGTCCTGGAAGAGCCTGCTCGGGCTGTAGGCGTTGAGCTCGGCGAACTGACGGCCGGCGGCTGCGGTGACGCCGTTGAAGCCGCTGCTCCAGAGCTCGATGGCGTTCTGCGTGTCCGTGGTGAACCACGCGGGAACCTGGGACTGATTGAGCAGCGACACCGAGGCGTTCGGGATGACCGGCGCCTCGAACCCGCCGTTCTGGAGCGCGACGGTTCCTTGACAGCTGGTCGGATCCTGCGCTGCCGACGCCGATGTCGGTGCGACGGCCTCCGTCACGATCGTGAGGCCCGCTGCCAGCAGCAAGGCCGATGTGGCCGCCGCGACGGCGCGACGGACGGACAGACGTGTGTTCGCACGCATGTGAAGTTTCTCCCCGGTTCCCGGAAGACCCCGAACCGGCGTCTCCCCCGCTGGCAGGCTAACCCGGGTGAGCGGAATCGCGGTAGCGCTGATTCCGAAAGGAGGCCCGGACTACGCTCGAAGGACCGCACATCCGAAGGAAGGTCACGACATGCCTGTCACCCCCGCCGCGCTCGCCCACGCCGAGGATCTCGCCGACTTCGTCGCCGCTTCTCCGTCGAGCTATCACGCGGCGGCGGAGGTCGCTCGACGCCTGGAGAGCGCAGGGTTCACCCGGCTGCGTGAGGAGGACGCCTGGACCGCCCCCGCGGGCGGGCGGTATGTGGTGGTCCGCGACGGCGCGGCGATCGCCTGGACCGTGCCCGCGGATGCCACGGCGACGACACCCGTGCAGATCTTCGGCGCCCACACCGACTCCCCCGGCTTCAAGCTCAAGCCACAGCCGACCACGGGGTCGCGCGGCTGGCTGCAGGCCGCCGTCGAGGTCTACGGCGGCCCGCTGCTGAATTCCTGGCTCGACCGCGAGCTGCGTCTCGCCGGACGTCTGGCCCTCGCGGACGGACGCGTGGTGCTCGCCGACACCGGCCCTCTCCTCCGCCTGCCGCAGCTCGCGATCCACCTCGACCGCGGCGTCAACAACGGCCTCGCCCTCGACAAGCAGGTCGAGACGCAGCCGGTGTGGGGCCTGGGTGACGCGAGTGAAGCCGACATCCTCGCCGAGCTCGCCGCCTCCGCCGAGGTGGCGGCCGCCGACATCCGCGGATACGACGTGGTGATCGCCGACAGCGCACGCGGCGCCGTGTTCGGCAAGGACGACGCCTTCTTCGCCTCCGGCCGTCTCGACGACCTCGCCTCGGTGCACGCCGGGGTGGTCGCGCTCGCGACGCACGAGCCGAGGGCGGGCGGCCCCATCGCCGTGCTCGCCGCCTTCGACCATGAGGAGCTCGGTTCCGAGTCGCGCTCCGGAGCGGCCGGCCCGTTCCTGGAGGACGTGCTCGAGCGCCTGTATGCCGGGCTCGGCGCCGATGCCTCCGAGCGGCGCCGAGGGTACGCGTCGTCGTGGTGCCTGTCGAGCGATGTCGGACACTCCGTGCACCCCAACTACGCCGCCAAGCATGACCCCGTCGTGCAGCCGGTGCTCGGGTCGGGGCCGATCCTGAAGATCAACGCCAACCAGCGGTACGCGACGGATGCCGTCGGCACCGCGTCCTGGCTGTCCTGGTGCGAGCAGGCCGGGGTGACGGCGCAGGAGTTCGTGTCGAACAACAGCGTGCCCTGCGGGTCGACGATCGGCCCCATCACCGCGACGCGCCTCGGCATCCGCACGGTGGACGTCGGCATCCCGATCCTCTCGATGCACTCCGCCCGCGAACTCGCCGGGGTCTCCGACCTCCACGACCTCACGCGCACCGCACAGGCGTTCTTCACCGGCTGAGCCTTCTGGCGCGGTTCGACCGCAGAAGTCCGCCCGGTGACGGGGCGGCAGTGCCAGGATGTCAGCATGACGGACATCAAGCCTGCTCTCATCGAGCGCGCGGGCATCGAGATCATCCCCGAGTCGGAGCGCACCGCGCGACCCCGCGACCTCTTCTGGCCCTGGTTCGCGGCGAACGTGTCGGTCTTCGGGATGTCTTACGGGTCGTTCGTGCTCGGCTTCGGCATCGCGTTCTGGCAGGCGACCCTCGTATCGGTCCTCGGCATCGTGGTGTCGTTCCTGCTCTGCGGGCTGATCGCGATCGCCGGCAAGCGCGGTTCGGCGCCGACCATGGTGCTCTCTCGCGCGGCCTTCGGCGTGCAGGGACAGAAAGTCCCCGGCATCGTCTCGTGGCTGACCTCGATCGGCTGGGAGACATTCCTCGCGATCATGGCCGTGCTCGCGACCGCGACCGTGATCACCCAGCTCGGCGGCGACGGAGACAGCATCGGACTCAAGATCGTCGCGACGGTGATCGTCGCGGCGCTGATCGTCACGGCATCCGTGCTGGGTTATCACACGATCATGCGGATGCAGTCGGTGCTCACCTGGATCACCGGCGTCGTCACCGTTCTCTACATCGTGCTGGCGGCGCCGCAGATCGACCTCGCCGCGGTGCTGGCCCGCCCGGACGGCGGCATCGGCCAGGTCATCGGCGCACTCGTCATGGTGATGACCGGATTCGGACTGGGCTGGATCAACATCGCCGCCGACTGGTCCCGCTACCAGAAGCGCACAGCGTCCGACGGGGCGATCGTGGCGTGGAACACCATCGGCGGTTCGGTCGCGCCGGTCATCCTGGTCGTCTTCGGCCTGCTGCTCGGCGGGTCGAACGAAGAGCTGATGAATGCGATCGCCGCAGACCCGATCGGCGCCCTCGCGTCGATCCTGCCGACCTGGGTGCTCGTGCCCTTCCTGCTGACGGCGGTGCTCGCCCTCGTCTCGGGTGCGGTGCTGGGCATCTACTCCTCGGGGCTGACGCTCCTCAGCCTCGGCATCCGCATCCCCCGTCCGTCCGCCGCGGCGATCGACGGAGTGATCCTCACCCTCGGCACGATCTTCGTCGTGTTCTTCGCCACCGACTTCCTCGGGCCCTTCCAGAGCTTCCTGATCACACTGGGTGTCCCGCTCGCATCCTGGGCGGGCATCCTGATCGCCGACATCCTGCGCCGCCGGAAGGACTACGACGAGGATGCCCTGTTCGACAGCCGCGGCCGCTACGGCGCCTGGGACTGGACCTCGATCGGCACCATGGTCGTGACCAGCGTGATCGGATGGGGGCTGGTCGTGAACAACTTCGCCGAGGATGCCGCCTGGAACAATTGGCAGGGCTATCTGCTGTTCCTGGTCGGCGGCAGGGACGGGGACTGGGCCTACGCGAACCTCGGGGTGTTCTTCGCGCTGGTGCTGTCGTTCCTCGTGACGTACTTCGCCCGGGCCGGGAAGATCCGGCGCCAGGAGGACGCGTGAGTGCGGGCCTGCTCGACGACACCTGGCTGGTGGTGATCGATCCGCAGGCCATCTTCGCCGCGCCGGAGTCCGCCTGGGGGTCCCCCTTCTTCGACGAGGCGATGCCCCGCATCCGCACCTTGGCCGACGCCTTCGGTGACCGCGTCCTCGTGACCCGCTGGATGCCGACCGCCGACCGGACGACGTCGTGGGGTGCGTACTTCGACGCCTGGCCGTTCGCGGATCAGCCGCCGAGCGATCCGCTGTTCGCGCTCGTGCCGGAGGCGGCCACCGTGAGCACCCACCCGACGATCGACCTGCCGACCTTCGGCAAGTGGGGGCCCGAGCTCGAAACCGTGGTCGGCCGCGGAGGCCGCGTGGTGCTGGCCGGCGTCTCGACCGATTGCTGCGTGATCTCGACGGCGCTGGCCGCCGCGGATGCGGGTGCCCACGTCACGATCGCCGCAGACGCCTGCGCCGGATCGACGGCGGAGAACCATGAGGCCGCCCTGCAGGTGATGAGGCTCTATCCCCCGCAGATCACCGTCAGCGACACGGACACGATCCTCGGCTGAACCAGGGCGTCGCCCGCTCAGGCCGCCCGCACGGCCGCTGCGATCTCGGACGGCGTTCCCTGCCACGGGGCGCCGTGTCCCGGCAGCACCCAGGAGGCCGACACCGCGGCCAGGCGATCGAGCGAGGACAGAGCGACCTCCGGCTCGTCCGTGAAGGGCGCGGGCTGTGCGCCGGTGCGGCCGGTGAGCACGTGCCTCGTCGTGAGCGCATCCCCCACGAACACGGCGTCGACGACCGGGACGTGCACCGCGATGCTCCCCGGCGAGTGACCGGGCATCCCGATCACGACGGGAGCGCCCGGCAGGTCGAGCACGTCGCCATCCCCGACCTCCGTCACCACGGAGACGTGCGGTGTGCGCAGGGCGTTCTTGCGGAGGCCGTAGGCGAGGAATCCGAGCGTCGGCCCGACCCTCGCAGGCCCCATCGCCGTCTTCGGCTTCTCGCCCGTGCGCACGCGGTGACTGTCGGCCGCGTGGATGAAGACCGGCACCCCCGCCTCGGTGCGCAGCCGCTCGGCGAACCCGATGTGGTCACTGTCGCCGTGGGTGAGGACGAGGCCGCGGACATCGGACAGCGGACGGCGGAGTACCTCGAGCTCGCGCTGGAGGTCGTGCCAGTGCCCGGGAAGACCCGCATCGATCAGGGTGATCCCCTCGGGCAGGTCGATGAGGTAGGAGGCGACGATGTCGTTGCCCAGTCGGTGCAGGTGGGGTGTGAGCTTCATGGCGGATCCTCTCGGGACAGTTGCGATAGCTACGATACGTAGCTATCATGGCTAATGTCAATAGCCATGCAGGAGGACCGATGCCGACCCCCGAACGCACGTCCATCGCGGAGATCGTCGCCGCTGGCCGGGAGATCCTCGAAACCGCCGGACCCGCAGGCCTCACCATGCAGGCGGTCGCGACTCGCGTCGGCGTGCGCGCACCCTCGCTGTACAAGCGGATCCGCGACCGGGACGCCCTGCACACCGCGGTCGCCGTGGCCACGATCGACGCCCTCACCGCACGGCTCGAGGAGGAGGGCGACGACCTCGCCGGCCTCGCGCACGTCTATCGCGGCTTCGCGAAGGAGAACCCCGAGGGGTTCCGGCTGATGTTCACGATCGCGGCCCCGCAGGATGCCCTCGCGCGCTCCGCCGCGCCGGTGATCCGCGCGTCCTCCGCTCTGGTCGGCGACGACGACGCCCTCGACGCCGGCCGTCTCTTCACGGCGTGGGCGACCGGCTTCCTGCAGATGGAGCTCGCCGGCGCCTTCCGCCTCGGCGGCGACGTCGACCGCGCCTTCGAGTACGGGCTGACGCGACTCATCGCCGGCATGGGCGGCTGATCTCTCGCCCCCGAGAGCCGTCCCACACCCGGCGCCCGCTCCCGCACCCGGCTCGCGCTCCAGCACCCGCACCCGCCGCCGGTACGGATGTCGGGAGGAAGTACGGATGTCGGGAAGATCGGGCCGACTCCCCCGACATCCGGGAATCCTCCCGACATCCGGCACGGCCATCCGGGCGGCGCACCCGAGAGCTCGGCCTACTTCATGGTGTCGAGGATGCCGGTGAGGTCTTCGAAGGTCGTGAGCGGGTTCAGGATGGCGAAGCGCGTGTTCGGCCGACCGGCGTGCGAGCTGGGCACGACGAAGGCGCGCTGGGAGTCGAGCAGCTCCGCCGACCAGCGGTCATAGTCGGCGCGCTCCCAGCCGTCGCGCTCGAACACCACGACCGACAGCTGCGGATCCCGCACGAGGCGCAGCTCCGGGCGGCGGGAGATCTCTGCGGCGATGCGCTCCGTGAGGGCGATGGTCGCGCCGATCGCTTCGCGGTAGGCATCCACCCCGTAGGTCGCGAGCGAGAACCACATCGGAAGCCCGCGCGGGCGACGCGTCAGCTGGATCGAGTAGTCCGAGGGGCTGAACTCATCGGCGTCGGTCAGCGTGTCGAGGTACTCGGCGTGCTGGGTGTGCGCGCGGCGACCCTGGTCCGGCTCACGGTAGATCAGCGCGCAGCAGTCGAACGGCGCGAACAGCCACTTGTGCGGGTCGACGATCACCGAGTCGGCACGCTCCACACCGCGGAAGCGGGAACGCGCGGCAGGCGCGAGCATCGCGGTGAGCCCGTAGGCACCGTCCACGTGCAGCCAGAAGTCGTACTCGTCCTTGAGCGCGGCGATCGCCTCGATGTCGTCGACGATGCCGAAGTTCGTCGAACCCGCAGTCACGACGACAGCGCAGATCTCGTCGCCGTGGGTGTCGAGCGCCTCGCGCACCGCGTCGGCACGCAGCATGCCGTCGTCACCCGCGGGCACGAGCACCACGTCGGCATCCATCACCCGCGCGGCGGACTTGTTCGAGGAGTGGGCCTCCGCACTGCACACGATCTTCCAGCGCGCCGGGAGCTCCTTGCCCTGGGCGACCAGTCGGGCCTTGGCGGCCTCCCGCGCCGCGACGAGGGCCGACAGGTTGCCGATCGTGCCGCCCTGCACGAACACACCGCCCGCGGTGTCGGGCAGCCCGAACTCCCCCGCGAGGAACGAGAGCACCTCGTTCTCGGCGTGCACCGCGCCCGCACCTTCGAGCCAGCTGCCGCCGTAGAGACCGGATGCCGAGACGACGAGGTCGAACGCGATGGCCGCCATGGTCGGGGCGGTCGGGATGAAGGACAGGTAGAGCGGGTGGCTCGTGGTGAGACAAGCCGGCGCGAGGATGTGCTCGAACACGCTGAGCGCGCGCTGGGCTCCGAGCCCGGCGTCGGTGATCGTCGCCCCCACGAGACGGTTCAGTTCCGCCTCGGTCTGGGGCTTGTCGAGTGGCACGTCGGCGGCGAGCATGCGACGGCGCGAGTAGTCGAGCACGGCATCCACGATCGCCGTCGATTCGGGCGAAGCCGCGTGCATGCGCACAGCATCCATGAGCGTTCCTTTACTGGTCTTCGGTGCGGGGTTCGGTCGGGGAAGCGAGGGAGATCGCGTGGGGTGCGGCACTGTCGAGGACGGCGGACAGCGCGCGGCGGGCGAGGTCGGCGCGATCGCTCGGCGCCCACTTCACGAGCGAGTGCGCATTCATGCCGTCGACCATGGCGAGCAGGAGCCACGCAGCGGTGTCGGCACGGCCGTCGGCGATCGCTCCCGCCGCCGCCGCTCGGACGAAGATCTGCTCGAGAGCGCTCTGCCACCCGTCCATCTCAGAACGCACGCGGGCAGCGAGGATGTCGTTGCCCGCACCGAGCGCCCAGGCCTGCACCCAGATCAGGGTGACGTCGTCGCGCTCGCCGTCGAGGAGGGTCTCGATCAGGTCGTGCAGACCCGCGCGGATGTCACCCACACCATCGAAAGCTGCGATCACCTCATCGCGCTCGGCCGCGACGATGTACCCGAAGATCTCGGCGACGAAGGCGTCCATGACGGGCCGATAGTGAGCGACCAGGGCCGGGGTGACACCGACGCGCGCCGCCACCGCACGCACCGTGAGCACCTCGAGTCCGCCCTCGCGTGCCAGGGCGATCGCGCCGTCGACGATCGATCGCTCGCGCTCCTCCGGGGGCATCCGCCGCGGCGCGGTGCTTCTTGACGTGATCTTCATCGCGGGCTACGGTATCACTCGTTGATCACGTGTTCAACAGCGGATTCCGTCCGCCCGAGATCGTCGACGAGGAGATCACGATGAGTTGGCGCATGCCCGCCGAGACGGCACCTCACGAGCGCACCTGGATGGCGTTCCCCGCGAAGGGCGAGACGCTCGGCGCCACGGATGCCGAGCGCGAAGAGGGGTACGCGACCTGGACGGCCGTCGCCCACGCCGTCGCCGAGTTCGAACCCGTGACGATGCTGGTCGACCCGAGCGAGATCCCGCGGGCCCGACGCATGCTCGGTGCCGGCATCGAGATCCTGGAGGCACCGGTCGACGAGTTCTGGATGCGCGACTCCGGTCCGACCTTCGTCGTCGACGACGAGCGCCCGGGCGTGCTCGGCGCCGTCGACTGGATCTTCAACGGCTGGGGAGCTCCCGACTGGGCCGAGTGGCGCATGGCCGCACAGCACGCCCGCATCGTGGCCGGCGCCGTCGGGGCGGAGCTCGTGAGCTCGACGCTCGTCAACGAGGGCGGCGGCATCCACGTCGACGGCGAAGGCACGGTGCTGCTCACCGAGACCGTGCAGCTCGACCCGCGACGCAACCCCTACGCCGACAAACAGCGGATCGAGGCCGAGATGGCCAGGACGATCGGCGCGACGAAGGCGATCTGGCTGCCGCGCGGGCTCACTCGCGACTACGACGACTTCGGGACGAACGGCCACGTCGACATCGTCGCCACGATCGTCTCCCCCGGCCGGCTCCTGCTGCACGACCAGCAGAACCCGCAGCACCCCGACCACGCCGTCTCCCGCGACCTTCGCGCCCTCCTCTCCGAGCAGACGGATGCCGCCGGTCGCCGCGTGGAAGTGATCGACCTGCCCGCGCCCTCGACGCTGAGCGACGGCGAGGGGCCCGTCGACTGGAGCTACGTCAACCATCTCGTGACGAACGACGGTGTGGTCGCGTGCGGGTTCGGCGACGAGAAGGCGGATGCCGCGGCCCGCGAGATCCTCGCGGACGCGTACCCCGGACGCCGCGTGGTCACGGTCGACGCGCGCCCGCTGTTCGACCGCGGCGGCGGCATCCACTGCATCAC
>WPCJ01165723.1_pt1 | contig 23259 bp, 19 predicted proteins | sample 5399831 | NCBI WGS metagenome assembly WPCJ01 (sample SAMN12869470, study PRJNA574797) | sludge metagenome | isolation source: wastewater treatment of pH10 | place: China:Beijing | collected 2019-05-20 | reverse complement strand
CGGCCACATTTTCGCCTTGTCAGCTTCGCATTCCAGCCTGATTATGGCTTCAGCATCTACACGTTGCCTGAGACGGTTCGGTTCGGGTATGTCCGACCCCAAGCCCCCCGCCCAAAGGACTGCCCGAGCCGAACCAACCTTTTCCAGCCTCCGCTGAACCAAGTTGCAACACTCGCCCAGAAGCCCAGCACGACATCAGCCCAAATAAAAATCTGTTTGATCCGATCGAAACGCATTTCTCGCTGTAAATTGCAGAAGAGCGACGATGATCGCAGAAAGCTCAGAGGCCGATCGGCTTCTTCTGCTTGAACATGGCCGCGCCATGGATGGGGCCGAGCGAGTTGTCGTCACGGGTCTCCTGTAGCACCACGGCACAGCCCGAAACGTCCTTGCGCTTCAGTTCCGAAGCCGGGATTTCAATCTTCAGCGGCTTGCCATCCCACATGCCAATCGTATTCGTATCGCGAACCGTATTGCGATAGGTGACAGCCTGACCGGCATTTTCACCTTCGGTGATCGGAATGGTCACGGAATCGCGGAAATAGAATAGCACCACATGCACAGGCGCTTCCGGTTTTTTGCCTGCGCCGATTTCAATGGACAGGCGCCCGTCATCGAGCTGTTTGATCGAAACCGGCACATCCAGCTTGTTGGTGGCAATCTGCGCCTGGACGGCTTCACCGTCGCGACCGTTGACTTCCGCCGTGCCATTGATGATGGCCTGCGGCGTATAGATCATACGCGCATTGAAGGAGTTGCGATAAGCGTTCTGCCGGTCGGTGTTTTCCTGGGTGGCAAGCGTGTCGCGCCATCCCATATAATCCCAGTAATTGACGTGGAACGACAGCGCCAGAACATTGGGATCGTCGGCATATTTCGCTAAATTCTGGTCAGCCTGGGGGCAGGACTTGCAGCCTTGGCTGGTGTAGAGCTCCAGAACGGCGGTCTTCTTGTTGCTGTCCTGTGCCTTGGCCTGTCCTTGCATGGAGATGCAGCCCGTGAATGCCAGCCCCAGAACGGCACAGATGCTACGCCAGCCGGGCAGATGCTCGCCGGTGAGCCATGGACCTGTCCCATAGAAGGGGGCGTGGAGTATCACTTCGTTTCATCCTGCAATAATTGTCGCTGACATCTATTATGTAAGAAGTCCTGCAATCAATAGGAATTCACGTTGCGGTGAGATTCGCAGAGGTTGCGAATCTCCTATCAAAATCAGCCACAACAGATTGTGCGGAAACGAGACTGGTTGAACATGAGATCGAGCTTGAGAGAAAAAGCCATCGCAATTTGCGATGAGAAGATAGCGAAAAAGGGCGAGCAGGTCGGTATTTCGTTCTATGCCTTCTTTGCCAACAAGAACACGGAGCCGGAACTGCTCATGGAGGCTGCCGAGTGGTGGATCAAGACCCATACCCTCGATCACTTTGAAAAAGCGGTGAAAGTCAGGGAAATGATCCGTTCAGGCCGATAATGTCCATGTCTGCTCCAAAATAAAAAAGCCGCCGGATTTCTCCGGCGGCTTCTGATTTTTAAACCTGTGCCGATTACGCGGCGAGGTCGCGCAGAACGGTCTGTAGGATGCCGCCGTTCTTCATGTAGTCGAGCTCGTCCAGCGTATCGATGCGGCAGATGAGCGGAACCTTCTTCACCGTGCCATCGGCATAGGTGATGGAAGCTTCGACCTTCTGGCGCGGACGCACATCGGCAAGGCCTTCGATGGTGACGATTTCGTCGCCCTTGAGGCCAAGCGTCTGCCAGCTGGTGCCTTCCTCGAAGACGAAAGGCACAATGCCCATGCCAACGAGGTTGGAGCGGTGGATACGCTCGAAGGACTGTGCGATCACGGCCTTGACGCCGAGCAGGTTGGTGCCCTTGGCAGCCCAGTCACGCGAAGAGCCGTTGCCGTATTCGACACCTGCGAAGACGACGAGCGGCACGCCCTCGGCCTTGTACTGCATGGCAGCATCGTAGATCGAGGTTTCTTCCTTCGACGGATAGTGGATGGTGTAGCCGCCTTCACGTCCGTTTTCGCCCAGCATGTGGTTGCGGATACGGATGTTAGCGAAAGTGCCGCGCATCATCACTTCATGGTTGCCGCGACGCGTACCGTACTGGTTGAAGTCGGCAATGCCGACGCCATGGTCGATGAGGTACTTACCGGCAGGCGACTGTGCCTTGATGGAACCGGCAGGTGAAATGTGGTCGGTCGTGATCTTGTCGCCAAAGAGACCCAGAATGCGGGCACCCTTGACGTCGCCGATCGTGCCAGCCGACTTGCCCATGCCCACGAAGTAAGGCGGGTTCTGCACATAGGTCGAATCATCGTCCCATGCATAGGTCTGGCCTGCAGGAACCTGAACGGCCTGCCAGTTTTCGTCGCCCTTGAACACGTCCGCATATTTCTCCGAGAAAATCTTGCGGGTGACGTTCTTGGCGATGAATTCCTGGATCTCCTGAGAGGAAGGCCAGATGTCGCGGAGGAACACCGGATTTCCGTTCTGGTCTTCGCCGAGCGGCTCCTTGGTCAGGTCCTTGGTGACCGTACCGGCAAGAGCGTGAGCGACGACGAGCGGCGGCGAAGCCAGATAGTTTGCCTGAACGTCCGGCGAAACGCGACCCTCGAAGTTACGGTTACCAGAGAGAACCGCAGCGCCAATCAGACCTTTCTCATTGATGGTCTTGGAGATTGGTGCGGGCAGCGGACCGGAATTGCCGATGCAGGTCGTGCAGCCGAAGCCGACGAGGTTGAAGCCGAGTGCGTCGAGATCCTTCTGGAGGCCAGCGGATTCAAGATAGGCGGCAACGACCTGGGAGCCGGGAGCAAGCGAGGTCTTGACCCAAGGCTTGGTCTTGAGGCCCTTGGCTACTGCATTGCGGGCCAGAAGGCCGGCAGCAATCAGCACGCTCGGGTTCGAGGTGTTGGTGCACGACGTGATGGCGGCAATCACGACGTCGCCGTGGCCGAGATCGTAGTCTTCACCTTCAACTGCATAACGCGTGGTCTGGCCCGTGGTCTTCTTGTACTCGGTTTCGAGCGAGGTTGCGAAACCGGAACCGATACCTTCCAGCGGAATGCGGCCTTCCGGACGCTTCGGACCGGCCATCGACGGAACGACGTCGCCCATGTCGAGTTCGAGAATGTCGGTGAAGACCGGATCGGCTGCACCCTTGTCACGCCACATGCCCTGCGCACGGCAATAAGCTTCGACCAGTTCGATGCGATGCTCGTCGCGGCCGGTGGTGTTCATGTAGTTCAGCGTTTCGCGGTCAACCGGGAAGAAGCCGCAGGTCGCGCCATATTCCGGACCCATATTGGCGATGGTTGCGCGATCGGCGAGCGTCATGTTTTCGAGGCCTTCGCCGAAGAACTCGACGAACTTGCCGACAACGCCCTTCTTGCGCAGCATCTGCGTGACGGTGAGAACGAGGTCGGTCGCGGTCACGCCTTCCTTGATCTTGCCGGTCAGACGGAAGCCAACGACTTCCGGCAGAAGCATGGAAACCGGCTGGCCGAGCATGGCAGCTTCAGCTTCGATGCCGCCAACACCCCAACCCAGAACGCCAAGGCCGTTGACCATGGTGGTGTGGCTGTCGGTGCCGACGCAGGTGTCGGGATAGGCAACGGTTTCGCCGTCTTCTTCCTTGGTCCAGACAGCCTGGGCCAGATATTCGAGGTTCACCTGATGGCAGATGCCGGTGCCCGGAGGAACGACGCGGAAGTTCTTGAATGCCTGCTGGCCCCACTTCAGGAAGCGGTAGCGTTCGCCGTTGCGCTGATATTCGAGGTCCACATTGGCCTTGAATGCGCTTGGATTGCCGAATTCGTCGACGATGACCGAATGGTCGATGACGAGATCGACGGGAACGAGCGGGTTGATCTTTTCCGGATCGCCGCCGAGCGCCTTGAGGCCGTCGCGCATGGCTGCAAGATCAACGACGGCAGGAACGCCGGTGAAGTCCTGCATCAGCACGCGGGCCGGACGGTAGGCGATTTCCGCGCCTGCGGAACCACGGTCGTTCAGCCACTTGGCAACGGCTTCGATGTCCGACTTCTTGACGGAGCGGTCGTCCTCGAAGCGGAGCAGGTTCTCGAGCAGAACCTTCATGGAGAAGGGAAGCTTGGAAACGCCTTCGAGGCCGTTCTTTTCGGCTTCGGTCAGGCTGTAATAAACATAATCCTTACCGCCCACGGTAAGGGTTTTGCGGCATTTAAAACTGTCGATGTGCGACACTGCGTTCGTCCTTCATGCTACTGGCCGGAAAACCAGGACGAACGCCTCTGCTGCGTTTCAAGGACGCGCCAAGGTGCGGGTGCAGTCATTTCCGCTGTCCGTCCCGATGCCTGCGTCCTTAAGGGCAACAGGTTGAGATCGGCCAAAAATGGTTTCCACGCCGACCGCTGGCGTGGTAGCCCTCATATAGAGAGTTTTCTAAAACGATTCCAGACAGAATATCGTGAATTCGGCCCCTTGCGGCGAAATGTTGCGATGCCTTTCCATAGATCTTCCGGGGTTCCGGTTCTATTGGTCTGGCAATTATCCATCGGGGCTTAGAGGGTATTAAATGCGGCTTGAAGCCGAAAATCTGGCGGGCGAGAGAGGCGGGGAAACGATTTTCGCTGGCCTGTCTTTTGCGCTCAGTGAAGGCGAGGCGCTGGTGGTGACCGGACCGAATGGCTCGGGCAAGTCAACGCTGCTGCGAATCATCTGCGGCCTGCTTCAGCCCGAAGCAGGCAAGGTTGAGCTTCGCGAGGATGGCACAGTTTTGCCGGTGCGCGCCGCCTGCCATTACCTCGGGCACCAGAATGCGATGAAACCGGCGCTCAGCGTGCGTGAAAACCTGTCCTTCTGGCAGAAGTTCAACGGTGCCGCGCAAGCGGAGATCGATGAGGCGCTGGAAGCCGTCGATCTGCCCGGCGTGGAGCATCTGCCGTTCGGTTATCTGTCGACGGGGCAGAAGCGCCGTGTTTCCATCGCCAAGCTTCTGGTCAGCCATCGTCCGCTCTGGATTGTCGACGAGCCGACCGCCGGTCTCGACAAGGCGTCCGAAGCCCGCTTTGCGGAAATAATGCGCGGGCATATGCGGGAAGGCGGCATGATCGTCGCCGCAACGCATATTCCTCTTGGCCTTGAAGGCGTCAGCGCGTTCGACATGGCCGCCTGTTCAGTTGAGGCTGCCTGATGCTGGCGCTTTTCCTGAGAGACATGCGCCTCAGTTTCCGCGCCGGTGGCGGCGCGCTGATCGGCATATTGTTCTTCCTCGCGGTCATTGCCGTCATGCCCTTCGGCGTGGGGCCTGATCTCAATCTTCTGGCGCGCATAGGCCCCGCCATACTGTGGATCGGCGCATTGCTGGCAACGCTTCTGGGGCTCGACCGGCTGTTTCAGGCTGACCGGGAGGACGGCTCGCTCGACCTGCTGCTGATCGGCGCGGACAGCCACGTGCTGGCCTTCACGGTTTTTGTGAAGTGCGTGGCCCATTGGGTGGCGAGCGTGCTGCCGCTGGTGATCGCATCGCCGATGCTGGGCCTGTTCATGAACATGGACGCATCGGCAATCGGCGCAACATCGCTGACGCTTCTGGTGGGAACGCCCGCCATCGCCTTCATTGGCGCTGTGGGTGCAGCCCTTGCCGTGGCGCTGCCGCGTGGCGGGTTGCTGGTGTCGGTGATCGTTCTGCCACTCACCATTCCGGTGCTCATTTTCGGTGTATCAGCTTCGCATGGAGCGACAGTAGACAATGCGCCTTTTCTGGCGCCATTCCTTATTCTTGCAGCACTCACCCTGTTCTTTGCCGTCCTCGGGCCTCTGGCCGCGAGCGCAGCGCTGAAAAGTTCGGCGGATTGACGCAGTTGATTACGGTCAATTGAACGGTACGGGGGCGGAAGGTAAGTATAGGCCATGGAAAAAGACATGACCAAAGACGCCGTTAAAACCACGAGCTGGCTCGATCTGGCCAATCCCACGCGGTTCCTTGCCTTTGCAGGCAAGGTCTTGCCATGGCTGGCCGTGCTTTCGGTGCTGTTTCTGGCAGCAGGCCTCTATATGGTCTTCGTCCAGTCGCCGGAGGACTATCAGCAGGGCATGACGGTACGCATCATGTATATCCATGTGCCTTTCGCATGGCTTTCCATGATGTGCTACTCGATCATGGCCGTTTCGGCGCTGGGCACGCTGGTCTGGCGGCATCCGCTGGCCGATGTCTCGATCCGTGCAGCCGCTCCGCTCGGCGCCGTCTTCACTACGCTTGCGCTGGCCACAGGTTCGCTCTGGGGCAAGCCGATGTGGGGCACATGGTGGGTGTGGGATGCGCGGCTGACTTCGGTTTTCGTGCTATTCCTGATGTATCTTGGCATTATCGCGCTGTCGCGCGCCATGGACGATCCGGCAAAAAGCGCCAGACCTGTGGCTGTGCTCACGCTGGTCGGCTTCATCAATATTCCGATCATCAAATTCTCGGTCGACTGGTGGAACACATTGCACCAGCCCGCGTCCGTTTTCCGCATGGACGGTCCGACCATCGATGCATCCATGCTGCGCCCGCTTTTCGTGATGGCTATCGGCTTCTCGCTTCTGTTTTTCACTCTGCACATGATGGCCATGCGCAATGAAATCTGGCGTCGTCGCGTCGCGTCGATGAAAAAGCTTGCCGCACGGAATGCCGACCGCAATCGCAAGGCACAGGAGGGCGTAATATGAACCATCTCGGCTTTGTTCTCGCCTCGTATGGCATCACGGTCGCGGCACTCGTCGTCACCATTGGCTGGATATTGATCGATCAGCGTATCCAGAAAAACGAACTGAAGCGGCTTGAGGCGCAGGGCGTGCGCCGCCGTTCTGCAAAAGCCCCCGGTAAAGCACAATGACGGAAACGACCGAGAAGCCAGTCGCGCCGAAAAAGCGCTCAACATGGGTTGCCCTGCTGCCGCTGGCGATTTTCGTCGGACTGGCGGCGGTGTTTGCGGTCCAGCTTCTGTCGGGCAAGGACAATACGACGATACCTTCCGCGCTGATCGGCAAGGATGCGCCGCAGACGAACCTGCCGCCCGTTGAGGGGCTGGTGCGTGATGGCGCGCCTGTTCCCGGCCTCAACAGCGACGATTTTAAGGGCAAGCTGACACTGGTGAATGTCTGGGGATCGTGGTGCGTTCCCTGTCGTCAGGAGCACCCGCTCTTGACGGAAATCGCCAAGGACGAACGTATCCGCGTGGTTGGCCTCAATTACAAGGACCAGCCGGAAAATGCGCGCCGTTTCTTAGGCGATCTCGGTAATCCCTTTGCCGCTGTCGGTGCCGACCGCGCCGGGCGCTCAGCCATCGAATGGGGCGTCTACGGGGTGCCGGAAACCTTCCTCGTCGATGAGACAGGCAAGATCGCCTACAAGCATGTCGGCCCGTTTACGCCGGAGTCAGTGAAGAACGATCTGATGCCTGCGGTGGAGAAGGTGCTTCGGAAATAGCGGTTTATTTTAAGTCGTTTCGCAGTTGCTCAAGCATTGCGGGTGTCAGTCCTAAGGATTCATAATCGCAATATTCATCCAGTAAGTTTTTTGAATTTTGTTTGAAATTCGGAATATCAATTCTGTTATTTTTATCGATGCCTTGCGTTTTCGAAAATAGATCGAATCCCGCATATACTGATATGCGACCAATTCTAAACGATATTTCTTCCTCTCGATTTTGTGACGTGATTGATATTGGGTCTAATATAAATCCTGTCGGTAGTGTTCCTATATCGAAATCCAGCGGAGAGATTTTATTGCTATCTAAAGCGTCGTAATACTGTTTGCTAAAATCATAACCTCGTTGAGTGGCCTTTGAAGCTAGAAAGAAACCGACGGATGAGGGGCGTCGCGCCTGTCCAGTATTTTGAATTAGTATAGAGCATTGGAAATACCGAACTGCTTTTGAGGGCAGTTCCATATAATCCTTTTTGGTGAGTTCTTCACCATAGGTCGCTCTCATTGAAAATATACATATTGCTCCAATTGCTAATAATTTTTTTCTGGAATTCATCGATTTCGCACCTATCTACTTCGAAAGAAAAAGGGCTCCGAAGAGCCCTTAGTAAAATACTTTGTTACAAAATCAATCCGGCAGTTTCCGGACCGCACCCTTGGCAGCACTGGTTGCCATTGAGGCATAGGCCTTCAGCGCGGTGGAAACCTTGCGCTTGCGTTCCTCTGCTGGCTTCCAGCCCGCTGCATCCTGCTCGGCGCGGCGTTCTGCCAGCGTTGCGTCGTCCACGGCGAGGTGAATTTTGCGGTTCGGAATGTCGATATCGATGATATCGCCTTCGCGCACCAGACCGATCGTGCCGCCTTCGGCTGCTTCCGGCGATACGTGGCCGATCGAGAGGCCCGAAGAGCCGCCCGAGAAGCGTCCGTCGGTGATGAGCGCGCAAGCCTTGCCGAGACCCTTCGACTTCAGATAGCTGGTCGGATAGAGCATTTCCTGCATGCCAGGGCCGCCGCGCGGGCCTTCATAGCGGATCAGCACAATGTCGCCCGGCTTGATCTTGCCGTTCAGAATGCCGAGTACAGCCGAATCCTGGCTTTCAAAGATGCGGGCAGGGCCGGAGAATTTCAGGATGGAATCGTCCACGCCTGCCGTCTTCACGATGCAGCCGTCTTCGGCCAGATTGCCGTAAAGTACCGCCAGACCGCCATCCTGACTGAATGCATGTTCCTTGGAGCGGATGACGCCCTTTTCACGGTCAGAATCCACGCTGTCAAAGCGGCGCTCCTGAGAGAAGGCAACCTGCGTTGGCACGCCACCGGGGGCAGCCGAATAGAACTTGTGCACCATTTCGCTGTTGGTGCGGGTCACGTCCCAATGATCGAGCGCCTTACCCATTGTTTCACTATGGACGGTCGGCAGATCGGTGTTGATGAGGCCCGCCTTTTCGAGCTGGCCCAGAATACCCATGATGCCGCCAGCGCGATGAACGTCTTCCATATGAACGGAGGCGACGGCAGGCGCGACCTTGCAGAGCACCGGCACGCGGCGCGACAGGCGGTCGATGTCGGCCATGGTGAAGTCAATCTCGGCTTCCTGTGCGGCAGCGAGAAGATGCAGAACCGTATTGGTCGAACCGCCCATGGCGATATCGAGCGTCATGGCGTTTTCAAAAGCCGGGAAGCTCGCAATTGAGCGCGGCAGCACGCTCTCGTCGTTCTGCTCGTAATAACGGCGGGCGAGATCGACAACCAGATGACCGGCTTCCACGAAGAGGCGCTTGCGGTCGGCATGGGTTGCGAGCGTCGAGCCATTGCCCGGCAGCGACAGGCCGAGCGCTTCGGTGAGGCAGTTCATCGAGTTTGCGGTAAACATGCCCGAGCACGAACCGCAGGTCGGGCAGGCGGAGCGCTCGATGGCCTTGACCTGATCATCGGTGTAATGATCGTCGGCAGCGGCAACCATCGCATCCACGAGGTCGAGCTTCTTGACCTGATCGTCCCAGACGACCTTGCCTGCTTCCATCGGACCGCCAGAAACGAACACGACCGGGATATTGAGGCGCAGAGCGGCCATCAGCATGCCGGGGGTGATCTTGTCGCAATTGGAAATGCAGACCATCGCATCGGCGCAATGCGCATTGACCATATATTCGACCGAGTCGGCGATGAGTTCCCGCGACGGCAGCGAATAGAGCATGCCGTCATGGCCCATGGCGATACCGTCATCGACCGCAATGGTGTTGAATTCCTTGGCGACACCGCCAGCGCTTTCGATTTCGCGCGCGACGAGCTGGCCGAGGTCCTTCAGGTGCACGTGGCCGGGCACGAATTGGGTGAACGAGTTCACCACGGCAATAATCGGCTTGCCGAAATCCTCATCCTTCATGCCGGTGGCGCGCCATAGGCCGCGCGCGCCGGCCATGTTGCGACCGTGGGTGGTTGTACGCGAACGATAAGGAGGCATTTTCAAACCTTTTAGGAACTATTCTAATGTGTAACGTCGATATGACAGAACCGTTCCTGTAGAGCAAAGCGCAAATTGCCCCATATCGCCCAATTTTGCCCGGAGTACGGGGAGAGCAGCGGGACCGTTTGCAGGCTTGCAGACAACGGAAAGGGTTCCGGCGTGCGACAGCTTTCGCAGGCACAGACGGGGTAATCTAGCACGTTATTGTTATAAGGCAAAAGATTTTGCGCTGAAAACGTAAGGAAGTTGCTTGGCGTTAAGATGGTGCGCTGGCCATGGCGTTATCGAGCAGGGCATTTGCCGTTTTCATCCGCTGTTCTGCAGCGGGACGAAACTCTTCCGGCAGACGGTCGGGATGATTGCTGGCGGCAAAGCTGCGTCGGCGCCGTTGCAGTTCGGCACGCTTCAAACCCGGCTGTAAATCCAGCTCCTGGCGGATCGCATCCGGGGACTGCTTCTGCATGCGCGCTTCTATTGCCAGCCTTTCCCGGTCAGGTGCGGGCGCAGTCTCGGGCGGGCTTTCAATGTCGAACAGGCGCTGCAGGCCATCGGGCTGGCGTTCGGTTGCGGGCGTATCGCTGAACTCTGCAGAAAAAACGGTCGAAGCAAACCCGAATTGCGGTCCGCGAATATCGTCCGCCTGGCCTGTGTCGGCCTCGACTTCCTTCAGCACTGTTGCGAAATCGGGAAATGTCGGCCGCATCCGGCCTCTCAAGCCATGTGCGAAGCAAGAGCGGAGGCCAGAGCGCGCGTCAGCACGGATGGCGGGATCGGCTTCTGGAAGACAGGCACTTGCGGATAGCGCGCTGCAAGGCGGGCAGGCAGTCCGCCGCCGCTATGGATGACGACGAAGATATGGCGGCTCATCAACCAGTCCAGCACAGCTTCCACATCGCCATCGGCAAGGTTCACATCGAGAATGGCGGCGTCGACCTGATTGCGGTTGATGATATCTATTGCTTGCCGGACGGTTCCGACCGGACCGAGAACGGTTCCGTTCGCGTCCTCGACAGTCGCGGCGACGTCGAGGGCGACGAAAATCTCGTCTTCCACCACTAATACCCGCCGCTGTCCAAGATCATTCATCACTTGTCTCGCTGCCTCCCTTTTTGAGGTAAGCCCTTCACGCAAGAAATGCGCGAGCGCAAGCAGAGGTTCCCTTCGCCGACATGATAATTCGTTAATGGTGAATCAAACCTTTACCGGCTTTCTATCGGCTTGGGGCCGATGTCAGAAGGCAGTAAAGGTCAGCGTCGTCAGCGAGCGGACAATATTGGGAATGTCAAAGACATTCTCGTTCATGAACTTGCCGATATCCTGATCTTCGGCGATGTAGATTTTTGCCAGAAGGTCGAATTCGCCGCTGGTGGAATAAAGCTCGGAGACGATTTCACGCTGAAAGAGCGTATCGGCTACCTCATAGGTTTTACCGGGCGTGCACTGCAGTTGCAGGAAAACGGGCTTCATGTCTCTTCCTTTCGCGACGGGACTGCGTGGCGCATATGATAGCGCATATCACGGCAATGTTTGCAGGTTACAAACACGGACGGCCTGATGAAATCAAGAGCGAAAGCACGGTGAGTTACGGCCTCGCGTCTTGCAGGCCTGCCCGGTACGCATGGCGGGTTCACAGAACGTTTTCAATTTACTCAATTGTAATTTTCTTGAGAGGACGCAATAAGACTTCTCCCAGAAATTGTAATTTGCGCGCCCGATTATATGAAGTTCGTACTCCCCGCCGTTCTGCTGCTGTTCTCGCTTGCCTTTTTTACGGCGTGGTTTTCCGATCGCGGCCGCAAGTTTCTGCTGTCCTGCGGCGCGTGTTTCCTGCTGATCGGTATCGCCATGCTGGTCCAGCTCGGCAATTTTCCTGCGAACGACAATCTGAACACAGTGCTTTCGTCGGCATTTTATGTCGGGGGCACGCTGGTCGGCGGATATGGCATTCTGCAGCGGAGCGGTCTGCGGCTTACATCTGCCTTCTACATATTGAGTTTCGCGCTCATCGTCGGCGGTGTCTGGTATTATTGCTATATCGAGCCAAATCTTCTGTCGCGGGTCTACGTGCTCAATCTGGGCATGGCGACGCTGATCCTTTCTTTTGCCTGGCAGGCACGGTGTCTGTTCAAGGGATCGCTGGTCGACAAGCTTTTGCTGGTCATGCTCGTTCTGGTGGCATTGCAATTCGTGCCGCGCACGCTTCTGACTGCCCGCTCCCTGCTTGGCGATGTCGATGGCGACGATTTCGCGATGACGGTCTTCTGGCAATGGACAGTCTTTTCCACTGCCATCGCCGCCGTTCTCACTGGCTTCGCCTTGCTGGCCGCTGCCGGTTACGACCGTATCGGCGAGCTATCGCGCGAACGCGACAGCGATCCCTTGACGGGACTTCTCAACCGGCGCGGGCTGGAAATGCGCTATAACGCACTTTTGCAAGCGAAAAAGGGCGTTCCGGGCTGGGTCGCCGTTTGCGATATCGATTACTTCAAGGCGCTGAACGACGCTTATGGTCACGCGGCAGGCGACGCGGTTCTGAAGGAGTTCGCAGGAATCCTGCGCAAGCTTATCGGCGAAAGACCGTTGATTGCACGTACAGGCGGCGAGGAATTCGTGATCTGTGTTGATGATATGCATGCCGATAACCTCTTCCAGCTTATGGAAGGCGTACGGCAGAATATCGAGAGACACCGGTTCCAGCGACTCGCAAAGGAAACCAGCGTCACATGCAGCATCGGCTGTGTTCGTCTGCCGGAACAGGGTGATTTCTGGCAGGCCGTCGATAAGGCCGACAAAATCCTCTACGCCGCCAAGAAAGAAGGGCGCAACCGCACCTATGTGGAAGGGCTGAGCGCGAACAGCGACGATTAATTCATACGTAGGGACGAATTTTGGGGATGGCGGTTTTTATGGTTGGCCTTCGATAACTTTCCGGTGATGATCCGTACATTGCCGCAAATCATGCTTATTATCGCCGCTGATAATTTGAGCACCTCGAGGAGTTCCCGAAAGTCCGATGAAATTCATGCCCGTTGTGTTGCCTGCGTCCGCTATTGTCAGTCTCATCTTCCTTTGTCTGGCGGTTTCCCCGTCTTTCGCGATGAACGCCTCTGAAAAGGCCCAGCTTGAGAAGCTCGATCCGGCAACCCGCCTGGAACAGCGTTGCGATGTGGAAGCCATGGAACGCATCACGCGGGAACAGAAGTTTTCGGTCGACAAGGTTCTGGCCTATGCCTTCTCCGATCCGGTGACCAAAAAGAACTCCATCAAGGCCGATGGCGCAGCCTTCCGCAGCCGGGAGCACTGGTACAAGCTGTCCTTCGTCTGCAAGACGGATGAGGAACATATCAATATTGTTTCCTTCCGCTATGACATCGGCGATGAAGTGCCCCAGAACCAGTGGGACAAGCATTACCTCGTACCGTAATGAAATCTTCTATTCTTCCGAATCGTCTGAACGACAGGCTGAAAGTAGCATCACTTCCTTGGCGGTGTGATCGGCTTCGAGGTGACTCAACACGGCCTGACCGTCCTTGTCGTTCCAGCGGTAGCTGTCCTGTTCATCGATGGCGACATATTTCTTGAGATTGTCGTGCCATTGTAGCGCAATCATCTTGCCTTCAGCATCGAGGACGGCAAATCCGGGCGCGCTGCCATTGCGGATATAGGTGACAGGCACGACGACCCCGCGTTCGCAGATATAATCGACCCGCTCTATGGGGTTCACGTCCTGAGCTTGCGCTGAAACGGACGGTGCAAACAGCATCGCCGGACCTGCCGCAATCAAGAAAAGGGTACCGAGGTAACGCTTGCCATATGCCATGTGAAAAATCCTCTGGTCAGCCAATCAATACAGGAAAAATACCCCTTCAGTGATATCGTTCAAGAGCGATTATGGAGCATGATATGGTTGCAATAGGGCTGCGAAAAATAATCATCAGGCTGCCGAGATTTCCTGCAACCGAAACAAGTTTCGCCCGTTGTTAGCCTGCCGGTCGTGAGACTGGCCGAGGCCCGGATGAATACTTGCCCCCCGCAACCCCAGTCCGGGCCTCACCTCCATGGGTAGTTGGTCCTGTCGGGCAGCAATAGTGCACGTTCTAAACTTTGCGTCCAAGGGCGGCTTATGAAGCCAGGCGGAAAAAATATTTCGCAATGGCTGACAGGGGAGAGTAGATTTTTCGAAGTCGTTTCAAATAACGACCGGCTTGTGGCATCCTGTCTTCAAAGAGCTCTGATACTGTCTTGGCCAATGAACCATGGAGGCGGTCATGAAGATATCGAGATTTTCACTCACTTTGGCAGCATTGGTGGCTGCGGCTTCGCTGACTGGAACGGTTCAGGCAAGCTTCGCCGATCAGACGCTTCTGAACGTGTCCTACGATCCGACGCGTGAACTTTACAAGGATTACAACGCCGCTTTTGCTTCCCACTGGAAGGCTGAAACCGGCGAAACCGTCACCATTCGCGTATCCCATGGTGGGTCGGGCAAGCAGGCGCGCTCCGTGATCGACGGCATCAAGGCCGATGTGGTTACACTGGCGCTTGAAAGCGATATCGATGCCATTGCCGAGCTTTCGGGCAAGATCGACAAGGACTGGCGCAAGCGCCTGCCCAACAATTCGGCTCCCTATACGTCAACCATCGTCTTCCTTGTGCGCAAGGGCAATCCCAAGGGCATCAAGGACTGGGGCGATCTGGTGAAGGACGGTGTCGAGGTCATCACGCCGAACCCGAAGACGTCCGGCGGCGCACGCTGGAACTATCTCGCCGCCTGGGCATGGGCCTACAAGCAATACGGTGGCGACGAGCAGAAGATCAAGGATTACATCGGCGAACTGTTCCGCCATGTGCCTGTGCTCGACACCGGCGCGCGTGGCTCGACGACCACTTTCGTGCAGCGCCAGCTCGGCGATGTACTGCTTGCCTGGGAAAACGAAGCCTATCTCTCGGTCGCGGAATTTGGCGAGGATGCATTCGACATCGTCGTTCCGCCGCAGTCCATTCTGGCTGAACCTCCAGTCGCGGTGGTGGACAAGAATGCCGAGGAAAACGGCACCACCAAGCTGGCACAGGCTTATCTCGAATATCTGTACTCGCCGGAAGGACAGGCGCTTGCCGCCAAGCATTTCTACCGTCCGTCGAAGCCTGACATCATCCCCGCCGACAAGCAGCGCAAGTTTCCGGACTTGACGCTGGTGACGATCGATGATCCGATTTTCGGCGGATGGGCCAAGGCACAGCCCTATCATTTTGGCGATGGAGGAACGTTCGACCAGCTCTACAAACCGGGAAAATAATCCGGAATTCGAGAGCGATCAGTAAGATCAAATACTGAAGAGGGAACAAACCAACGCATGTCTTCGCTCCCTGCACGGGCCAGAGCAGGGTCGCACTTCAGAAAGCCGAGCGTCATTCCCGGTTTCGGGCTGACGTTCGGCTTCAGTGTTGCCTATCTGACCCTTCTCATTCTCATTCCGCTTGCGGCATTGGTGCTGCGTTCCACCGAAGTCGGGCTTACCGGTTTCTGGCGCCTCGTCACCGACGAGCGCACATTGAGAGCGCTTGAAACGAGCTTCGGCACCGCCTTCATCGCGGCGCTGGTCAATGTCGTCTTCGGCGTCATCCTTGCCTGGGTTCTGGTGCGTTATCGGTTTCCGGGACGGCGGTTCGTCGATGCCATCGTAGATATTCCGTTTGCTCTGCCAACGGCAGTTGCGGGTATTGCGCTGGCCGCAATTTATGCACCGAATGGCTGGATCGGCAGCCTGCTGGCACCGTTCGGCATTCGCATCGCTTTTTCGCGGGCGGGCATCGTTATTGCGCTGATCTTCATCGGTCTGCCCTTCGTCGTGCGCACCGTCCAGCCGATCATGGAGGAAATCAGCCGCGAGGTCGAAGAGGCGGCGGCAACCCTTGGCGCATCCCGGTTCCAGACGATCTGGCGGGTGCTGCTGCCGAGCCTTCAACCCGCCATCCTCACCGGCTTCGCGCTCGCCTTCGCACGCGGCGTCGGCGAATATGGCTCGGTCATCTTCATTGCGGGCAATACGCCTTATGTCTCGGAAATTGCGCCGCTTCTGATCGTCATCAAGCTGGAGGAATATGATTATGCCGGGGCGACCGCGCTCGCCACGGTGATGCTCGCGCTTTCCTTCGCGATGCTGCTTTTCATCAATCTTATCCAGTCGTGGACACGGAGGAAATATGGTCATGGCGAATGAACCTGTCTCTGCCGCTCCTCGCAACAGCCGAAGCGCTGTCACCGAAAGTCTGCCGACGCGTATCACGCTGATCGCTCTGGCGCTGGCTTTTCTGGCTCTCTTCCTCATCCTGCCGGTCATTGCGGTCTTCGTTGAAGCCTTCCGCAAGGGAGCAGGCGAATATCTGGCAGCACTGGTCGAGCCGGATGCCTGGGCTGCGATAAGGCTCACGCTCATGGTGGCGGCCATTGCCGTGCCGCTCAATCTGGTCTTCGGCATTGCAGCCGCCTGGGCAATCGCGAAGTTCGAATTTAAGGGCAAGGCGCTGCTGACGACGCTGATTGATCTGCCCTTTTCCGTGTCGCCGGTTATTTCCGGTCTTGTTTTCGTGCTGCTTTTCTCAAGTCACAGCCTGCTCGGACCGTGGCTGTCACGGCATGGGATTGAGATATTGTTTGCCGTTCCGGGCATCGTTCTGGCAACGGTGTTCGTCACCTTTCCGTTCGTCGCACGCGAACTGATACCGTTGATGCAGGAGCAGGGAACCGGCGATGAGGAGGCGGCGATTTCGCTCGGCGCCAATGGCTGGCAGACCTTTCGCTATGTGACGCTGCCCAATATCAAATGGGGGCTGCTTTACGGCGTGCTGCTCTGTAATGCCCGTGCAATGGGTGAGTTCGGCGCTGTTTCCGTAGTCTCTGGACATATTCGCGGTCTCACCAATACGATGCCGCTGCATGTGGAAATTCTCTACAACGAATATAACTTCGTCGGTGCATTCGCGGTGGCGTCGCTGCTGGCCTTTCTGGCGCTCCTGACACTCGCCATCAAGACGGCGCTGGAACTGCGTTATGGCGATGAACTGGCCGGCAGCGGAAACGGGCACTGACATCTAAACGAGCAATTGGCCGCGCGGCGGCAAACATAAAGCATAGTCCTGCTATGGCAGACGGAAGGATTGGGAATGGAAGTTCGTGTTGCCGGTGTGCGTAAGGAGTTCGCTCGCTTCCCGGCGTTGCATAATGTCTCGCTGGATATTCGTTCCGGCGAGCTGATCGCTTTGCTGGGGCCTTCCGGTTCGGGCAAGACCACGCTTTTGCGCCTGATTGCCGGGCTGGAAACGCCGACCGAAGGCACCATCTTCTTTGGCGACGAAGACGCGTCGCAGAAGAGCGTTCAGGAGCGCAATGTCGGCTTCGTCTTCCAGCATTATGCGCTGTTCCGCCACATGACGGTGGCAGACAATATCGGTTTTGGTCTGAAGGTGCGCCCAAGCGCGACGCGTCCGTCGAGTGACGATATTCGCAGCCGCGCGCTGGAATTGCTGGATCTCGTCCAGCTGCAGGGACTGGAGAAGCGTTATCCGGCACAGCTATCCGGTGGTCAGCGCCAGCGCGTGGCGCTTGCCCGCGCCATGGCGATTGAACCGAAAGTTCTGCTTCTCGATGAGCCGTTTGGCGCGCTTGATGCGCTGGTGCGCAAGGAACTGCGCCGCTGGCTGCGCGAAATCCACGACAAGACCGGTCACACAACTGTTTTCGTGACTCACGATCAGGATGAGGCGCTGGAGCTCGCCGACCGCGTGGTGGTGATGAGCCAGGGTCGTATCGAGCAGGTTGGCACACCGGACGAAGTCTATGACAATCCGAATTCCCCCGGCGTCTATGGCTTCATCGGTGAGTCCAGCACGCTTCCGGTGCGGGTCGAAAAGGGCGAGATCTGGCTTGTCGACCGCAATATCGGCCTAACGGTCCAGGATGTGGCGGATGGTGATGCGCAGCTCTTCTTCCGCCCGCACGATGTCGAATTGCTGGACGGTTGCGGCGGCTGCATCGCAGGCACGGTGGTGGCCAGCCGTCGTTCGGGCGGCAAGCGGCGCGTCGAACTGGAAGTAGGCGGCGCACGCGAGCGGGTCGAGATCGAAATTCCAGCCGAACATCCGGCGGCGGAGAAAAGCCGCATCGCATTCCGACCGCGTTACTGGAAGCTTTTTCCGGCCAGCGAAACCGGTTCCTGATCGTCACTTTCCGGTGAACCGAAACGCAAGGCCCGGCAGACATGCGGTGATTCCCGAATGTCTGCCGGGCCTTTCCGTATTTCAGGGCATGAGCCTGTCGCGATGAAATTTTCCAGCGCGTTACCTGCGGTAGTATTATTTTTATTTTCAATATGTTAGGGTTGCAGGAAACGGGGTGTTCCATAACGCAACATTAATGGGCGGAAAGAATTGTGCGTTGCGATTCAAACGGTTTGAAGATCAGCACATTGCGCCGTCGCATTTTGGCCAAATGCGGTCGACATTCAGGGAACCGAACACGGATACTGCCGTTTCCTTGAAATGAAAATTCAGAATAATGTCAGTATCCACCCGCCGCAGATAACTCATTTCCTTCGGAAAGGCTGTTAAGGCAGATGCCGGAATTGTCTTCTTCGCTCTCCAAATCAACCTCTACCGAGAATAAATCGCCGATGCCGCAATCTTCGATGGAACCCAAATCCAGCGAGCCCGATGCGTCGGGCCGGATTCCGCCTGAACAACCATCCCCCATCCGGGCCTTGTACAAAACCGAGGAAGAGCTTGGCGCGCTTGCCGCTGCCGTGGCGCGGGGCGAAGACATTCCGCTGCCGGGTTATATTGCCTTCCCGTTCGATCAGCGCCTGTCCGAAAACGGCAAGCTGATCCTGCATGCCTATCGCGCCTCCGATGCGGCGTCGCGTGCGGGCGAAACCATCACGCCAGCCGCCCAATGGCTGCTCGACAATCACTATCAGATCGACAAGAACGTGCAGCAGGCCCGTCGCGACCTGCCGCGCCGCTTCATCCGCCAGCTGCCGCTCTACAAGGCCCCGGTCGAAAAATATGAAGGTATGCCGCGCATTTTCGCGCTGGCCTGGCTTTATGTCGCCCATACGGACAGCAATTTCTCGCTGAAGACGCTGACGGCCATCGTCAAGGGTTTCCAGACTGTGGAGCCGCTGAAGATCGGCGAATTGTGGGCGCTGCCGTCTGCGGTGCGCTATTTCCTGATCGAGAATGCACGCCGTCTGGCGCTGCGCGTCGACCGCGCGCGCATCATGCGCAATCTCGCCAATACGGCTGCCGACCGCATCGTGGTCGCTGCCGACGGAGCCGAACTGGATTCGGTTTTGGCGCAATATGCCGATGCCGCCCGCGACAGCACGTTCGCGACCCATCTTCTTTATCGCCTGCGTTCCTCATCGACCGACACCACGGCTGCAGCAAGCTGGCTGGAACGGATTCTGGAGCAGGAGGGCAGCAATCCGGAAGATGCCATCGTCGAGGAACATGCCCGCCAGTCTACTGGCGGCGTCACGATGGGCAACGTCATCCGCAGTCTGAAATCCATTGACGACGTTGACTGGGAAACCTGGTTCGAAACCGTCAACGAGGTTGATGCGATCCTGCGCGACCACAGCGATTTCGAGCTTCTGGATTTCCGGTCCCGCAACGCCTATCGCGTGACCATCGAAAAGCTCGCCCGCTATTCGAATATGAGCGAGATCGACATCACATGGGCAGCGCTCAAGCTGGCCGAAGATGGACATCGTGCGGAAAAAGCGGGTCATCCCGAAGCCGAAGGCAAGGGCGCAATCGCCTATTACCTGTCCGGTGAAGGCCGCAAGGAGCTTGAAAAAGTCTGCGGCTATCACGCGCCTTTTGGCGTCAAGGCGCTGCGGTTCTATCGCGGCCTTGGCCTCTGGGGCCTGTTTATCCCGACGGCGATCTTCACAATCCTCATTCTGTTGCTCGTCAATTACTGCATGATCCGCGCCGGTCTTTCGACCGATCTGCGCACGCTGTTCACGCTTCTGGCGATCTTCCCGGCAATGGATGCGTCCTATTCGTTGTTCAATGCGCTGGTGCCGTGGTTCGTTCAGCCGACACGGCTCATCGGTTTCGAATATAAGGAAGGCTTGCCGGAGGAGGCGCGCACGCTGGTCGCAGTGCCGACCTTCATTACCTCGCGAGATTCCATCGATGAGCAGATCCGCAATCTCGAAGTCCATTATCTCACCAATCCGCGTGGCGAAATCTACTTTGCGCTGGTCAGCGACTGGACCGATGCGAAGCAGGAAATCACGCCTGCGGACATGGAAATCTATGAATATGCCCGCGAGGAAATCGCCAAGCTCAACGAGCACTATACCGGCGACGACCAGCCGCGCTTCTTCCTTCTGCACCGCCGCCGCCTGTTCAATGAGAAGCAGAATTGCTGGATGGGCTGGGAGCGCAAGCGCGGCAAGCTGCATGAGCTGAACCTGCTTCTGCGCGGTGACCAGGATACAAGCTTCTTCCCCGCCGACGAGCGCCTGCCGAAGGAAATCAAATATGTGATGACGCTGGACGCCGATACGCGTCTGACGCCGGAATCCGTCACACATCTGGCCGGCAAGCTCAGCCATCCGCTGAACCGACCGATCATCGACGAGAAGACCGGCAAGGTCGTGCGTGGCTACGGCATTTTGCAGCCGCGTGTCACGCCTTCGTTCACCACTGGCGACGAGGCGTCGTTCCTGCAGCGCGTCTTCTCGGTCAATCGCGGGATCGACCCTTATGTCTTCGCTGTGTCCGACACCTATCAGGATCTGCTTGGCGAAGGCACCTTCACGGGCAAGGGGCTCTACGACATCGACGCTTTCGAGGCGGCGCTGAAAGGCCGCGTGCCGGAAAACACGTTGCTCAGCCATGACCTTCTCGAAGGCGGCTATGCCCGCGCGGCTCTCGTCAGCGACGTCGAAGTGGTCGAGGATTATCCGACCGGCTACAATGTCGACGTATCGCGTCACCATCGCTGGGCGCGTGGCGATTGGCAACTTCTGCCTTGGCTGTTTTCGACGAGCCGTGGCGTCAGCCACATCACGCGCTGGAAGATGGTCGACAACCTGCGCCGCTCGCTCAATCCGATCCTGTGGCTGGTCGCAGCCGTCGTCGGTTGGAGCGTGCTGCCAATCGGGCCTGCTGCCGTCTGGCAAGGCTTTCTCATTCTCTCCATGTTCGTCGCGCCGACATTCGGTATTGTCACCAATCTTATTCCATCGAACATGGACTATTCGCTGAAAGGCCATGCGCAGTCGGTGCTGACCGATATCGCGCTCGGCACGGCTGATGTGGCGCTGCGCACCACTTTCATCGCGCATTCGGCGTTCCTGATGGCGGATGCCATTGCGCGCACCGTCTATCGCCTGTTCGTTTCGCATCGCAATCTTCTGGAATGGCGCACGGCAGCGCAGGCGAGAACCTCGCCCGATACGCTGCTTTACTATTTCCAGCTCATGTGGCCCGCCATAGCGATTGCGGGTCTGGCGATCTTCTTCCCGCTTGCTGCCCAAAGTCATGCGGCAATGATCGCAGCACCGTTTGCCGTCATCTGGTTTGCCTCGCCGCTGATTGCTTGGCTGGTCAGCCGTTCGGCCAAGCCGCAGGACACGCTGGAAGTGCTTTCTTCCGACAAGTCGGACCTGCGCCGCTATGCACGCCGGACCTGGCGTTACTTCGCCGAGTTCGCAAACGACGAAAACCATCATCTGCCGCCAGATAACTTCCAGGAAGACCCGGCGCCGATTGTCGCGCAGCGCACGTCGCCGACCAATATCGGTGTCTATCTTCTGTCCGTTGTCGCCGCGCGCGATTTCGGCTGGATCGGCTTCGGTGAAACGCTGGATCGCGTTCAAGCCACTGTCGATACACTTGAGAAGATGGAGAAGTATCAGGGCCATCTCTACAACTGGTACGAGACCAATACGCTGACGCCGATGCGCCCGCTTTATGTCTCTGCAGTCGATAGCGGCAATCTTGCCGGCCATCTGGTCACGCTGTCGTCTGCGCTGGAAGAATGGGCGGAAGCACCGTCTGTCTATATGCAAGGCGACCTCGACGGCATTCTTGATGTCAATGACATCCTTGAAGAGTCCATCGCCAAAATCCCGGATGATCGCCGGATTCTGCGTCCGCTGCGCCGCCGTCTGGAAGAGCGGATTGCCAATTTCCGCCGGGCGGTACTGTCCATCAAGGATGAGCCGGAAACGGCGTCCTTCCGCACCATCAACCTGTCGCTGTTCGCAACCGATATCGTTCGCCTGATGGACGAACTCGATGGCGAAATCGAAACACCGGCAAGCGCTGAAGCCGTGGAATGGGCGCGCATTCTCGTCGATACCTGCAAGGCACATACCGAGGATTCCATCGGCGAGCATGACACGGATGCGCTGCGCGAGCGTCTGCGCGATCTCGCAACCCGCTCGCGCCAGCTCGCATTCGACATGCAGTTCGGCTTCCTTGAACGGAAAGAACGTCGCCTTCTCTCCATCGGTTTCCGCGTGCAGGAAAACGAGCTGGACGAAAGCTGCTACGATCTTCTGGCGTCAGAAGCGCGTCTGGCAAGCCTGTTTGCCATCGCCAAGGGCGACGTACCTGTTGAACATTGGTTCAAGCTTGGTCGTCTTCTGGTGCCGGTAGGCTGGAAGGGCGCTCTGCTCTCCTGGTCCGGCTCGATGTTCGAATATCTGATGCCGCCGCTCGTCATGTCCGAGCCGCTCGGTTCGCTTCTCGACCAGACCAACAAGCTCGTGGTGCAGCGCCAGATCGACTATGCAACCTCGCGCGGCCTGCCATGGGGTATTTCGGAAGCGGCGTTCAATGCGCGCGACGCGCATATGAACTACCAGTATTCCAACTTCGGCGTGCCGAACCTCGGCCTGCAGCGTGGCCTGTCGCGCAATGCGGTTATTGCGCCCTATGCGAGCCTGCTTGCCGCGCAGTATCAGCCTGCCGCCGCTGTCGCAAACCTGAAGCGCCTCGCCAAGCTTGGTGCTCTTGGGCGCTATGGCTTCCACGATTCGGTGGACTTCACGCCGTCGCGTGTTCGCGAAGGCGAACTCTGTGCTGTGGTGAAGAACTACTACGCCCACCACCACGGCATGGCGATCATCGCAGTCAACAACGTGATCTTTGAAGGCCGGATGCGGGAGCGCTTCCACTCCGATCCGGTGATCGAGGCTGCCGAACTGCTCCTGCAGGAAAAGGCGCCACGCGAAATCCCGATGATCTACGCCAAGACGGAAAATCCGATGCGCGTGGATTCCGGCGGCTTCGACGATGCGCCGATGCGGATT
>WPCJ01337064.1_pt1 | contig 23265 bp, 8 predicted proteins | sample 5399831 | NCBI WGS metagenome assembly WPCJ01 (sample SAMN12869470, study PRJNA574797) | sludge metagenome | isolation source: wastewater treatment of pH10 | place: China:Beijing | collected 2019-05-20 | reverse complement strand
GCGCGTGGCGCAGCTCCGGTCTCCAGCTGCGCGGGGGGCGACGACCGGTCTGGCTGAGCGCCTTCAGCGCATCCGCGCGGACCGCGACCAGCTCGGGAACCTCGGCGGCCTGGCCCGCCATTCGCCACGCCCGCGCGATGCTGGCCAGCGCCTCGCGATTGGCCGGATGGGCCTCGAGCCACAATTCGAGCTCGAGCTCCTCCTCCAGGGCGATCGGCCCTTCATGGAACCGCATCAGCCATGCCACCGCCTGCTCGCGGGCCGCTTCCGGATCGCCGCCGCTCACTGGCACTCCTCCATTGCCCCCGCCAGCGCCCCCAGTGCGCGCTGGACATGGATCTCGACCATGCGAACCGACAGGCCGAAGCTGTCCGCGATCGTGCGCTTGTCGATGTTCTCGATGCGATACAGCGTGAAAATCCTTCGCGTCTTCTCGGGCAGTTCGGCGATCGTGCGCGCAACGAGATCGAGGTTCTCCCGCCCCTCGGCAACCCGGTGCGGATCCAGCGGATCGATGCCCAGGAAATCCTCGACCGCCCGGGCTTCCCGATAGCTGGTGCGCACCCGCTCGCGCCGTCCCTTGTCGCGCAGCAGGTTTGCCGCGATCCGGAAGACATAGGCATCCGCCATCGGCGCCTCGCGCTTCGGATCACGCACGATACGGAAGAAGACGTCCTGGGTAAGGTCCTCGGCTTCCGGCAGGGTCTGGACGCGCCGCGCGAAGAACGCGATCAGGGCGCGGCGCAAGCGCTGGTCGTTCTCCGTCAAATCCTGTCGCACGGCCTTGTTCAACGGCTTCACACCTCCGACAGCATAACGCGCGGCACCGCGGAATCCGAAACGCGAAATTGCCGCCCCCCGGGGAGCATCGACCCGTTGCCCGCAAGGATTAATTCTTCGTAACCTTTGCACCGCTTCGGGGCACATGCGCAGAATCCGCGTGCAGCTGCGGGTTCCCGTCTATAGGGTGGATCGCTTAAATGCCGGGAATCGAATGGAATCCCCATAAGCAGAGAAATTCGGGAGTGTGGTTTGGCGTCGCATCCGGTCCGCGTTCACCGTTACACGACCGCAGATATAGCGCCCGGCGACCGCTTTGAGGCGTGGCGGGGCTATTGGCCGAACATGGGCTCGCTCTTCCGCACCGAGCCGCTGGAGACCTTCCGGGTATCGAGCGAGCTCGTGCGGCTGGGCGAGATCGGCTTCATGTACACCGACATCGCCTCGCAGCGCTGGAAACGCGACAAGCGGCTCGTCGACATGGGGCAGGACACCATCGCAGCCGTCGTGAACCTGGACGGCAAGGCAGCCGGCATCGCGGGCAGGAACGACTGGGTGCAGATGCCCGGCTCCGCGGTTCTCGTCGACCATAGCCAGACATCGCTCCACGATTCCGCCGGCGGGCGCAGCATCGGTTTCTCCGTGCCGCGCCGGCTGGTGATCGAAGCAGGGCTGGACCCGGCCAGCCTGCACGGCTTGGCGCTGAGCCCCGCGGAAAGCGCGATGCTCACCTCGCACATGCTGCAGGTGCGCGAGGCCCTGCCCCGCTTCACCGAGGCGGATGCGCCCCAGCTCGGCAAGTCGATGCTCGACGTGCTCGTGCTGACGCTCAAGGCTGCGAGCCGCACCGAGGCGTCGGGCTTCCGCCAGGATCCCGCGACGCTGATGATGCGCGCGCGCAAGGAAGTGCAGGCGCATCTCGGCTCGCCTGCGCTCACCGTCGCCAATCTGTGCCGCAAGCTGGGCGTTTCGCGCAGCACGCTGCACCGGCTGTTCGAGGAAGGCGGCGGCGTCCAGGCCTATATCCGCGACATGCGGCTGGAGGCGGCGCGCCAGGCCCTGCTCAACCCGGAGAATCCCGAGCGGATCGGCGACCTTGCCGAACGGCTGGGCTTCAGCGACGCGGCGCATCTGAGCCGGCTGTTCAAGGCGCGCTTCGGCGAGACCCCCAGCGATTGCCGCGCACGGAGCCCGCTAAGCCGTTGATGTCCCGAAGCGGGACCCGTGCCGCGCTGCGACATCGGTCCAATTCGGTGAGACAGGCATTCAACAGCAAAATCCCACCTCGGGACTAAGGAATTCCCCATGTCTGCCATGTGTCCCGCTGAGTCGCGGGCCCCATGGTTCTCAAGATTTCGGGGGCTTCTGAAATGATCGATCGTGGCAACGGCGCACGTGCGTCCAAGGCGGTTCCGGTTCGGGTGGATCGCGAGGCGCTGTTGCGCAAGGCGCTGCTCGGCTCGACCGCGCTGATCGGCGTCGCGCTGGCCACGCCGGCGCTGGCCCAGTCAACCTACCCCGCGGGCGGCGGCACGATCTCGGGCACGGGCACCTATACCGACGCGACCGCGACCAATGGCGGCGTGACGGTGACCAACACGGTCAACGCCGGCGTCATCATGGCCGATGTCACGATCAACAACACCACCGGCGACCCCAACGGCATCGCCTACAAGCAGGTCTCCGCCGGCGGCCAGAGCGCGGTCCTCTACACCGCGGGCGCCAACACGCTGCGCAGCGACCAGAACGGCGCGGCGCTTTCGCTGCAGGCGGCAAATGGCAACGTCACCTGGGCCATCGGCCAGTCCGACGAATCCTCGACCACGGACCTCACCGCCACCTATGGCGCTTATCTGATCGCCAACGGCTTCGTGAACGTCGTCGATTTCGGCACCGTCAGCAGCCTGCGCAACGTCACCGCCGACGGCGCCGGCGTGGCGGGCATCTATGCCAGCTCCAGCGGCTCCACGGTGAACCTGTCGCTGAAGGCGCCGGTCATCTCGGGCTTCGCCACCGGCATCTCCGCGATTTCGGCCGCGGGCGCCATCGTCACCACCACCGGCGGCTCGATCAGCACCCTGCCCAGCGGCACCGGGATCAGCGCGACCGCGAGCAACGCCGGGGCCCCGGTCATGGTCAGCTCGGGTTCGGCGATCAGCACCAGCATCGCCGGCGTCGGCATCAACGCCTCGTCGAACAACAGCGCCACCAGCGTGATCACCACTGCGGGCGGCACGATCAACGGCGGCAGCGTCGGCATCCAGGTGAATGCGGCCCTGACCGGCCAGAGCAGCGTCGTGACCGTGGGTGCCGCGATCGGCAATTCTACCCGCCCGAGCTCGGGCGTGGTGTTCCAGGGCACCGGCGTGGTCGGCGGCACCAACACCGTCAACGCCAACGCCAATGTCAGCAGCGGCACGGGCTTCTCCGCGATCGGTTCGAACACCATGAACTCGGATCTCGCGGTGAACGTGGCATCGGGCGTCACCGTCACCTCGCAGGGTTCCTTTGCGATCCGGGCCGGTCGCAACATCACCGTGGTCAACAACGGCACGGTCAGCGCAACCAGCGGCGCCGGAACCGGCGTGAGCAATGCCCAGGCGCCCTCGACCCTCAGCGTGACCAACAACGGCGCGATGAGCGCCGGCAGGATCGTGGTGGACGGGCAAGGAACCACCAACGTCACCAATGCCGGCACGATCACCGCGACCAACTTCGCGGCGATCTCCTCGGGCCGCGGCGGCACGATCACCAACAATGCCGGCGCCACCATCACCGGCGGTTCCGACACCAGTTCGGGCTGGGGCATCCTCTTCCAGAGCAGCACCTTCTCGGCAGGCCAGACGGTCACCAACAACGGCACCATCACCGGTGGCGGCGCAGGTGCGATCCGGCTCGACGCCACCACCGCCTCGTTGTTCAACCTCAATGCCGGATCGACCACGAACGGCCTGATCCGGATCACCGGCAGCGGCGCGACCACCACCAATCTCGGCGGCACGCTGAACGGCAATTACGACGCCAGCGCCGCCACCGGCGCCCAGAACTTCACGCTCGGCGCGACCGGCGCGATGCAGGGCGCGACCTTCGGCTCGGGCAACGACATCTTCACCTGGGGCGGCGGCAGCATCGGCGGCACGATCGACGGCGGCACGGGCACGGACACCTTCGCGGTCGACCTCGGTTCCACGACCAACCGCACGATCGACCAGAGCAGCTTCTTCGCCAACATCGTCAATTTCGAAGCCTATAATCTCGTCTCCGGCAACCTGACCCTCACCGGCAGCAGCGACGGCGGACCGGGCTGGACGGTGGCGGGCGGCAACGCGACGGCGCTCACCATCAACGGCGCGCTGACCAATGTCGCCGGCAACGCGGTCACGCTCACCACCGCCGACCTGATGTTCATCAAGGCGGGCGCGCAGGTGAGCGCAACCGGCGACGTCATCTATTCGACCGCCACCGGCAACAACATCCAGAACAGCGGCACGATCACCTCGGGCACCGGCATGTCCTCGGGCATCGCGATCGGCAGCGGCACGGTCGATAACTTCGGCCTGATCACCTATGCCGCGGGCGGGTCGAGCGCGACCCAGGGCAATGGCGTCTTTGCCAGCGCCAACCAGCTCACCCTCACCAACCACGCCGGCGCGAGCCTCTATGGCCGCTGGGACGGCGCGCGCGCGAACAACGGCGCCTATGTCGTCAATGACGGCCTGATCCAGGGCGACCGCTTCGCCGGCGTCGAGATCAGCGGCTCCAGCGTCGTCTTCAACAACGCCACCGGCCGCATCTATGGCGCAACGAGCGAAGGCGCGGGCGTGCTGATCAACAGCGGTGCCGTCAGCGTGACCAACGCATCCGGTGGCCAGATCGTCGGCGCAGGCTATGCCGGCATCTATAATGGCGGCACCGGCCCGCTGAGCGTCAGCAATGCCGGCAAGATCGCCACCGGCACGCTCGACGGCTCGAACAACTATGTCCAGGGCGGCACCACCACGGCGATCCGCAGCACCAGCGCCAACATCACCAATAGCGGCCTGATCGAAGGCGCGTCGGGCGGCATCCAGGCCAGCGGCGACCTCACCCTCGTCAACACCGGCATGATCCATGGGACCGGCACCGGGACGCTCAATCTCGATGCCGTCTATGTCGGCGGCGCGGCGAACATCCTGAACGCCGGCACGATCAGCGAAGGTACCGGCGCGGCCATCCATGCCAATGGCGGCGGCACGATCACCAATGCGGTGGGCGCCACGCTGGGCGGCGGCAACAACCCCACTTCCGGCACTGCCGTCTTCCTGAACGGCGGCACATTCAACAATTATGGCCAGGCGGGCAGCGGGACCGGCACTGCCGTGGTCACCGACAATGCCGGCGGCACGATCAACCTGTTCGCCGGCTCGGCCTCGGGCAGCATCACCGGCGGCGCTGGCAACGACACGCTGGCGATCTACAACGGCCAGACCAATGCCAGTGCGGTCACGCAGAGCTACACCGACGCGGTGAGCGGCACGGCGGGCAGCGTTACGCTGCAGAACAGCGGCACGCTGGCGGCGGCGATGTTCGGCGCGATCGACCTGGGCGGCGGCAACAACACGCTGCAGCTGCGCGGCGCGGGCACCGGCGCCCAGGCAGGCAGCTTCTCGCTCGCCACCTCGACCGGCGCGGGGACCATCACCAAGCTCGACGGCGGCACCTGGACGCTCACCGGCGCAGCGATCGTGCCCGGCATCACCGTCAACGCCAATGGCGGCATGCTGAACTTCCAGGGCACCAGCGGCGTCGGCACGATCAACGTCAATGGCGGCATCCTGCGCGCCAACGGCGCCGGCGCGTTCGGCAGCGCGGCCGTCCACATGCTCACCTCGAACGTGCAGTTCGGCGCATCCGGCGTCTATGCGAACAGCTTCGTGCTCGACATCCCCGCGGTGCTGAACGGCCAGCCGGTCGTGTTCGAGAACCTGTTCGGCGGCAACGCCATCCTGAGCGGCAACATCAGCTCGGGCAGCGGCACCAACGCCGCCGGCCAGGCGATCGGCACCTCGCAGGCCGTGACCTTTGCCGGTATCGGGGGCAGCCTGTTCAACCTGACCGGCACCAACAGCTGGACCGGTACCACGACGATCAATTCGGGCGTGACGGCGCGGGGCTCGACCACCGCGATCTCGGGCAGCAACATCGTCAATAATGGCACGGTCACCTATGCCCAGTCGGGCAGCAGCTCGAGCGGCACGGTGATCTCGGGCACCGGCGCGCTGCGGCTGGAGAGCGGCCAGGTCACGCTGACCGGGTCCAACACTTATACCGGCGGCACCACCGTCGCCGGCGGCCGCCTGCAGGTGGGCGACGGCACCACCAACGGCCGCATCACCGGCGCCATCACCGTCGATTCGGGCGGCACGCTAATCTTCAGCCGCAGCGACAATTACGACTTCGCCAGCGCGATCAGCGGCGCGGGCGACGTCCAGGCGCTCGGCACGATCACGCTGAGCGGCCCGATCACCAATACCGGCGCGCTCTACATCAACTCGGCCACCGGCGGCACAGTCACGCTCACCGGCGCGCGCAGCGGCGCGTATAGCGGCGGCGCCACTGCCGCGGCCGTCACCCTGGGCGGCGCCAACAATATCCTGCGCGTCGGCCTGAGCGGCACGGTCGCGGGCGGCCAGTATCTCGGCGTCTATCTTGGCGGCACCGGGAACGGCGTCGACAATTTCGGCACGATCAGCAACACCGGCACCGCCCTCGACCAGGACTGGGGCAGCGCGATCGGCGTCGCCGCGACCAGCGGCTCCTCGATCATCAACAACGGCTCGGCGAGCAACGCCACCGCGACGATCAACGGCCGGAACACCGGCATCAACCATCTCGGCTCGGACGGCGTGATCGCCACCGGCCAGCTGTCGGTCAACAATTACGGCCTGATCGCCAGCAACCTCGCCAACGCGATCGAGAACCAGAACGGCTCGGGCAACCTTACCGTCACCAACTACGGCACCGGCAGGATCGTCGGCCAGGGCAATGCCGGCGGCACGAACGGCTATGGCATCTACGCGATCGGCACGGGCACGCTCGGCCTCACCAATGCCGGCCTGATCGTCGGCCGCGTCGGCGGCGTCCTCACCGGCAGCGCGACCAGCATCACCAATAGCGGCACGATCGCGGCCGGCACGCTCTCGGGCGGCACCAGCGGCACGCTGGTCGCGGGCGGCGGCAACGGCATCCAGACGGTGGGCGGCACGATCACGAACCAGGCGGGCGGCGTGATCCGCGGTTCGTTCCTGGGCGGCAACGGCGACAACACCAATGCGATCACCTCGACCGCGGCGACCACCGTCAACAATTCCGGCCAGATCCTGGGCGTCGCGTTCGGATCGACCTCGAACGTGCGCACCAACGGCGTCTATGTCTCGGGCGGCGCCGGCACGGTGACCAACTATGCCACCGGCCTGATCACCGGCGGCTGGGACGGCGTGTACGTCACGGCGGGCGGCACGGTGACCAATTCGGGCACGATCGCCGGCTATCAATATTATGGCGTCGAGAACGCCAGCACCCTGACCAACAATGCCGGCGGCCGCCTCCTGGGCGTCGCCGGGGGCGCGTCGATGCTGGCGGACGGCATCGTCAACAACAGCGGCCTGATCGCCGCGGCGACCTACAACGCGACGACCGACACCTACACCCTCAGCGCCGGCACCGGCCTCACGCTCAGCTCGGGCAGCGTCTCCAACCAGTATAACGGCACCGTCACGGGCGCCGTCGGCATCGGCGCGACCGGCGCGCTGAGCCTGGGCAACGCCGGCACGATCACCGCCACGACCTATGCCGGGGTGAACCTGCTGGGCACCGGCAACACCATCTACAACGGAGGCACGATCACCGGCGGCACCAATGCGACGCTGGGCTATGGCGTGCGCTTCGTCCCCGCTGCCGGGGGCACGCTCAACAATCAGTCGGGCGGCCTGATCAGCGGCACCGCCGGCGGCGTCTATTCGGGAAGCGCGAGCGTGTCCGTCGACAATGGCGGCAATATGGTCGGCACCGGCGCGGGCAGCCGCGGCGTCTATCAGCAGTTCGGCAACGCCGTGGTCACCAACCAGGCGAGCGGCGTGATCGTCGGCCAGGGCTGGGGCATCCAGGGCGGCGCCACCGCGAACATCAACAATGCCGGCTTCATCGGCGCGGGCACGCTTTCGGGCGGCACCACGGGCACCTTCACGGTCAACGGCACCGGCAGCGGCGCCGTCTTCAACGGCGGCTACCTCACCAACGGCGTCGGCGCGACGATCGTCGGTGGCAATTATGGCGTCTATTCGGGCGGCACCACCGCGGTGAACATCAACAACAGCGGCACGATCACCGGCGGCAATTACGCGATCTACCTGACCGGCAACAACGACAACACGATCAGCCTCTACGCCGGCTCGGCCACCAATGGCGCGATCATGCTCGGCAACGGCAACGATACGGTCAACTGGTATGGCGGCAGCTTCACCAGCATCGAAGCCGGCGCCATCGGCTTCGACCGGTTCAACGCCAGCGTCTCCACCCCGACCACGCTCGATCTCACCAAGGTCCGCAATTTCGAGCAGCTTTCCCTCAACGGCGGCGATCTGACGCTGAGCGGCGCGTCGGCGAATATCGGCGGCTGGACCGTCAACGACGGCACGCTGACGCTCGACGGCACTGTGCAGATCGGGAGCGACGGCAACGCGGTCACGCTGGCCAACAGCGGCACGAGCCTGACCATCGCCCATGGCGCCACGGTGATCGGCAATCTCGGTAACGGCGTCTTCGCCCAGGCCGGGACCACCGTGACCAATGCCGGCCTGATCCGCTCGACCGACGCCAACTATAGCGGCGTGGCCATGGTCGGCGGCACGCTCGGGAACCAGGCTGGCAGCCTGATCGTCGCCGAAGGCAATGGCGTCACCGTCTCGGCCGGCGCGAACACGATCACCAATGCCGGCATCATCGTCGGCCGCACCGGCGGCGTGATCGGCAGCGACGCCTATCAGACGCTGAACAACACCGGCATCATCGTCGTCGGCACCGCGGCCAATACGGTCACCCAATATTGGCAGATCAACCAGGACTATAGCACCGGCGACGGCGTTCGGTTCACGGCGGGCGGCACGGTGACCAACACCCGCGGCGCCAATAATGGCGGCACCATCGTCGGCGGCGCCAACGGCCTGGTCATCACAGGCGGCGCGGCGACGATCGAGAATTCGGGCACGATCCAGGGCAATACCGGCTACGGCGTCTCGCTGGACACGGCGGCAGGCCAGACCTCGACGATCACCAACCATATGAGCGGCGCGTTCGTCGGCACCACGGGCGCGGTGCTGCTCGCCGGCGACGGCACGATCAACATGACCAACGAGGTCGGCTCGGCGATGTATGGCAGCATCGTGTCGACCGGCAACGGCACGCGCAACATCGACCTGTCGGGCCTCGTCTATGGCGATTACGACGCCAGCTCGGCCACCGGCACCAACAATGTCACCATGCGCTCCGGCCAGATCCGCAACGTGTATCTGGGAGACGGCGACGACAGCTTCACCTATTTCGGCGGCACGATCACCGGCATCGTCGATGGCGGCGCGGGCTATGACCGGCTGTTCGCCGATTTCGGCGCCGGGCAGAGCTACAATGTCAGCCTGGCCAACTTCATAAACTTCGACAGCATCGGCCTGATCTCGGGCGACATGACGCTGACCGGCCCGAGCAACGATCCCGACCAGGCGATCTATGCCGGCATCGGCGGCATGCCCGCCGGCACGATCACCTTCGACGGCACGAGCGGCCTCACCGGCGACATCTATGTCAATGGCGGCTCGATCCGTGCGGCAACGGCAGGCGCCTTCGGCAGCGGCACGATCCACATGATCGACCCGACCGCGACCTTCGGCGCCACCGGCAGCTATGCCAACAACATCTCGCTGGAAGTGGTCACCCCGTCCTCGGCCAACCCGTCGACGCTGAACGCCGATGCGGGCGTGACCGCGACGCTGACCGGCGCGATCACCACCGGCACCGGCGCGGGCGTGGATCCCAGCCAGGACCTGGTCATCGGCGGCCAGGGCACGATCATCCTCACCAACACCGCCAACAACTGGCTGGGCACCACCACGATCAAGTCGGGCGCGACGCTCCAGGGGGCGAGCGACACGATCTCGGGCTCCGCGATCGTCAACAACGGCACCCTTGCCTATCAGCAGGCCTATAGCGGTACCGTCACGCAGAACATCACCGGCAACGGCTATGTGAGTGTGAGCGGCCTGGCGGCGGGCAACGCCCTCACCTTCTCGGGCACCAACAATCTCAACGGCACCTTCATGGTGTCCGACGGGTCGAACATCGCGATCAGCGGCGCGACGAGCACCGGCAATTTCCAGAGCGTCGACCTCTTCGGAGCCGGCAGCCGCCTCGACGTGACGGCGACGGGCAGCCTGACCAGCAGCGCCAACACGGTGGGCACCGACGGCGCGGACCAGAGCGTGTACAATCTCGGCGCGATCACCAGCACCAACAATGTCGCGATCTATTTCGGCGGCACCGACGGCCTGCTCGACAATAGCGGCACGATCTCCGGCACCCGCGCCGTCTGGGTCAATGGCGGCGACGCCCAGCTGATCAACCGCGCGGGCGGCACGATCACCGGCAACAGCAATTTCGCGCTGTACCTCGGCCAGGGCGGCACGATCGACAATTCGGGCACGATCCAGGCGCTCAATAGCTCTCCCGCCGTCTATGTCGCGGGCACGGCCGCGATCACCAACAATGCCGGCGGCCTGATCACCAGCCAGGGCACCACCATCGCCGCCTATGGCGCCGGCTCGAGCCTGACCAATGCGGGCAGCGTGACCTCGAGCAACGAGACCGCAGTCTATCTGGCGGCGGGCGGCACGGTCACCAACTCGGGCAGCCTCACCGGCGGCACCGGTGGTTACGGCCTGTGGACCAGCGCGGGCGGCACCTTCACCAACCAGGCAGGCGGCACGATCACCGGCGGCCTGGGCGGCATGTATCTCGACGGCGCCAACCTGGTCACGGTGAACCTGGACGCAGGCTCGACCACCGGCAAGATCTTCTCGGGCGGCACCGGCGACCGGGTGATCAACATCCTCGGCACGCTGAACGGCGGCTATGCCGGCGGCAGCGGCGCCGACGCGATCACGCTGGACACCAGCGCGGTCGTCAACGGCACGCTCGACGGTGGCGCCGGCAACAACACGCTGACGCTGACCGGCACCGGTTCGGCGACGCTGGGCGCAGTGGCGAACTTCGGGAGCGCCACCAAGTCGGGTAGCGGCACCTGGACGCTGGGCGGAGCCACCGATGTCGCGGCCTGGACCGTGACCGGCGGCACGCTCGTCACCAATGGCGGCGCCATTGCCGACACCGCTTCGGTCGCCCTGACGGGCGGCACGCTGCAGCTCGGCGGCAGCGAAGCGATCGGCGTGCTGACCGGCTCGGGCAATGTGGCGCTCGGCACGAGCACGCTGATGCTCACCAGCGGCACCGGCAGCTTCACCGGCAATTTCAACGGGACCAGCGGCGGTCTCCTGATCGACGGGGCGAATCTGAGCTTCGGCGGCCGGGTGAACTATGCCGGCCTCACCGAGATCCGCTCGGGCACGCTGACGCTGACCACCGGCGCGCGCTTCAATGCAACCTCGACCCTGCTCGTCGATACCGCCGGGACGCTCGATCTGGGCACGACCGCAATCACGGTGGGCGCGGCGCGGCTGGACGGCACGCTCAACGGCACCGGCACCCTCGCCGCGCATGATATCGCGCTGAACGGCGCCACCGTGAACGGCAACCTCTCCGGCAACCTGCTCACCCAGGCCTCGGGCATTTCGCACATCGCCGGCACTATCGACATGGATGTGCGGGTGAGCGGCGGCACGCTGCAGCTCGCCGCCAATGGCCGGATTGCCGATAGCTCCACCGTACAGGTCGATGGCGGCGCGACACTCGATCTCCAGGGCTTCAACGACACCATCGGCGCCCTGGCGCTCGGTGGCACCCTGGCCGGCACCGGCACACTCACCGCGGGCCAGTATCAGCTCACCGGCGCCACGGTGAACGCCAATCTCGGCTCGGGCACGCTCTTCAACCTGGGCGGCAACTCGACGCTGAACGGCACCGCCGCCGGTGACGTTTCGGTCCAGGCCGGCACGCTGGCGCTCGGCGCGGCGAACCGCCTGGCCGATGCCGCCACGGTGGCCGTCGCATCCGGCGCGACGCTCAACCTCGGCACGTACAGCGACACCATCGGTGCCCTGGCGCTGGGCGGCACCCTGGCCGGCACCGGCACGCTCACCGCGGGCCAGTATCAGCTGACCGGCGCGACGGTGAACGCCAATCTCGGCGCGGGCACGGTCTTCAACCTGGGCGGTACCTCGGTACTGAACGGTACCGCCGCGGCCAACACCGTCACTGTCCAGAGCGGCACGTTGCGCCTGGGCGCCAGCGATCGTCTGGCCAGCACCGCGACGATCGGCCTCGCCTCGGGCGCGACCTTCGATCTCGGTGCCTATAATCAGACAGTGGCGGCCATCGCCGGCACCGGCACGATCGCCTTGGGCACCGGCCGCCTGACCCTGTTGAGCGGCTCGAACACCGGCTTTGGCGGCGCGATCACCGGATCGGGTTCGATCGACAAGCAGGGCACCGGCACGCTCACGCTGGCCGGCACCTTCGCCACCACCGGCCGCTTCGACGTGTCGGCCGGCACGCTCGCCTTCTCGGGCTCCACCCAGGGCGGCATGCGCGTCCAGGGCGGCACGCTGATCGGCGGCGGCACGATGGCGGGCGCGCTGACGATCAGCTCGGGCACCTTCTCGCCGGGCGGCCTCGCCACCGGTGCGCTGGGCGCGATCAACCCGATCGGCAGCTTCACCGCGGGCAGCCTGGCCGTCAGCGGCGGCACTCTGCTCTTCGACTTCGGTGGCGCCAGCCTGAACTTCGCTTCGGACAGCATCAAGGTGAACGGCACCGCCACGCTCACGGGCGGCACGGTGCAGGTCAACGCGCTGACCGCGGCGGCGAGCGACTATCGCTTCAACCAGCTCTACACGATCGTCCAGGCGAACGCCCTCACCGGCACCTTCGCCAACGGCTCGGTGTTTGCCACCGTGGCGAGCAATCCGAACCTGAAATGGCGCCTGCGCTACGATCTCGCCGCCAATGCCGTCGTCCTCCAGGTCCAGAAGAACATGGAGTTCAACGACGGCGTGGCGGCGGGCGACACCAACACGCTCGCAGTCGCCAATGCGCTCGGCAACTCGACCACCGGCAACGCCTCGGATCAATGGGCGGCGACGCTCAACACGATCACTTCGCTCGATACGCAGCAGCGCGTCGCGGCGTTCAGGACCTTCAGTGGCGAAGCCCTGGCCAATGTCTCGACCGCGACCATCTCGGCGAACAATCTGTTCACCGACCTGCTCCGCCGGCGGGTGGGCGATGGCGGCGATGCGCTGATCGGCGGCGGGTTCGCCAGCGCGAGCCTGGCCGATGTCCGCACCACCAGCACGGCGGGCAACGGCTTCGCCAGCGCGCTCTCCGGCGCGACGCTGCCGGGCACCGACAATGGCGAGGCGGGCAATGGCGGCATCTGGGGCCAGGTCTATGGCGGCTATCAGAAGCTGCTGGGCGACGGCGCCCATGCCGGCCTCGACACGACCGTCGCGGGCGTCGCCATGGGCGTGGAGACCCGGCTCGACGGGTTCACCGCGGGCATCGCCGGCGGCGTCGCGCAGATCGATGCGGACATGAACAGCCGCTACTCGACGGTGAGCGGCAACCAGTATCAGCTGGGCGGCTATCTGAGCTACGATGCAGGCAGCGCCTTCATCGCCGCTTCGGGCAGCTGGTATTCGAGCGACCTGAACAGCAAGCGCACGCTGGCCATCGGCACCACCACGGCGCTCGCCACCGGCGACATCCATGCCAATGGCTATTCGGTGGGCGTCTCGGGCGGCTTCCGCACCGAGTTCGCGAACGGCCTGCGCCTCGCCCTGATCGGCAGCGCGAGCAAGGTCCGCGACCAGCGCGACGGCTTCACCGAGAATGCCACCGGCGGCCTGGGCCTGCAGATGGCCGCAGCGAACCGCGACCTGTTCACCGCAGGCGCGGAACTGCGCCTCGGCGCCCGGGTAAAGACCGGCGCGGGCATGGCGATGCCCTGGGTCAGCATGGGCGTGCGCTACAATTCGGGCGATCTCGATACGGCGGGCACCGTGCGCTTCTCGGGTGCGCCGAGCGGCACCGGCAGCTTCGGCGTGACGGGCGTGCGGATGGCGCCGGTGCTCGGCACGCTGGGCGTCGGCATCGATGCCCGGGCCAGCAGGAATGTCCGCCTGGGCATCGCGCTGGAAGGCTCGGCGGGCGAGAACACGCGCGAGGGCCGTGCATCGGTCCGCGTGAAGATCGGCTTCTGACGACAGTCGGCGCCAGGGTGCGGAGGGACTGGAATCCCGCTCCGCACCGGGCACCGTTGCGGGCCTCACTTGGGGGGGCCGAGAGCCCGTGCAGGAGGACTGCGCGGGCTCTCTTGCCATTGGCCGCCGCCGCAACCGGGCCGCGCGGCCACGGACCGCCCCCGTGCCGACAGGATCCCGCCGATCATCGCCATTGCCGCGCGCTTCCGGCCCGGCCGAGCCGGAAGCACGGCCCCGATATGGATGAAATACAGCTATTTTTCGTAACTTAGGAGAAACGCAACAGCACCCTTGCTCCCTCCTCTCTGCCGCGCTAGATGCGCGTTTCCGCACAGGGGCGTAGCTCAGTTGGTTAGAGCGTCGGTCTCCAAAACCGAAGGCCCTCGGTTCGAATCCGAGCGCCCCTGCCATTGCCGCCACGGCATATGACGTTCATTTCATCCCAACGACTTGCGGGAAGCGCTCGATATTCTGGGCGCGGGCGGCGCTCTAAACGCGCCGATTGGACGCCGGCCATTCCCAAAAAAAGGGGCCAGCCAAGCGAACTGGCTGACCCCGATCCCGGGAAGCGGAGGGAAGCTGGCCCGGAAACGTCAGAAGGCCAGCCGCGCACCCAGGACGAACTGACGGCCGCTATGCGTGAGCACGTTGAGACGATTGGTCGCATCCACGAACTGGTCGTTCAGCTCGTCAGTGAGGTTGATCATCTCCAGGCTGACCTTGAACTTGTCGGTGATGTTGTACGAAACCTGCGCATCGATGTTGGTCGTCGCATTGGTGCCGTTGTACGAATTGCCCTCCGTGCCCGGCACGGCGGTCAGATATTTGGAGCGATAGGCGACCGAGCCGCGGATCGAGAATTTCTTCGTCTCGAAATAGAGCGTGCCGTTGGCGGCGTGCTTCGACAGGCCGAGCAGCGGCGCCTTCACCGTAGTCGCGCCATTGGCCGAAGTCAGATACTCGATATCCGAGCTGACATAGGTGTAGTTGGCCAGCACGCCGAAATTGCTGAGGAAGCCGGGCAGGAAGCTGAGCGGCTGCTGCACATTGACCTCGAGGCCGCGCAGCAGGCCGCCCTTCGAATTGACCGGCTGGCTGACGATGAAGGCATCGGTGGGGCTCGCCGTGGTCCCGTTGAGCAGCGAGGCGGGCAGGCCCAGGTCGCTGAAGGGCACGGTGGTGCTCAGCGTCTGGACGAAGGTGCCGATGTCCTTCTGGAACACCGAGACGGCATAGATCGCGCCGCGCATCGGATACCATTCGATCGAGGCGTCGAGATTGGTCGACCTGGTCGGCTTCAGGTCCGGATTGCCCGAGCTGAAGGTGCGGTTGCCGCCCGAGACGTTGAGGTTGCCGCCCGGGGTAAGCGAGCCGATGCCGGCACGCGCGATCGTCCTGGCGGCGGCGAAGCGGACCATCAGATTGTCGCGCACATCGACCACGAGATTGGCCGAGGGCAGCCAGTTCGCATAGCTGCGGTCCGCGCTGACCAGGTTCACCGTGCTGCCCTGGCTGGCATAGCCGGTGGAGAACTGGTCGGTCTTCACATAGCGGAGGCCCGCATCGCCGCGGATCGGGATGCCGGCATCGGCGAAGTTGAACTCCATCATGCCCCAGGCGCCCAGATCCTCCTCGCGCACGGTGACGAACGAGCCGCGCGCAGTGGCATTCTCGATCCCGCCGATCGCATAGGTCGGGTTGCTGGAGGTGTTGAGATAGGCCTGGAACGCCGCGAGGTTCGGCACCACCCAGGCAGTGGGCGTGCCGGCGGGCACGTTCAGCCCGCGGCCGAAGCCCGAGAATACCGTGGTAAGCGGCGCGAGCTGCGCCGCGGTGAGCGTGGTCACCACCGTCTCGCCCTGCAGGCGGCGCTGCTCGGTGGAGCTATAGTCGAACCGGCGCCAGTCCACGCCCGCCTTGAGCTTCAGCTCGGGTGCGGTCGTCCATTCGAGGAAGCCCTTGGCGTTGGTGAAGCTGTTGTCCACCGTCTGCGGCCGGATGCGGACTTCCGAAGTGCCGTTGGTGAAGGCGAAGGTGGCGGCGCTGCTCACGTCCACGCCCGGCCGGATCGTCGGGAAGCGCGTCGAGAAATCATAATAGAAGCCGTTGGTGTTCGCGGCGTCGATCGTCACCGTGGTCTGGACCGGGTTGCGGAACTGCGAGCTCGAATAGCCGACCACCGCGCCGAACTTCAGCGACTCGCCGATCTTCTGGTCGAGCGTGCCGGTGAGCTGGTAGAAATCGGTGACCAGCTTGTCGTAGCGTGCCTGGGTGCGCAGATCCACGTTATCGAACGTACCGCTGATGATGTTGCGGTTGGTGTCGACAATGCCCGAGCGGATGATCGTCTGCGGCTTGCCGGTGCCCGAGCGGCTGAAGCTGATCGCCTGGAACTGCGCTTCCTGGCGGGTGCCGTCGAGCCGCGAATAAAGGCCGTCGATCGAGATCAGCGTCTTCTCGCTCGGCTGGAACTGCACGCCCAGCGCCGCGCCCAGGCGCTTCTGCTCGATCGCATAGCTGACCAGGCCGGGGATGCGCGGGTGATAGAGCGCGGTGGCGGGATTGCTGTCGTTGATCTGGGCGATGGTGTAGCCCGGCAGTGTCGAGGCGGTGTTGAAGCCGTTGTTGAACCCGCCATAGGTCCAGCGCGTGATGTTGGCGCCTTCCTCGACCAGGGCGCGCTCCTCATAGGCGACCGAGAGCAGCACGCCGAAACGCCCATCCGCGGTGCTGGTGGTCAGCAGGGTCGAGACGCGCGGCCTGGCCTTGCGGGCAAGGTCGTTGTAGCTCGCCGCCGCCTGCACCACGGCCGTGGGCTTGCGATAGTCGAACGGACGCGCGGTCTGGAGATCGACCGTGCCGCCGAGCGAGCCTTCCTCGACGTCCGCCGTCGCCGTCTTGCGCACGGCCAGGCTGTTGAACAGGTCCGACGAGAAGATGTTGAAGTCGAAGCCGCGCCCCCGGTTCACGCCGCCCGAATTGTCGGTGCCGCCGGTGGTGCCGATCGCTTCCATGCCGTTGATGCGCACCCGGCTATATTCCGGGCCCAGGCCGCGGATCGAGATGTTGCGGCCCTCGCCATTGACGCGGCTGATCGCTACGCCGGGGATGCGCTGGAGCGATTCCGCCAGGTTGAGATCGGGGAATTCGGCGATGTCCTCGGCCTTGATCGCGTCGATCGTCGCGGTCTCGTTGCGCTTCAGGTTGAGCGCGCTGTTGAGGCTGGCCCGGAAACCCTTGACCACGATTTCGTTGGCGGCACCTTCGTCCTGGACCGGCACCGATGCCGCCGCCGGATCGGCGGCGGCGTCCTGCGCGCGCGCATCGGCGGCGGCGAGGACGGCAGCCGCGCTGGACAGAGCGAGGACGGATTTCAGGATTCGGGTGCGGGACATCGCCTTCAGTCTCCCCATGAGATGCCGCTTCTTTGCCGAGCGGATTTGATTGCAGGCTGGTTAGCCGTGAAGGCGCGCGACAGGCCAACCTCAATCGAACATGGATCGATGCGCTTCTTGCACTGATCCCCAGCGGCTCGGCCAAGGGCAGCCATGATCAAGCCAAGCCGGGACTGGATCATTCCCGTTTTTGGCTTGGACCCGGCCCCGGCCGCCCGGTAGGCCTGCAATGCCGTCAACGCGCAGGCAACAGGCGCGCAGTGCGAAGGAGAGAGACTTGACCGAGGGCAGCCGGCCCACGCGCGTGCGCCATGCGATCATCGCACTGATCTTCCTGATCACCAGCGTCAACTATGCCGATCGCGCAACCTTCTCGATCGCGGGCAACGCGGCGGCGGGCGAGCTGGGGCTCACCCCCGTGCAGACCGGCTATATCCTCTCGGCCTTCGCCTGGGCCTATGCGCTCTCGCAGATCCCGGGCGGGCTGCTGCTCGACAGGTTCGGCACCAAGCGCGTCTATGCCGCCGCGATCGCGCTCTGGTCGGTCTTCACCGCCAGCCAGGGGCTTGCGGGGCTGGTGCCGATCCTCTCCGCCACGGCGATGCTGTTCGCGCTGCGCTTCCTGGTCGGCCTGGCCGAGGCGCCCTCGTTCCCGGGCAATGCCCGGCTGGTCGCCGCCTGGTTTCCCGCCGCCGAGCGGGGCACCGCCTCGGCGATCTTCAACTCGGCGCAATATTTCTCGATCGTCGCCTTCGTGCCGCTGATGGGCTGGCTGGCGCACAGCTTCGGCTGGCGATCGGTGTTCTGGACGATGGGCGGGCTGGGCCTGCTCGCCACCCTCGCCTTTCTCCGCTTCATTCACAGCCCGGCCCGGCACCCCGCGATCAACCGGGCCGAGCGCGACCATATCGAGGCCGGCGGCGGGCTGATCCATATGGAGGACCAGGCCGGCGCCTCGGCCGCGTTCGATTGGGCCAATATCGGCAAGCTGATCGCCAACCGGATGATGCTGGGCATCTATCTGGGCCAATATTGCATCAATGTGCTCACCTATTTCTTCGTCACCTGGTTCCCGATCTATCTGGTGAAGGAGCGCGGGCTGAACATCATGGAAGCAGGCTTTGCCGCGGCGGCCCCCGCCCTGTTCGGCTTTGTCGGCGGGCTGGCAGGCGGCTATGTCTCCGATCGCATCCTGAAGCGCACCGGCTCGCTCGACTGGGCGCGCAAGGCGCCGCTCACCATCGGCATGCTGCTCGCCACCGCGATCATCGCCTGTGTGTGGGTGGAGCAGGAATGGCTGGTGGTCACGCTGATGTCGGTCGCCTTTTTCGGCAAGGGCGTCGCCTCGCTCGGCTGGGCCGTGATGGCGGACGTGGCGCCGAAGAAGCTCGCCGGCCTATCGGGCGGCGTGTTCAACATGTTCGGCAACATCGCCGGCATCGTCACGCCGATCGTGGTGGGCTATATCGTCGCGGGGACCGGATCGTTCGACCTGGCGCTGATCTTTGTCGGGGCGCATTGCCTGCTGACGATCTTCGCTTTCCTCGTCATCGCCGGCCCGATCCGCCGGGTGGAGATCGCCGCATGACCGTCGACCGCCGCCAGTTCCTGCTCGGGAGCGCCGCCGGTGCGGTCGCCCTGCCCGCCACGGCCCATGCCGCCCCGGCCCGGCTGATCGCCAGGACCAGGATGGCAGCGCCCGACTGGGCCGTGATGCAGCGCCGGCTGCTCGCCCGCAACGCCGCCGCCTGCGAGGCCTTCTACGCCAAATATGTCGATGCGCGCGGCTGGCTGAAGGTGTTCGAGCGCTGGGGCGCCAATGACGGGCCCGACGATGCGGCCGAGGCGACCAACGACTGGCTGGTGCTGCACGCCCTGGGCGGATCGGACCGGATCCTGACGCTCGCCCGGCGTTTCTGGGAAGGGCATCTGAAGCAATATACCGCCGCCCGGACGATGGACGTGCCGATCGCGCGGCAGGGCATGTATTACCGCGAATTCCCGGTCCAGATGGACTGGCAGCACAATAGCGAGGGGCTGACCAGCTTCAACGTGATGGGGCTCTCCATCCCCCGCGATCCCAGGCTGCTGGCGCGCACGATGCGCTATGCCGATTTCTACACCGGCCGCGACCCGACGGTGCGGAATTACGATCCCGAGCGCCGGATCATCCGCAGCGTGATGAACGGCAGCCGCGGCCCGATGCTGCGCCGGGCGACGCCGCTCGACTGGGCCGGCGACCCATTCGCGGCGGGCGAGCGCTTCCACATGGAGCATGGCGAGACGACCTATCAGCAGACGCTCGATCACTATGACGAATATGGCGAGGTGGTCGGCGACAATCCGCTCAACCTGCAGGCGACCACCCTGGGCCTCAACGCCTATGCGCTGGGCGGCGGCGAGCGCTATCGCCGCTGGGCGCTCGACTATCTCGACGCCTGGGTGGATCGCGCCAGGGCGAATGACGATATTTTGCCTAGTCATATCGGGCTGGACGGCAGCGTCGGCGCCAATTGGTGGCGCGGCGTCTATGGCTGGGGCTTCTCGCCGGTCGTGCCGCAGACCGGCAAGCGCGAGGACCGCAACCGCGTGCCGCGCTCGATCACGGCCTTCTTCAACGGCACGGTGCTGACCGGCGACCTCTCCTATGTCGAGTTGTGGCGCCGTCAGAATACGCGGATCAACGAGGCCGGCCGGCAGAAGGACGGCAGGTTCGAGGCGCCGACCATGTACGGCGCCCAGGGCTGGTATGGCTGGAAGCCCGGCCCCTATCGCAGCAACGGCTTCGAGATCTGGTATTTCACCCAGGACCCGAAGGATCGCGCGGCGGCGGGCGAGCATCCCTGGGTCTCCTTCCTCGAAGGCGGGAACCCCACCTATCCGATCGCGGCGATGCAGGCCGATCTCGACCGGATCGCCGCGCGGGAAAAAGCCCAGGCGGACGACCCGACCACGCCCGACACGCGGCTCGCCGACTGGCCGCTCGACATCACGCCGGCGAGCATCACCAGCCTGATCCAGCTGATGACCGGCGGGCTGCACATCGCCCGCCCGCCCTGGTCGCCGACCTCCCCCAACCAGGGCGGCGTGCCGCTCCATTGCCGGCTGCGCTATTTCGACGCGGACAAGCGGCGCGCGGGCGTGCCCGACGATGTGGCGGCGCTGGTCCATGCGCTGGGCGATGCCGCAGCGGAGGTGACGCTGGTCAATCTCGGCAAGGCCCCTCGCACCGTGATCGTCCAGGGCGGCGCCTGGGCCGAGCACCGGATCGAGAGCGTGACGCTGGACGGGATCGAGACGCGGATCGGCCGGCCGGACTTCACGCTGCGGCTCGAGCCCGGCTGCGGCACGCGGCTCAGGCTGGCGATGCGGCGCTTCGCCAATCGGCCGACACTGGCGTTTCCGTGGAGCCGGTGAGCGCTAAGCCGGAACATAGGTGAGCCGGATCACCTGCTCGCCGATGCGCTCGCTCGCCACCAGCCGGAGCGGCGGCCGGGGGCCGGCGAAATAGGGCTTGCCGCCGCCCAGCACGCCGGGATGCAGGTACATCCGGTATTCGTCGACAAGGTCGAGCCGGGTCAGGGCGTGCGCCAGTTCCGGGCCGGAGACTTCGATCACGCCTTCACGCTGGGCCTTCAGCGCGCGCACCGCCGCTTCGAGATCCTCCCCGAGCAGCGTGGCATTGGGGCCGACGGATTCCAGGGTGCGCGATGCCACCCATTTCGGCATGTTTCGCCAGGCCGCGGCATAGTCGCGCCTGGACGCATCCCATTCCGGATGCTCGTCGTCCCAATAGCGCATCACTTCGTACATGCGCCGCCCATAGATGCTGCCGGCCAGGCCCCGCACATCGTCGATGAAATGGCGGAAGAGCACGTGATCGGGCGCGAACGCCAGGTGATCGACATAGCCGTCCAGCGACTGGTTCAATGCGTAGACCAGCTTCGCCATGCGGGATCTCCCTGCCGATCAGCTATCTTCGCGTCTGACACGCGTGATCGTGAATGCCGCGCCCATGCAACCCAGTGCGATCACAGTCGCCATCCACTGGTACGGATAGGCGTCACCGGGCAGGATCAGAAAACGGAAGAGCGCATAGGCCGCCACGCCAATAGAGCAATAGAAGAATAACCTGAGGGCATTGTGCATTGCCGAAGCCTAGCTGCGACCTCCGGCAGGTTCAACCTGTCTCCATTACCCGCCCGGCTTGATATACGGCGCGACCGACCAGAGCAGCCGCTCCTCCCGCCGGGGGTCGCCCACCACCCGGCTATCGGTATCGAAGAGCATCGTCGCCCGCTTCTCGAGATCGAAACGCGGCCAGGCGGGCAGGCTCGCGCAATTGGGATCGCCGGTGCGAGCGAAGGCGATGAAGGCGTCCGCCACCCGCCCGGCCAGCCGCCGCGCCTCGGGCCCGTCCCCGGTGCGGGCGCCCTTCGCGCCGGTATTGTCGAACACCAGCGGGATGTCGAGCGTGTGGAAGGCGCCGAGCATGCCGCCCGCCTCGGGCGCGGGGAAATCCAGCTGATACATCCAGGTTGGCGCGCCGATCCGCGCCCGTTCCTCCGCCTGGATGAGATGGCCGGGCCAGGAGCGTCCCGCCGTACTCGCCGCCAGCAGGATCTGGCCGGGCGTCTTCTCCGGATAGATCTCGCGGTAGCGCTTCACCACCCAATCGGGCGCGACATCCTTGGTGATCTGCGCCGCGACCCGCTCGGCCAGATTGTCCCAGCTCGTGTCGCCGCGCCGGAGGATGTCGCCGATCCAGAAGCCGGTCTCGTCCCGCGTGTTGCCGATGATCAGCGGGATATGCGCCGCTTCGCGCGGGGCATCGGGCACGAAGGGATGGCGCGGCAGCACGCCGTGATCGAGCGTGGAGACGAAGCTGATCTCGCCCTTCCCCTCCAGCGGATCGGTCATCCCCATCGCCTCGACCAGCCGCTCGACGGGCAGCGCCTCGAGTGCAGCGACATCCGCCGCGCCGGCCCGGTCCATCCATGCTCTCGCCCGCGCGGTGGCATGCATCGGCCCGGCGGCAGTGACGTGCTGGCCGCTCATCGTCGCCGCGCGGTGGAAGAGCGGGCGCGCCTCGGGCATCGCCATCAGCGTCACGACCTTGGCGCCCCCGCCCGACTGGCCGAAGATCGTCACGCGCCCGGGATCGCCGCCGAAGCCGGCAATGTTGTCGCGCACCCATTGCAGCGCCAGCACGATGTCGAGATTGCCGACATTGCCCGATTCCGCCGGCCCGCCGAGCTGGGCGAGATAGGCATAGCCGAGCGCCGCCAGCCGGTGGTTGAGCGTCACCACCACCACATCGCCGCGGCGGACCAGCCGGCGGCCGTCATAGAGCGGGTCGGCCCCCGAGCCATGCGCATGCGCGCCGCCATGGAGATAGACCATCACCGGGCGCTTCCCGGCGTCGAGCGCGGGCGTCCAGACGTTGAGGAACAGGCAATCCTCGCCGGTCGGCTCCTCCGCCCTGGTCTGCGGTGCGGCGCGGCCATGGTGCGTGGCATCGGCGATGCCCTGCCACGGTTCGGGCGGCAGCGCGCGGCGGAAGCGGCGGGCGCGGGTATCGGCACCGTAGCGGACGCCCCGGAAGACGAGCACGCCCTGCTCGTTCA
>WPCJ01330778.1_pt1 | contig 23273 bp, 17 predicted proteins | sample 5399831 | NCBI WGS metagenome assembly WPCJ01 (sample SAMN12869470, study PRJNA574797) | sludge metagenome | isolation source: wastewater treatment of pH10 | place: China:Beijing | collected 2019-05-20 | reverse complement strand
TGCGCTCGGCTTCAAGGCGCGCGGCCTCGCGCCGCTGCTCCTCGAGGATGCGCTGGCGCTCCTGTTCCTCGAGCACGAGTCGCTCCTCGTAGCCCTTGGTCGTCGAGGTCGTCTTATCCTCGAGCGCGGCGAGCTGCTGCTGCAGCACCTTCTGCTGCTGCTCCTGCTCGATCTGTTCGGTGCGGGCCGCGTCTGCGATCTCGGCGGCGCGCTGCTGGTTCGCCTCCGCTTCCTTCGCGAGCTTGTCGCGTTCCTCGCGGGCCGAATCGGCCTGCTCACTGAGCGTCTGGGCCGAGTTCATCGCGCGCTCGGCGTTCTGCCAAATGTTCGTGTTGCGCTCGGTCGCCTTCTCGGTCTGCGCGAGGCGATCCAGCAGCGCATCAGCGGTGCTGCCGTCGGACTCGAGGAAGAGGCTGAGGTTGCGGTCGACGCCGCCCGAACGGTAGATCTGCGAGACGAGGGCAGCCGCCTGCTCCGAGGCCTGCTGCGCTTCCGCCTCGCTCGCCTTCGCCTGCGTGTCGAGCGCCTCGACGCGCGCCTGCGCGTCACGCAGCTGGCTCGCCGCCTGGTCGAACTTCACCGACGCGGCCTCGGACTCGGCGCGCGTGCGCTCGACTTCCTTCTGCACCTTGACGAGCAGATCCTTGATCTCGCTGACCTTCGCGGAGGCCGCGGCCTCGTTCTGCTTCGCCTTCTCGACGTCCTGCCAGGTGGGCAGGTCGGAGACGATAGCGACAGCGGGCGATACTGGCCCGATCCCGACGCCGGTCACCAGCAGTGCGCCGATCGCGGCGGCCCCGATCGCGAAACCAGCCTTCGTGCGCAGCCATGACTGTGGCTTACTCGTCATCGTGAGATCTCGCTCCCTTTCGGTTCGGTGGTGCAACCGGTCTGGCGGAAACAACCATCCACCGTAACTTACCAGTTGAAGTTCAAGGCCGCCAGATTCGCGCCCCTGGCGACGTCACGAGCCGGCTACCGCTTGAGCACCCGGCGGAGCACGGCGTGCGCCTCGGGCGACTTCAGGAGGAGCAGCACGCCAAAGTATGCGACCCCCATGATGCCGGTGACGATGAGCGCCTCCACGATCGCGCGAACGATCGCGACGCCGCCCTCGCTCGCGGGCAACAGGTTTGCGAGGAGCGCGAGCACGAGAATACCGAGCACCGCGGCCGGGATCGCGGCGAGGATGTTCTTCGTGCCGCTCGCCGCGAGGTCGCGCCCGCCCATGCCGCCGACCTTGCGGCGCAGCAGCCAGAACGCGACAATCGCCTGCAGGATCGTCGTGCCCGACCAAATGAGCGCGTAGGCGAACCCGAGCAGCGCCTTGTCGATCACCAGGCCAACGGGAACCGTCAACACGATGAGCAGCACGAGCTGGCCCGACATGAAGAAAAACGGGGTGCGTGCGTCGGAGAGCGCATAGAAGGCGCGCTGAATGACGAACATCATGCTGTAGGCCGCGAGCCCGAGCGAGTACGCGCGCAGCAGGTCGGCGAAGCTGTCAACCTGATCGGCGCTCGCGCCGAAGAGCATCACGCGGCTCACGTACCCCGCGCAGATGAACAGCGCGACGCTCGCGAAGATCATGAGCAGCAGCACCTGGCGAGCCGCGCTCGAGAACGTGTCGCGATAGTTCGCGAGCTGGCCACTCTGGCCGTGCTCGGCCAGCTGTGTGAAGTATGCCGTCATGAGCGAGACGGCGATGACCGAGTGCGGGAGCATGAACACGAGCCAGGCGTTGTTCATCGCGAGGAGCGACGGCCCCTCCCCCGACGCCGAGTTCACGATATTGCTCGTCACGATGCCGCCGAGCTGCAGCACCGTCACCGAGGCGAGGCCCCAGCCGGCGAGCCGCCCGGTCTGGCCGAGCCCAACGCCGCGCCAGCGGAAGTCGGGCTTGAAGCTCAGTCCCGCCTTGCGCCACGGCACGATCAGGATCAGCGCCTGCGCGACAACGCCAAGCGTCGCGCTGCCGGCGAGCACTCCGATCGCCCCGGGGCTCCAGTCGGTGACCGCGCGGTTGCCGTCGGGGTCGGCGCCGAACATCACGATGAAGAGGATCGTGCCGATGATCGCGATAACGTTCGCGAGCGCTGGCGACCACGTGAACGGGCCGAAGATCTTCTTCGCGTTGAGCACTTCGCCGAGCATCGTGTACCAGCCGTAGAACACGATCTGCGGGAGGCACCAGTACGCGAATGCGATCGCGAGCGCGCGCTGCTCCGGCTCCCACGCCATGGTGAACAGCCACACGACCGACGGCGCGGCGATCATCACGATGGTCGTGATCGCGAGCAGCGCGACCGAGACGAGCGTGAGGACCTTGTTGATGTAGGCCCGACCGCCGTCTGCGCCCTGCGCAGCCTTGACGATCTGCGGGACGAGCACCGCGTTCAACATGCCGCCCGCGAGCGCCATGTAGATCGTGTTCGGGAGCTGGTTGCCGTTCGCGAACGCGTCGCCCGAAAGGGTGAGCGTGTTGCCAATCGCGTACACGAGCAGCATGGTCTTCGCGAACCCGAGGATTCGCGAGACCATGGTGCCCGACGCCATGATTGCGCTCGCGCGCTGGAGCGCGGATGCCATTAGTAGAAAACGTCCCCTCGGGTCGCGAGCGTGAATCGGCGTGCGATTCGGTCGCCCACGGTGTTCCAGATCTTGACCTTGGCTGCGCTCAGCGGAAGATCGAGCGTGCCGACGTAGTCGGTCACGTTCTTCGACAGCCGCAGCTTGTACTGGCCGACGCCGTAGAGCCGGTGGCTCTTGTCGTCGAGCCTGTCGCTCGGCGGGGTGCCGATGAGGTCGTGGCGCGTCGCGCCCTGCTCCTTGCCCCACCTGATGATCTCGAGCTGCATCCGGTACATCGCACCGGTCGGCAGCTTGGCCTTCGCCGAGGCGCCGTCTTTGTACCCGCTCGTCTGGCCGAGCGCGGTCGCGAACATGCCCGCAACAGGCGCGTCGCCGTCGTAGCCGAGCACGAGCTGGCCGCGGCCGGCGGCCTGGAAGCCCTGCCAGAAGTCACGGAAGTACTCGTACGGGCGCAGCTCGAACTTCTCCTCGGCGGTGCCGGTGAGCAGGTCGAACATGATCCTGCAGTTCTCCTCGGTGGCCTCGACGCGGCGGACGTCGAAGCCCTCCTTGTCGGCCTTGCGGATCTTCGTACGCGTGCTCGACGAGAACGCGGCCATGATCGCGTCCTCGTCACCGGAGATGTCGAGGATGATCGTTGAGACGTTCGGCAGCACGTGCGCCGTCGGCACGTAGCCGGCAGCTCGGAGCGTCGCGAATGCCTCGTCGCTCGCGAGCAGACGCGGCTCGACCTTCAGCAGGAAGACGCCCTCGCCGCGCGCGAACTCGGCGAGCGCTGCCCCCCGGTCCACGTACTCGGACGCCGACATGGGGGTGCCAAGCGCATCCACCGAGACGTCGGGGCCGGCCGGGACATACCAGAAGCGGCCGAGCAACGGGATCTTCTTTTCGAGCACGAGCGTCGCAGGGAACCCGTCGCCCACAATGTAGCGGGCGGTGTAGCGCTGATGGCGCTTGATCTCTGCGTACTCGCGGCTCTGCCAGATCTCGCCGCCGCCCGGGGCGAGCTCGACGAGCTCGTCCCAGCGGCCGACTTCCTCTGCGGTCGCAAAGCGGAGTGAAGCCACCGCTATACCACCACCACGACGGGAACGATCATCGCCTTGCGGCGGAGCTTCGTGCCGACCCAGCGGCCGACCGTGCGACGCACGACCTGCTGCAGCGCGTGCTGGTCCGTGACGCCGTCCTTCATCGCTGCCTCAATGGCGTCGGCGACCTGCGGCTTGATCTTGTCGAAGACGTGGTCGGACTCGGCGACGCCCTTCGCGTGAATCTCAGGGCCGGAGACGATCTGGCCGAGCGTCGTCTCGACGACGGTGATCACCGAGATGAAACCCTCCTCCGCGAGCGTGCGGCGGTCGCGCAGGTCGTCGTCGGTCACCTTGCCGACGCTCTTGCCGTCGACGTAGATGAAGTCGATAGCGAGCTGGCCCACCTCACGCGCGACGCCGTCGTGCAGGTCGACGATCGTGCCGTTCTCGGCAATGATCGTGCGGTTCTGCGGCACACCGGTCTCGATGGCGACGCCCGCGTTCGCGATGAGGTGGCGGTACTCGCCGTGGATCGGCATGACGTTCTTCGGGCGCACAATGTTGTAGCAGTACATCAGCTCACCGGCTGAGGCGTGCCCCGACACGTGAACCTTCGCGTTGCCCTTGTGGACGACGTTCGCACCGAGCTTCATGAGGCCGTTGATGATGCGGTAGACCGAGTTCTCGTTGCCGGGGATGAGGCTCGATGCGAGGATCACGGTGTCGCCAGACCCGACCTCGACCTGGTGCTCCTTGTTCACCATGCGGCTGAGCACTGCCATCGGCTCGCCCTGCGAACCGGTGGACATGTAGACGATGCGGTGATCCGGAATGTCGCCGCTCTTCTTCAGATCGACGAGCACGCCCTCGGGGACGTCGAGGAACCCGAGATCGGCGGCAATCTTCATGTTGCGGACCATCGAGCGGCCAAGCAGCACGACGCGGCGGCCGTTCTTCGAGGCCGCGTCGAGCACCTGCTGCACGCGGTGCACGTGGCTCGAGAAGCTCGCGACAACAACCTTGCCGCTCGCCTTCTCGATGACACGTTCGAGGACCGGACCGATGTCCTTCTCGAGCGCCGTGAATCCCGGGACCTCGGCGTTCGTCGAATCGGTCATGAAGAGGTCAACGCCCTCTTCGCCGAGCCGCGCGAACGCGCGAAGATCGGTGATGCGGCCGTCGAGCGGCAGCTGGTCCATCTTGAAGTCGCCCGTGCCGATGACCATGCCGGCCTCGGTGCGGATCGCGACGGCAAGCGCGTCGGGGATCGAGTGGTTGACCGCGATGAACTCGAGGTCGAACGGTCCGAACTTCACGCGATCGCCCTCGGCCACGAGGTGGCTCTTCGGGCGGATGCGGTGCTCCTTCAGCTTCGCCTCGACGAACGCGAGGGTCAGCTTCGAGCCGACGAGGGGAATATCCTCGCGGCGCTTCAGCAGGTACGGTACGCCGCCGATGTGATCCTCGTGGCCGTGGGTGAGCACGACCGCGACGATGTCCTGCAGGCGGTGCTCGATCTGCGTGATGTCAGGCAGAATGAGGTCGACACCGGGCTGGTGCTCCTCGGGAAAGAGTACGCCGCAGTCCACCACGAGCAACTTGCCGTTGATTTCGTAGACGGTCATGTTGCGGCCGACCTCTCCGAGGCCGCCGAGTGGCGTAATGCGTAGGGTGCCCTTCTTGAGCTTGGGCGGGGCGTAAGGGGGGTTGGGCACTGGGCCTCCTGTTATTAGCGGGTGGTGCCTGCAATCTTGGGCAGAGCACCGCCGGCAGCCGCGTTGCGGTCCGGCCTGAAGTTTGAAAAGTCGACGCCCGGCACGTCGCGAACGAGCGACAGGTCGTCCTCGATGAGCGCGGCCTCCCACTCCTCCGGCCCGACAAGCGGAAGCCGGACTCGCGGGCTTGAGATGCGGCCGAGGCCGTGAAGGATGTACTTTACCGCGACCGTGCCGGGCACGTGCGTCATCGCGGCGCGGACGAGGGGCTCAAGCTGCTGGTGGGCGGCTCGCGCGGTGTGCAGATCGCCCGCGTTGACGGCGTCAACGATCACCCGGTAGGGCGCGGCGGCGATGTTCGCGGTCACGCCGATGAGGCCGGTCGCCCCGATCGACAGGTGCGGCAGCACGTTCGGGTCGTCGCCCGAGAAGTACATGAGGTCGGTCTGGTTGAGCACCCGGCTGACCTCGCTGAGGTCGCCCTTCGCGTCCTTGACGGCGAGGATGTTCGGGTGCTTCGCGAGCCGCAGGATCGTCTCGTACTTGATCGGGATGCCCGCGCGCCCCGGGATGTCGTACAGGATCACGGGAAGGTCGGTCGCGTCCGCCACCATGCGGAAGTGCGTGAGCAGGCCCGCCTGGGTCGGCTTGTTGTAGTACGGGGTGACGATCATCACACCGTCTGCGCCGGCACGCTCGCTCGCCTTGTACATTTCGATCGCGTGCGCGGTCTCGTTCGAGCCACCGCCGGTGATGATCTTCGCTCGTCCGCTGCTGACCGACTTGGCCACCTCGACGAGCTTCAGCTTTTCTGGGTCCGTAAGAGTCGAGGTCTCGCCCGTGGTGCCGGTGACGACGATGCCGTCAGCGCCACTCACGATGCAGTCTTCAATGTGCTGTTCGGTCGCAGCCCAATCAACCTCACCGTCGGAGTCGAAGGGGGTGATGAGAGCGACGAGCACCTGCCCGAAAGGATTCTCTACGTTTGCCACCTCACTAGGCTACCGGATCGGCCAGCGCGATACCGCCAGCATTACTCAAAACTGCACCCCGCACCGCCGCATCCGCCCGCGCGGACGCCGAAACCGGGCGCGGCGAGGCCGGGACCTGTGAGGCGATCCTGATCGCGCTATCGCGCCTGCGCGCGCTCGTAGCGCTCGAACCGGTACCCGAGCCCGTTCGCCGCGACAAGCTGTGCTCCCCCGTCAGCGAGGGTCCAGTCGTCGCCGATGTTGGGAGCGAACGTGTCTGCATCTGGCACGTCTATGTCGATGCGGGTGACCACGAGCTCGTGCGCGAGCGGCATGGCGTCGCGGTACAGCTGGCCGCCGCCCATGATCCAGGCGCGATCGCCGCCCGCGATGCGAATCGCCTCCGCAATCGTGGTCGCGGTCCGCGCGCCGTCGATGACGAGATCAGGATCGCGCGAGACCACGACATTCTCGCGCCCCGGCAGCGGGCGGAAACGCTCAGGCAGCGACTCCCACGTACGCCGGCCCATGATGACGGGCGCGCCGAGGGTGACGCGCTTGAAGTGGGCGAGATCCTCCGGCAGGTGCCACGGCATCGTCCCGTCGCGGCCGATTGCGCCGCCGCGGGCCTCCGCCCAGATCATGCCGAGCGTCGTCACACCGCCACCGGCGCCTTAATACCGGGGTGATGCTCGTAGCCGACGACCTCGAAGTCTTCGTACTCGTAGTCGAAGATCGAGTCGCGGTCGGCGATCCTCATCTGCGGGTACGTGAACGGGGCGCGCTCGAGCTGCGTCGTCACCTGCTCGACGTGGTTGTCGTAGATATGGCAATCGCCACCCGTCCACACGAACTCACCGGGCTCAAGCCCAGTCTGCTTCGCGACCATGAGCGTCAGCAGCGCGTACGACGCGATGTTGAACGGCACGCCAAGGAACATGTCCGCGGAGCGCTGGTAGAGCTGGCACGAGAGCTTGCCGTCCGCGACGTAGAACTGGAAGAAGGCATGGCACGGGGCGAGCGCCATGTCGGGGATGTCCGCGACGTTCCAGGCCGACACGATCAGGCGCCGGGAGTCGGGGTTGGTGCGGATCTGCTCGATGATCTCGGAGATCTGATCGATGTGGCCGCCGCCCGGGGTGGGCCAGGAGCGCCACTGCACGCCGTAGACCGGCCCGAGCTCGCCCTCGTCGTCGGCCCACTCGTCCCAGATGCTCACGCCGTTCTCGGTGAGATAGCCGATGTTGCTGTCGCCACGGAGGAACCAGAGCAGCTCAATCGCGATCGACTTGAAGTGGACGCGCTTCGTCGTGATGAGCGGGAACGACTCTAACAGGTCGAAGCGGAGCTGCTTGCCGAAGAGGCTGCGGGTGCCCGTGCCGGTGCGATCTGACTTCTGCGTGCCGTGTTCGAGCACTTCCCTGAGTAGGTCCTCGTACGGTGTCGGAATCGCAGCTGCACTCATGCCGTCAATCGTACCGCGCTTGGGTGTGGGGTGCTCTGGGTGCTCTGGGTGTCTCGAGCGCAACGTATGGGATCTGCAGAACATCTGCCCGCCCCAAAGCCCCAGCGGCATAAGAACTGCAGATCCTAGGAATACGGCCGATCCCCTAATCGAGCGCACCGTATGGGATCTGCAAAAGGTCTGCCCACCCCAAAGCCCCAGCGGCATTTGAACTGCAGATCCCAGGAATACGGGCGGGCGGGGCTGAGCTGAGCTGAGCTGAGCTGAGCTGAGGCGGGGCTGGGCTGGGCTGAGCTGGGCTGAGTCGGGAGTGGACTGAGCTAAGGCTGAGCTGAGGCCGGGCCAGCCCACCGGGCACCCCCGGATACACCACAGGCCCGCGCGAGCGCGGGCCTGTGGAAGGGTCAAACGTTAGCCGTCGAGCCCGTCGTCGAAGAGCTCCATGGCCGACGTGTCGTTCGTCGCATCAGCGGTGCTCAGTACCTGGCCCTTGAAGAAGCGAGGCGAGAAGCGCGACTGGATGATCATGAGCACGACGCCGAGGCCGAGCATCACGATGCCGATGAGCCCGACGAGGCCGATTCCGCCGATGCTGCTGCCGGAGCCGGCCGCCGGGTCGAGGCTGTCGATCGTGGTCTGCACGAACACGACGAGCAGCAGGAGCCCGCCGAGGCCGGGGAGGATCACCTTGGACAGCAGCGAGCCGAAGCCCTCACGCGGCGCCTGCTTGCGGAAGTACCAGGTGCTCGCGAGCGCCGTGATGCCGTAGTAGAAGCAGACCATCATGCCGAGGGCGGTGATGGTATCCCACAGCACGTCCTCGCTGATGAAGCGCATGATCGCGTAGAAGACCGATGCGACGATCGAGGAGAGGAACAGCGCAACGTAGGGCGACTTGTGCTTCGGGTGGATCTTCTTGATCGACGCGGGGATCGCGCCGTAGTGCGACATTGCGAGCAGCGTACGCGCCGGCGAGATCGCGGTCGAGTTGATCGATGCCATCGCCGAGACGAGGATCGCGAGCGACAGGAAGATCGCGGCCGGGCCCATCACGGGGTGCGCGAGCGCAGCGAAGACGTTCTCTGCGATGTCGGTGTTGCCGAGGCCCGTGGGGCCGTCGCCAATCCCGGCGTAGGCGACGGTCGCCGCCGCGGTGCCGACGTACATGACGACGAGGATGAGCACGAGGATCATCGCGGCCTTGCTCTCGGTCGAGACGCGGCCCTTCGACTTCTTGGTCTCCTCGCCCATCGTGAGCACGGTGTCCCAGCCCCAGTACACGAAGATCGAGACGGCGATGCCGGCGGCGAATGCGCTGAAGCTCGAGACCTCGAGCGGGTTGAACCACGACAGCTCGGGCATGCGGCCCTCGGTGTTTGCCGGGTCAGCCGCGCCGATGAACATCGCGGTCGCGAACCAGAGCATGACCGCAACCTGGAAGAACACGGTGATGTACTGGAAGATCTTCGTCGAGGTCATGCCGCGGTATGAGATGAAGGTCGCAATCGCCATGAAGCCGAGGCAGACGGCGATGTTGATGAACTTGTTATCCGACAGCAGCGCGATGTCGGGGTTGTCAGCGATGATCGCGATCGATTGGAATAGGAACTCGACCGCGATGCCGGCGAGGTTCGAGAGCACGAGCACGGTGGCAGCGATGAGGCCCCAGCCGGCCATCCAGCCGATCCAGGGCCCGAATGCGCGTGTCGCCCAGGTGAACGAGGTTCCCGAGTCGGGCATCGCCGTGTTCAGCGCGCGGTAGCCGATCGCCACGAGCAGCATCGGAATGAAGCCCATGAGGAAGATTGCGGGAGTCTGGTAGCCGACCTCGCTCGCGGCGGGGCCGATCGCCGAGGTCAGCGTGTACGCGGGGGCACAGACCGAAAGACCGATGACGAGCGCGCCCATCACACCCACGGTGCCGGATTCGAGACCCTTCTTACTGATACCCGAAACTGAATCGAGTGTTCGGGTAGCCGGGTCGGCGTCGCCGAGGTCGTATTTACTCATCGCGTTCTATCGTCCTCCATCGGATTTCAACGGCCTCGTGCCTTGTGGGCAGGCCATCGTGTACGCGGAAGATTGTAAGCAGACTGGAGCGATATGCCCTAATTCACCGTCGATATTGAACGAAATTAGCCACGCTTCAACGAAATCGCTTGCCGAATCGCACTTCTGGCGCGTTTTCGGTCGCCAGCGGCGTCGTAGACGAGCCCGAGCCGCATAAACTCCTGCCACCCGGCCCCCGGGCCCTCGGCAGCCTCGCGGTACTTCGGGAATGCCGCGTCGGCGACCTCGCGCACCTCGGCCCTGGAGACCTCGACGTCGACGAGCTCTTCGGGAAGGTCGCCCGACTCCGCGAGCGCGTCCACGAGCTTCGTCGAGGTGAATCCGAACATGATCTCGCGGACGAGCGCCCACGCACCGATCACGGGAAAGACGAGCAACGCGACGCCCATGAGGATTGCGATGGGGTCCCCGGTGGCGAGCAGCGCGACTGCCTTGAACCCGGCGAACGCAAAGTAGAGCACGAGGAGCGTGCTCATCAGCGAGACGCCGAGCACCGCGCGGACGCGCGGGTTCACAGGTCAGCTCCGAGGCCCAGGACGCGGTTGAGCCCGACAGTCAGGCCCGCCGCATCACGCACGGCTTCGAGCCCCGCCCGGATTCCGGCGACATAGCTCTCGCCCGAGATGGTGTCGTGCTGCACGGTGAGCACTTCCCCGGCACCGCCGAACCTCACCTCCTGCTTCGCGACAACTCCCGCAAGCCGAAGGCTGTGCACGGGGATCCCGGCGACGAGTTCGCCGCGGGCTCGCTGATCGGCATAGGGCGACTCCACCGGGCCGCGGCCCGCGCGCTCGCGCGCTTCGGTCATGAGCTCGGCGGTGCGCACGGCGGTGCCGGAGGGCGAATCGATCTTCCCCTGGTGATGCGCCTCGATGACCTCGATCGAGTCGAAGTACGGCGCGGCGATCTGGGCGAGCGCGGTTCCGAGCACGGATCCGAGCGAGAAGTTTGGCACGACGATGACGCCCGCGCCTTCGACCTTAGTCACGAGATCGGTGAGACCGGCGATGCGTTCGGACGACCAGCCGCTCGTCCCGACGAGGACCTTCTGCCCGCGCCGCACCGCGCGCTCGACGAGCCCCGGCGAGGCCTCGGGTGTCGTGACGTCAACGAAGATCTCCGCGTCCGCGCCGTCCGCTTCCCCGCTCCGGCTCGACAGCCGCGCGACAAGCTCGAACTCGGGGTGGCTGTCGACCACTTCACAGATCAACGTGCCGAGCCGCCCTGACGCCCCGGCAACCGCAACACTCGTCACACTCGCACTCATGTTTCGAGTCTAGCGAGGCTCGGCTGGGGTAGCCTCGATGTATGACTGCTGCTCAGCGCCCTCAGGCGACGCTCCGCACTCTCGACGAGATTAAGACATACCTCGCAGAGTCCCCGCAACCGATCTTCTACCTCAGCCGAAGCGCGACGAACCTCCTGGGCGTCGACCGCGCGGTTGCGGGGTTCAGCTACATCACGCTGAGCGACAGCTGGGACGGCAAGAACCCACGATGCTTCTCTCCGAGCAACGTTCCGAAGCTTGAGCCGCGCGGCAACATCAATGTCGTCAACTGGCTGTTGCAGAACGACCAGGTGCAGGCACACATCCGCACGCACACTCCGGCCGGTTACACCCCGCAGATCGCGATCGCGATGTTCGATGAGGAGTCGGAGCGGCTCTGCGCCGAGCTCGGGTACGAGCTCATCATGCCGTCGATCAAGCTGCGGAAGCACCTTGATTCGAAGATCGTCACGACCGAGCTCGGCAATGAGGCGGGGACCTTCAGCGTGCCGAACATTCTCACGACGATTTCCGGCTGGGACGATCTCCGCGCCCAGGCGGAGCAGCACAACCTCGGCGAGAACCTTGTCATCCAGCTGCCGTATGGCGACTCCGGCCGCACCACGTACTTCGTCTCATCGCGCGCGGACTTTGACCGCATCGCCGGCGAGATCTCGGGCGCTGGCGCCTCGGCGCCGACGATCAAGGTGATGCGCTACATCAACCACCAGCCGCTCGCGACCGAGGCAGTGATTACGAGCGCGGGTACCGTCGTCGGTCCCGTACTCCGTGAGATCACGGGCCACCCCGAGCTCACGCGTTATAAGGGCGGCTGGGCCGGCAGCGAGATGTACCCCTCGCTCGTGAGCGAGGAGACGCGCGCCCGAGTCTCGGACGTCGTCCGGCGTTTCTGCGACCGGCTCGCGCAGGAGGGCTACCGCGGCATCCTCGAGGTGAGCACGCTGCTCGACACCGACACCGGCGAGGTCTACCTCGGCGAACTCAACCCGCGCATCAGCGGTTCATCTTCGCACTCGAACCTGCAGGGGCTGTCGACGGCGCCCGGCTCGACCGAAACCCACCCGGCGCTGCCGCTCTTCGCGTTCCACGTGCTCGAGTATTCGGGGGCCGATTTCACGCTCGACCTCGACGAGATTCACGCCGAGAGTAGCGCGGCCGTCGCTGGCCAGACCTGGAGCACGCTCGTGATCCAGCACCAGCGCCCGCAGACTGAGCGCACGACCGTGGCGCCCCGCACCGGCCGCTACAGGGTCGGCGCGGGTGGGTCGCTTGAGTTTGTCTCCCCCGACATCGACTGGCAGGAGATCTCCGAGCCGAACGACGCGTTCTGGTTCCGCAGCAGCGGCCCCGGCGAGATCGTGTCGCAGGGCGTCGACATCGGCATGCTGATTACGCGCCGCCGCTCGCAAGAGGAGCATTACGCGCTCACCGAGGGCACGAAGCAGCTCATCCCGTCGATCCTCGGCAAGTACGAGGGCAAGAAGGTTCCGACGATCCAGCGCTACTGGCGCGCGGGTCTCCGCCGCCTCCGCGGCGAGTAATTCGGGAGGGGCGTACCCCTCGGCGCCGCGACCAGCCCCTTGGGGTAGTCGCGGCGCCGACGTCGTTAGCGGGTGATCTTGCCGGTGTCGCCGACGGCGACCACAGTCAAGGGCGCGTTCGCGAAGTGCGTCGCGACGGCCTTGATCTCGTCGGCGGTCACCGCTTCGAACCGTTCGAGGGAGGTGTCGAGGTCATAGAACTCCCCGGCGCCGAGCTCGGCACGTGCGAGGCGGCCCATGCGGGTCTCGGTGTCCTCGAGCGCGAGGGCCGACGATCCTGCGATCTGCCCGAGCGAGCGCTCGAATTCCTCATCGGTGATGCCGTCTGCCGCGATCTTGGCGAGCTCCTGCTTGCTGAGCTCGATCACCTGCGCGGTCTTCTCGGGCGCGCTGCCGGCGAAGATTCCGAACAGGCCGGCATCTGAGTAGCTGGCGCCGAACGAATAGGTCGTGTACGCGAGCCCGCGCTTCTCGCGGATCTCCTGGAACAGGCGGCTCGACATGCCGCCGCCGAGGACGGAGTTCATCATGCCGAACGCGAAGCGGCGCGGGTCACCCGCGACGAACCCCGGCGCGCCGAGCAGCCGGTTGATCTGCTCGCTCGGGCGCTCGACGGTGACGAAGCTCTCCCCCGCCGCGCGGGTATCGACGGGTTCCAGGCCGCCGCGCTCCCGGCGCTCCGGGACTCCGGCGCGGTCGGTGTGCCACCGCTCTTCGTGGGATGCGTTGAGCGCGGTGAGCACCATCTCGACGAGCCTGTCGTGGTCCACTGCGCCGGCGGCGGTGACGACGAGCGTCGACGGATCGTAGCGGTCACGGTAGTGGCGGTCCACGTCGTCGCGCTTGGCCGCGCGGATCGTGTCGGGGTTGCCGCCGATCGGGCGCCCGAGCGGGTGGTCTTTCAGCACTTCCTCGAAGAAGCGCTCGCTCGCGACGTCGCCGAGGTCGTCGGCGGCCATGGCGAGCTCCTCGAGGATCACGCCCCGCTCCATCTCAAACTCGTCGGCGTCGAGCACCGAGTTCGTGACCATGTCGGCGAGCGAGCCGACCGCGTGCTCGAAGTCCGCGTCGCGCACCTTCGCGTAGTAGCAGGTGTATTCCTTGGCGGTGAGCGCGTTGTGCTCGGCACCGATGCGGTCGAAGCTTGTGGCGATCTCGTAGGCGTCTTGACTCGGCGTGCCTTTGAAGAGCAGGTGCTCGAGGAAGTGCGTCGAGCCGAGGCTGCCTGGCGCGTCCGTGCGCTCCGCCTGCTCGTCGCGCGAGCCGACACCAACCCAGAATCCAACTGTCGCCGAGCGCGCGGCCGGCATGTGCTCGGTCAGGATCCGCAGCCCGCTGGGGTGCACCGTCCGTCGGATCGTTCCGCCGCCCAGCTCAACGGAGAGTTCGGGCAGGTCGAGGGGAAACAGAATGGGTTCGCGCATCACACCAGACTAGCCCGCCGCGGCGGGGAAACCGGTCAGTGCGTCGCGGCGGCACGCGCAACGCTGACGCGCGTCGATCAGGATCAGTTCCCCGCGGCCAGCTCGTCGGCCACGCCGGCCCGCTTCGCGGCTTCGACGAGGCGGAGCATCGACTCGTGGATCCCGGTGAGCTCCTCGACTGTCATGCCGAGTCTGCGCGCCATCTCCGCTGGGACGGCGACCGCTTGCTCGCGCAGCGCCTCGCCGACGTCGGTGAGGGTGATCTCGAGCTTGCGTTCGTCGCTCGTACTCCGCACGCGCGCGACGAGCCCCTCGCGTTCGAGGCGCTTGACGAGCGGCGAGAGCGTCGACGGTTCCTGGCTGAGCAGCTGGGCGAGGCCGTTGAGCGAGAGCTGCCGGTGCTCCCAGAGGGCGAGCATAACGAGGTACTGCGGGTGCGTGATGCCGAGCGGGTCGAGGACGGGCTTGTACGCCCCAATCACACTTCGCGACGCGACAGAGAGTGCGAAGCACACCTGACGCTCCAGTAGCAGCGGGTCCACGTCATTCATGCTCTCATTGTCGCGCATTTCCCTGGGCTCGCCTATACTTGATTCGCATCGCATTCATTAGCGCACAAATCATTAGTGAGGTAAGTTATGTCTCTCGGCGAATCCGCCCCCGAGAAGCCGGCACAGGAACGCCTGTTCGAGCCGAGCCCGACGCCCCGCATGCCGTTCTCCGAGGTGCTGCTCGTCGTCCTCGCCATGGTGCTCGTCTTCGGCGGGTTCTACATGATGGCCCTCGCGTTCAGCATGCACGAGTGGGCGTTCTGGCTGTTCGGCGGCGGCATCGTCGTCGACGCAATCGGGTTCTGGATCGCGTTCGGGCTCATCCCCAGCCGCGACAAGTAACACCACCCCGCCGCCGCAACCCCCTGCGGCGCCTCCCAACAGCACGGCGCCCGCCGCTTCCCTCTCGGGAGCGACGGGCGCCGTGTGTGTGAAGCGAGTACTACTCGGCGTCAGCCTCAGCTGCCGCCTCGGCCGGAGCGTCGGCAGCTGCCTCCTCGATGACGGGCTCGAGCGAGAGCTTGCCGCGATCGTCGACCTTCGTGATCTTCACGAGGATCTTCTGGCCGATCGAGAGCACCTCGTCAACCGACTCGATGCGCTTTCCGCCGACGAGCTTCCGCACCTCGGAGATGTGCAGCAGGCCGTCCTTACCCGGGAGCAGCGAGACGAACGCGCCGAACGCAGCGTTCTTCACGACCGTACCGAGGTACTGCTCGCCAACCTCGGGGTTCTGTGGGTTCGCGATCGCGTTGACCTGCAGGCGGGCAGCCTCGGCCGACGGGCCATCGACAGCGCCGATGTAGACGGTGCCGTCGTCGTCGATCGAGATGTCGGCGCCGGTCTCGTCCTGGATACCGTTGATCGTCTTGCCCTTGGGGCCGATGAGCTCACCGATCTTGTCGACCGGGATCTGCACGCTGATGACGCGGGGCGCGGTGGGCGCCATCTCGTCGGGAGCGTCGATCGCCTGATCCATGACGTCGAGGATCGCGGTGCGGGCCTCCTTCGCCTGCGCGAGCGCGCCGACGAGCACGTCCGACGGAATGCCGTCGAGCTTGGTGTCGAGCTGCAGCGCGGTGATGAACTCCGAGGTACCTGCGACCTTGAAGTCCATGTCGCCGAGCGCGTCCTCAGCACCGAGGATGTCGGTGAGGGTCGCGTACTGCGTCTCGCCGTTCACGGTGTCAGACACGAGGCCCATCGCGATGCCCGCGACGGCCGCGCGCAGCGGCACGCCAGCGTTGAGCAGCGACAGGGTCGATGCGCAGACCGAACCCATCGAGGTCGAGCCGTTCGAGCCGAGCGCCTCGGATACCTGGCGGATCGCGTAGGGGAACTCGTCGCGCGCGGGAAGCACGGGAACGAGCGCACGCTCAGCGAGGAAGCCGTGGCCGATCTCGCGGCGCTTCGGGCTGCCAACGCGGCCGGTCTCACCGGTCGAGTACGGCGGGAAGTTGTAGTGGTGCATGTAGCGCTTGCTCGTGATGGGCGAGAGCGAGTCGATCTGCTGCTCCATCTTGAGCATGTTCAGCGTGGTGACGCCCATGATCTGGGTCTCACCGCGCTGGAAGATCGCCGAGCCGTGCACGCGCGGGATGACCTGCACCTCTGCGTCGAGCGCGCGGATGTCGCGCAGTCCACGGCCGTCGATGCGAGCACCCTCGGTGAGGATCCGACCGCGGACGATCTTCTTCGTGACCGACTTGTAGGCACCCGAAACCTGGCCGTCTGCCTCGGCGGGGAGTTCCCCTGCCTCAACCTTGGCCGCGATCTGCTCCTTCACGCGCGCCTTCAGTGCGTCGTCCGCGTCCTGGCGCTCCTGCTTGTCAGCGATCTGGTAGATGCCAGCGAGCTCGGTCTCAGCGAGCGCCTCAACCGCAGCGTAGACCTCGTCGGAGTACGGCAGGAAGACCGGGTACTCCTGGACCTCCTTGGCCGACTGCGCCGCGAGCTGCTCCTGCGCCTTGACGAGCTGCGTGAGGAACGGCTTCGCCGCCTCGAGGCCCTGCGCGACAACTGCCTCGTCCGGGCGGGTTGCGCCGCCCTTGATGAGGTTCCACGAATCCTCGGTTGCCTCAGCCTCGACCATCATGATCGCGACGTCCTCGGTGCCGTCAGCCTTGGTGACAACGCGGCCGGCGACCATGAGGTCGAAGACGGCGTCCTTCAGCTGCTCGACGTTCGGGAACGCGACCCACTGGTCACCGATGAGCGCGAGGCGGACGCCGGCAATCGGGCCCGAGAACGGCAGACCCGAGATCTGGGTCGACATCGACGCGGCGTTGATCGCGAGCGCGTCGTAGAACTCGCCCGGCGCGATCGACAGCACGGTCACGACGATCTGCACCTCGTTGCGGAGGCCGTCGACGAACGACGGGCGCAGCGGGCGGTCGATGAGACGGCAGACGAGGATCGCCTCGGTCGAGGGGCGGCCCTCGCGACGGAAGAACGAACCGGGGATCTTGCCGGCAGCGTACGAGCGCTCCTCGACATCCACGGTGAGCGGGAAGAAGTCGAAGTGATCCTTCGGCTGCTTCGAGGCGCTCGTTGCCGAGAGGAGCATGGTCTCCTCGTCGAGGTACGCGGCGACCGCGCCCTGCGCCTGCTGTGCGAGGCGGCCTGCCTCAAAGCGGATGGTGCGCTTGCCGAACTTACCGTTGTCGAGAACGGCCTCGGCGAACTTGATTTCAGGACCCTCCACGGGTACTCCTTACATACGTGAGCGCGCGGGGGCAGTCCGGAAGCGCTGCTGCGCTAACGCGGTGCGATCCGGAGCTGATGTTCAGTAGACGACCGCCCTGGAGATTACTCAGAGAGATCCACCACCGAAGACCAGCCCACCCACCGACGGGCTCGATTCAACATTGACGCGGGGTGATACCCGCATGGCCAGGATAGCATCGGCCCCCTCAGAACGGGCGGAGGATCCCTCGCCGATACACTCGCCGTATGCCTCGATCACGAACTCGGCTCCGGGCGCTCGCCCTCCCGCTGTGCGTGGCAGCTCCGATCGGCGTCGCCATCGCCCTGAACACGGCAGTTCGGCCGCGCATCGCGGACCGACTCGGGGGCACGCGCATCGCGCACCACACGACGTTCAAGAGCGCGGACGGCTGGTGGGAGTTTGGCGCTGGGGTTCGCGCAGCGCACCCGGCAGCCACGCGGTTCCTCGAGCTCTCCGATGGCGCGATCGTGATGATCGGGGTGGCGGTGGCGGCGCTCGCCTGCGCGGCGCTCCTCGCGAGCGACCGCCGCGCACGGTCCGAGAAACGCGCGAGGGCCCGGTCGGATACATCCGACCGAGCCCCTCGCCGTGAGTAAGTTAGGCGTCGACGACGATCGCGCGCGCCGACTCCGCACCGATCGACTCGGCGAGCGAGTCGACGAGATCCTCAGCGAGCGGGGAATCGATCGTCAGCACCGAGAGCGCCATGCCGCGCTTCTCATCGCGCGCGATCTGCATGCTCGCGATGTTGATGCCGGCGTCGCCGAGCTTCCCACCGAGCGTCGCGACGATGCCCGGGCGGTCGGTGTAGCTCAGCACGAGCAGGTGCTCGGTGAGCGGCAGCTCGACGTCGTAGCCGTTGACCTCGATGAGCTTCTCGATCTGCTTCGGCCCGGTCAGCGTGCCCGAGACGGACAGCTGCGTGCCGTCGGTGAGCGAGCCGCGGATCGTGATGATGTTGCGGAAGCTCTCGGCGACGGCGTCGGTCGAGAAGCGCACTTCGACGTTGCGCTGCTCGGCGAGCAGCGGGGCGTTCACGTACGACACGGGGTCGGAGACGATCTTCGAGAAGATGCCCTTGAGCGCCGCGAGGCGCAGCGCCTCGACGCGATGCTCCGCGAGCTCGCCGTGGACCTCGATGTCGATCGACGCGAGCGCACCGGCGGCGAGCCCAGCGAACACCTGGCCCAGCTTCTCGGTGAGCGGCAGGCCCGGGCGAACGTACTCATCGATGCCAGCGCCGGCGACGTTCACCGCGTCGGGCACGAGGTCGCCAGCGAGCGCGAGGCGCACCGACTTCGCGACCGCGACCCCTGCCTTCTCCTGCGCCTCGGCCGTCGAGGCACCGAGGTGCGGGGTGACGTTCACGTTCGGCAGGCCGGTGAGCGAGTTGTCGGCCGGGGGTTCCTGCACGAAGACGTCGAGCGCAGCCCCCGCGATCTCGCCTGCGGCGAGCGCTTCGGCGAGCGCCGCCTCGTCGATGAGCCCGCCGCGCGCGACGTTGACGACGTACGCGGTCGACTTCATCGCCTTCAGCTGCTCGGCGCCGATCATGCCGAGCGTCTCGGGCGTGCGCGGCATGTGGATCGTCAGGAAGTCCGCACGCTCGACGAGCTCCTGGAGCGAGACGAGCTGCACCCCGAGCTGCTGCGCGCGGGGGGCCGTCACGTACGGATCGAACGCGATGAGCTCGACGCCGAAGGGGCGGAGTCGTTCGGCGACGAGCGCGCCGATGCGGCCGAGCCCGATGATCCCGATTGTCTTCTCGTACAGCTCGGTGCCGGTGTAGGAGGAGCGCTTCCATTCGCCCGCTGAGAGCGAGCCGTGGGCGCGCGGCAGGTGGCGCGCGAGCCCGAGGATGTGCGCGACGGTGAGCTCAGCGGCGCTGATGATGTTCGACGTCGGGGCGTTCACGACCATGACGCCGGCCTGCGTTGCGGCCTTGATGTCAACGTTGTCGAGGCCGACGCCTGCGCGGGCGATGACCTTGAGGTTGGGACCCCAGCCGATCGCCTCACTATCGAGCTGCGTGGCCGATCGCACGAGCACCGCGTCGGCGGTGGCGAGCGCCGATCGGAGCGCGTCACGGTCGGTACCGTCGACGTTCTGCACGTCGAAGTCGGGGCCGAGCGCGGCGATAGTGGCGGACGAAAGTTCTTCGGCGATCAGCACGACCGGCTTTGTCACGAGTGGTTCCTTCGGCATAGTTGAAGCGTCACATGTTGAGGCGCAAGAGCGCGGATCCCCAGTCTACTGCTCGAATATGCGCGCGCTTTCACGTGTGGCGCCGCGTGACGCTCGGCTCGCGCGCCACGCCGCCGGCATCGCGCGCGATTTCTCGCCGTCGCACCGCCGCTCACGCTTACGATGGTGTCGTGTCTCTCAGCCTCCGCAAGCTCCTCCAGAACCCGTCGCTCCATCTCAACCTGATCGTTGGCGGCGAGGAGGGCACGACTGACGAGCAGGCGCTCGACCGGGACTTCGAGTGGCTGCACGCGACGGACATGGTCGATCCGACACCGTTCCTGGGGCCGGCCGAGGTGATCCTCACCCTTGGCTGGCAGTTCCCCGTGACGGAGGCCGCCGACCCCGCGATCCCCGAGGTGCGGGTCTCCCCCGCCAGGCTCGACCGGGTCTATGAGGACTACGTTGCCCTGGTCGCCGCCCACGGTGTGATCGGGATCGGGTTCGGGAGCGACGTGCTCCACCGCGGCGTGCCGCACCCGCTCGCTCAGGCGTGCCGGCGGCACGGCCTCATCCTGTTCGAGGTGCCATACGAGATCTCGTTCATGGACATTCTGCAGGAGGCGTCACGCGTGCTGCAGCGCGACCAGACCGAGCGTTACGGCCGTTCCCTGCGCGCGCAGAAGGCGATCGCGAACGCCGCGACGCGGCGCGACGGGCTCAGCGCGACGCTGCGCGAGACTGCCAGGCAATTGGGGTGCGGCGTCGCACTCTACGACCCGCTCGGCCATCCGGTGATCGTGATCGACGCTCCCGACGGGAGGCGCCTCTCGGAGCCGAAGCTCACCGCGATCGTGCAGGAGACGCTCGCGGGCGGCCAGCGCTTCCGGTCGGCGCAGGTCACCACCGAGGTCGAGGCGATCCTGCAGCTGCTCGGGGAGCCTGGCGAGCCCAGCGGTATGCTCGTGCTCACGCTGAGCCAGGCCTTCGACGATGTCTCACGCAACGTGCTGTCGAGCGTGCTCGCGCTCGTGAGCGTCTCCCTCGAGCAGAACCAGGCGCTCGAGCGGCTGCACTCGACGCTGCGCGATGCGCTGCTGCAGCTGGTGCTCTCGGGCAACGTCGGCGTCACCTCCCACATCGTTGAGAGCGTCTGGCGGCCGCTCCCCCAGGTTCCCCTCGTGACTGTCATCGGGGTGCCGCGCGATGTCGAGACGGCGCGGGTCCTTCCGGCGCTCGAGGCGCTGCAGCTCCAGGAGGATCTCGGGATCTTCTTCGCCCAGTACCGCGGCGATCTTGCGGTGCTCGCACACGAACGCGACGCCGATCGGGTCATCGCCCATCTCGAGACGTTCCCGCTCACGCTTGGGAGGTCACGCTGTGACCGCTGGGAGGGCCTCGAACTGGCGCTTGACGAAGCCAAGAAGGCCGCCGAGTTCGGCATGCGGCGGGAGTCTGCCGGCGTCACCGCGTTCCCCGATATCTGGCGCGAGGGTGTCTCCGACCTCATCGATTCGTCGGAGGCGGCGCACGTCGCTCGCAGGCTGCTCGGGCCCGTCACCGCGCACGATGCCGAACACGGCGCCGAGCTCCTCACGACGCTCCGCGTCTGGCTCAGCCATCACGGGCGCCCCCTGCCAGCCGCCAGGGAGCTCGGCGTGCACAGGCACACGCTCGGGGTGCGCCTGCAGCAGATCTCGGTGCTGACGGGAACTGATCTCGAGGATTTCCAGGCCAGGGCGGAGCTCGCGCTCGCGCTGCGCTACCTGCAGGACTGACCCCGGTCGGCGAACTGTCGATATTTCGGCAGCTCATTCGCCACTTTGCCGACGGCTGCGCAGCCGGATTCGCGACAATGCGGCGATTTGGCCGCACAACATGCGCAAACTGTCGAATGCGCGCACGTCGCTGATTCCGCATGCTTGAGTGTGGCCGCCATCGGCCCCACCGCAAAGGAGCGATGAATGACAAAACTCAAGCGAAGTCTCGGCTTCGGCGCCGCCTACGCGGCATCAACAGGACTCGTGGTGTCCGGCACCGCGATGGTCTCCCTCGGCAACGGGTTCGGCACGGGCGGGCTCGCGTTCGCAATCCCCGCCTTCATCGGCCTCATCATCATCACGATGGTCGCGATCTCCTACGGCGAGCTCGCGTCGATGCTGCCCGGCGGCGGCATGGTCGGCGAGTACACGCTGCCCGCGCTCGGCCGGCTCCCCGCCATCCTCGCCGTACTCGGCGGATACCTCGTGCTTGTCTCCGCCGACGGCGGCACCCAGCTCATGGTCGCCGGCGACTCGTTCGAAAGCCTCACGGGCTTCCCCGCCGCGGCGTTCTCGTTCATCCTGCTCGCGATCCTGCTCGTCCTGAACATCTCGGGCGTCGACATCTTCGCGCGCGTGCAGATCCCCGTCGTCTTCGGCCTCATGGGCATCCTCGCGATCATGGGTCTCGCCGGCGTGTTCGGCTTCACGAGCCAGACCCCCGTCGACAATCCCGCACTCAACACCGACTGGGGCACGCTCGCCTCGATGGGCGCCGTCGCGATCTGGCTCTACATCGGCATGGAGTTCGTCGCTCCGCTCGCCGAGGAAGTCAAGAAGCCGTGGAAGACGATCCCGGCAGCGATGATCGTCGGCGTCTGCACCATCTTCGTCGTCGACGTGCTCTTCGGCTGGGGCGCGACGCGCTTCGCCGACCTCGCCGAGATGGCAAGCTCGTCGATCCCGCACGTCGTCGGCGCGACCGCAATCTTCGGCGCCGCCGGCGGCGTCATCATGACCGTCGTCACGATCCTCGCGTCGTTCTCGACAGGCAACTCCTACCTCGCGGCGATCCCGCGCATGCTCTACGGCCTCGCCAACGAGGGCCTACTGCCGAAGTGGCTCGCCAAGGTAAGCCGACGCACACGCGTGCCGTGGGCCGGGATGCTCGTCACCGCGGCGTGCATGGCGTCCGTGCTGCTGTACTCGACGTTCGCGGAGGGCGGGATCGAGCTGATCCTGAACCTCATCAGCATCGCCTGCACGACCTGGCTGTTCAGCTACATCATCGCGCAGATCGACGTGATCGTGCTCCGCAAGCGCTACCCGAACGCGCGGCGCCCCTTCAAGACGCCGTTCTACCCGCTGCCGCAGATCCTCGGCATCGCGTCGTGCGTCTACCTCATCGTGTTCATCGTCCCAGACATGAGCCAGCGCATCGTCATCTGGTCGAGCGCGGCCATCATCCTCGGCGCGATCGCGCTGTTCGCCGTGATCTGGCTGAAGCGCAACCGGCTCCCGCTCTTCACCCCGACCGATCTCACGCACACGCAGAACAACATCGTCGTGCGCTCGGAGAGCCTCGACGACGACGAGTTCGAGTCCCCGCTCGCCGCTCCCGCCGCGCTACAGCGCGAGACCGACGGCGACGCACGATGACGACCGCACGCGTGCGCAAGCACCCGCTTGCGGGGTCGGGTCCGATCGTCGATCGGGCCAGGGCAGCCCTCGCGCGAACCGCGACCGAGTTCGGCGAGGTCATCGCCAGCGACCAGACAACTGTCACGGCCCGCACCGCGGACGGCGTCGACGTCACGCTGAGCTACGAGGGCGGCAACTTCGTGTTCTCGCGGGTCTACAACCTCACGCTCTCGGTCGCCCTTCCGGCCGAGTCCGACGTGCCGACCGGGCTGAAGCTCTCGCACCGCGCCCGGAGCGGCCCGCAGTTCGTGC
>WPCJ01330572.1_pt1 | contig 23273 bp, 24 predicted proteins | sample 5399831 | NCBI WGS metagenome assembly WPCJ01 (sample SAMN12869470, study PRJNA574797) | sludge metagenome | isolation source: wastewater treatment of pH10 | place: China:Beijing | collected 2019-05-20 | reverse complement strand
CGGGCCTCGTGCTCGGCGTCGACCGCGGCGGCGCGGCGACGAACGAGCGCCCCGAGCGCGTCATCTCGGAGCTCACCACGCAGCGGTGGATCAAGTCGGTGGCGCACACCGCTCAGGCCGCAGGCAACGCCCGACTGAAGCCAGGCACAGCGGCCGAAGAGCGTGTCGAACTGCTCGCCGAGGCGGTCGGCAATGAACCCACCGTGCTCGAGGCGCGCGCCACGCTCGTCAACCCCGAGTACCTTGACAGCTACCAGCGCATGCGCCTCCTCACGCTATTCGCCACCCGGTACTCCGGCCCCGATGCCGACTTCGCGGACACCGCCACGCAATTCGCGAAGCGCGATGCCGAACTCCACGACGGCGTGAGGCTCGTCGGGACGAAACGCGCCCAGCTCGTGGGAGGTTCGACGAAGATCCCGATCCAGCTGCGCAACTCCCTCCCGTTCGACGCCGTCGTCACCCTCGAGGTTTCCCCGACCTCCGCCGCGCTCCGACTGCCGGAACGCACGTTCCACGACATCCTGCTGCCTGAGGATTCGAGCGAACGCGTGCTCGTTCCGGCGACAAGCCGTGTCTCCTCGGGCGACTCGGCGCTACTGCTCTCCGTGACGAGCGCCGACGGCGAATACACGGCGTCCACTGGGCGGCTCGAGGTCACCATCAGCAGCGCGGTCGAGACCGTCGCGATCGCGCTGCTCGGGACCGCAGCGGCGCTGCTCTTTGGCTTTGGTATCTGGCGGAGCATCCGCAGACGGCGCACACTCAGCGCTGGGGAATAGTGCGCCTTTAGGATGGGTTGTACCGCCTATCAGCCACACGGCACAGCATAAGGAGAATCATGCGCGAGGTCATCATTATCGGCTCGGGCCCTGCCGGGTTTACTGCAGCTATCTACGCTGCGCGAGCTGAGCTCTCGCCGCAGCTGTTCGCGAGCCAGGTGAGCATGGGTGGCGAGCTCATGAACACGACCGAGGTGGAGAACTTCCCCGGCTTCCCCGAGGGCATCCAGGGTCCCGATCTCATGCAGAAGATGCAGGAGCAGGCAGAGCGCTTCGGCACCGAGGTCGTCTACGACGACATCACTGAGGTGGACTTCTCCGGGGAGATCAAGCGCGTTACCGACACAACAGGCACCGTACACGAGGCGCGATCGATCATCTTCGCGACAGGCTCCGCCTACCGCAAGCTTGGCGTTGAGGGCGAAGAGCGCCTCTCAGGCCACGGTGTTTCGTGGTGCGCGACGTGCGACGGCTTCTTCTTCCGCGACAAGACGATCGCGGTTGTCGGCGGCGGCGATTCCGCGATGGAGGAGGCAACGTTCCTCACCCGCTTCGCGAAGAAGGTCTACGTGATTCACCGCCGCGACTCGCTCAAGGCATCGAAGATCATGCAGCAGCGCGCGTTCGACAACGAGAAGATCGAGTTCATCTGGAACTCCGAGGTCACCGAGATCCACGGCGACGCGTCGGCCGACCGCCTCAGCCTCCGCAACACCGTCGACGGTTCGGTCAGCGAGCTGCCCATTGAGGGCCTGTTCGTCGCCGTCGGCAACGACCCGAGGACGCACCTCGTGCACGGCAAGCTCGACCTCACCGAGGACGGCACCATCGCCGTCGAGGGGCGCACGTCGCTCACGTCGGTTCCGGGAGTCTTCGCGGCCGGCGACGTCATCGACCCGAGCTACCGCCAGGCCGTCACCGCCGCAGCCTCCGGTACTGTCGCTGCGCTCGACGCAGAGCGCTACCTCGCCTCCGTCGAGGACGCGCTCGCGTCCGCCGCGGTCGCAGGCTAACGAGCCATCACAGCAGAAGGAGTTTCACCATGAACGAGCCAATCAACGTTGACGAGCAGACCTTCGAGAAGGTCGTGCTTCAGAGCGAGGTCCCCGTCCTCGTCGATTTCTGGGCCGCCTGGTGCGGGCCGTGCCGCGCCGTCGCCCCGGTGCTCGCCGAGATCGCGCAGGAGCAGGAGGGCAAGCTCCTCATCGCCAAGCTCAACGTCGACGAGAACCCGGCGCTCGCCGCGCAGTACCGCATCACCTCGATCCCCGCGATGAAGGTGTTCCAGGGCGGCAAAGAGGTGCACGAGATCATCGGCGCAATGCCCAAGCAGATGATTGAGAACGAGCTGACCGGCATCATCTAGGTCAGGGCTCACGGCTGAGGCCCCCGGATCGCGTTGCGCGGTCCGGGGGCCTCAGCCGTATGCGGTGGCGTTGATGCTACTGCTCGGTCGTCGCGGCCTCGGCGAATGCCGCCAGCCGATCGAGGGACGCGCGGAGGGTCTCCGGAGTGTTCGCGCGGGCTCGATCGAATCGGGCCGGATCGGTGAGTGCCGTCCAGTCGTAGCTGTGGCGCACAAGGGAACCGCCGGTCGTCGGTTCGAGCTCCCAGCGCCAGAGGTGCCCGGGCGGGGTCTCGCCGACGGGGGAGGGCTGCCACGCGATGCGACGCCCCTCCTCGAATTCCACGACGTGGTTCTCTCGGACGCGATCGCCGACGTTGGTCATGACGAAGACATCGCCCACCTCGTGGACGCGCTGCCCCGGTGCCGCGCTGGAGAGGTTATTGTTCCCGTCCCACTTCGGCTGCACCGCAGGGTCGGCGATGAACTCGAAGAGCGTCTCGGGCGGCGCGGCGATGAACCTTGTCGCCGAAATGTATCGTTCTGAGTCTTCCATGGGCTCAGTCAAACATCCCCGGCTGCGTGAATCCTCAGTCCGCCCGCAATCGCGGAGTCCTGGCTAGTTGAAGCCCGGATCCCCCAGTTCCTCGAGGATGCGCTTGAGGTCGGCGATTGTCGCGAACTCGATCGCGATCTGGCCCTTCTTGGCGCCAAGCTTGACTGAGACTCGCGTATCGAAGCGATCGCCGAGCCTGTCGGCGATCTCGCTGAGCTGCGCCTGCACCCCACCGGGTCGAGCCTTCGGCGTCCGCTGCTTGGGGGTCTCGCTCGCGATCGCCTCCGCGGCACGCACCGAGAGGCCCTCGTTGACGATGCGATCAGAGAGCGACTGCATCGCCTGCACGTTCCCGTCGAGCGCGAGGATCGCGCGCGCGTGACCTGCAGACAGGACGCCGGCGGCGACTCGGGTCTGCACGGGCTCGGGGAGCTTCAGGAGACGAATTGTGTTCGAGATCTGCGGGCGGGAGCGCCCGATGCGCTCCGCGAGCTGCTCCTGGGTGATGCCAAAGTCGGCGAGCAGCTGCTGGTAGGCGGAGGCCTCTTCGAGCGGGTTCAGCTGCGCACGGTGCAGGTTCTCAAGCAACGCGTCGCGCAGCATGTGCTCGTCGGCCGTTGAGCGAACGATTGCCGGAATCGTGTCGCGGCCAGCTCGCTTGGACGCGCGGAGCCGTCGCTCGCCCATGATGAGCTCGTACTTCGCGCCCGAGCGCGGCTTCGGCGAGATCTCACGCACCACGATCGGCTGAAAGACGCCAAACTCGCGCACCGAGTGGGTGAGCTCCTCGAGCGCTTCCTCATCGAACTCAGTTCGCGGCTGGAGCTTGTTGGGAACGATATCCGTGACGCTGAGCGAACGCAGCTCCGCACCGGGGACATCGACGAGCGAGGCCTCCTGCTCCGCGGCCTCCGCGTTCGCTGCAGCAGCCGCTGCCGCGCCGGCCGCGGGGAAGAACACGTCAACGGGCCGCTCGCCCTCGGAGGGGGACTGCGGAATCAGAGCGCCAATGCCGCGGCCCAGGCCACTCCGCTTCTTCGCTGTCATCCCTGTTCTCCCTTGTCTGTCTTCGTCGTCGGCGCGCCGCGTTCGGCGACCTCAGCCGCTGCCTCAAGATACGCGAGCGCCCCGATGGAGCTGCTGTCGTACTCGTGGACAGTCTGGCCGTAGCTTGGTGCCTCCGAGATCCGCACTGATCTGGGGATGACCGCGTCGAGCACTTCCTCGGGGAAGTGTTGGCGGACCTCGTTCGCCACTTCCTGAGCAAGGTTCGTGCGGGCGTCGTACATCGTGAGGAGGATCGTGGAGACCTGCAGCTCTGGGTTCAGGTGCTTCTGGATGAGCTGAATGTTTCCGAGCAGCTGGCTCAGGCCCTCGAGTGCGTAGTACTCGCACTGAATCGGGATGAGGACCTCTCCGCCCGCGACGAACGCGTTGACGGTGAGTAGTCCAAGGGAGGGAGGGCAGTCGATGAAGACGTAGTGGTACTCGCGCTCGGACGCCTTCAAGAAGGCGTCGAGGGCGGTGCGCAGGCGCTGCTCGCGTGCGACGAGAGAGACAAGCTCGATCTCTGCGCCTGCCAGGTTAATCGTCGAGGGAACGCACATGAGGTTCTCGTGATCGCTCGACACCTGAATCGCTTCTTCGATCGAGGCATCCCCGAGGAGTACTTCGTACACGCTCGTGATCTCTGGCCGGTGGGGGACACCGAGGGCTGTCGATGCGTTGCCCTGCGGGTCGAGGTCGATGACCAGGACGTTCGCGCCGCGCCGGGCGAGAGCGGACGCGAGGTTCACCGTCGTCGTGGTCTTTCCGACGCCACCCTTTTGGTTCGAGACCGTAATGATCCGGGTCTCGGCGGGCAGGGGAGACGGCGTGCTCGCGAGTCTCTTGCGGCGCTTGATCTTGTCTTCGAGATGGTCGGCGACAAGTGGTTTCTCAGCCATGAGTACCTACTTTAGCGCGGAAGACCCGGGTGCTCTCAGCAAGTTGTTCGGCGCCGAGTTCGAGGACCTCAATGTCGCGGACCTTGTGCTTGCGCAGCACCTTCTGCGCGGCCTCGATCTCGTCGTGAATCGCCGCGCCCTTAAGGAACAGCAGCTCGCCCTGCTCGCGCAGGAGGGGGACTGTCAGCGGCACGAGCTTCTTGAGCGCGGTCACGGCGCGGGCGGTGATCTGATCCGCCTCGAATGCGCCGTGGAACTCCTCGGCCCTGCCCCGCTTCACGTGGGTGTTCGTCAGTTCGAGGCGCTCGATCTGCTCGTTCAGCCACGCGCACCGCCGCTCCATCGGCTCCACGAGAAACACTTCGACGTCGGGCCGAATGATGCCCAGCACGAGGCCCGGCATCCCGCCACCGGTTCCGATGTCGGCGACGCGGCCGCCCGGGCGGAGGAGGGGGGCGAGCACCGCGCTGTTGAGAATGTGTCGCGTCCACAGACGCGGCAGCTCGAGTGGCCCAATGAGCCCGAGCTCCTCGCCGCGGGCCGCGAGGTCGGCGGCAAACGCGCGCAGCGTATCGATCTGCGCGCCAGCCATATCTACCGCGGCGGCTGGCTCGGTCTCAAGCGGGGCGCCCTGGCCCCCGTCTTCCTGTTTCACGTGAAACCTATCTAGGCTGCGCGGATTACGAGACGTCGGCCCTTGCCCTCGCCCTGCGACTCCGAGTGGTATCCACGCTCGGCCACCTGGTCGTGCACAAGCTTTCGCTCGTAGGAGGACATCGGCTCGAGGCGGACCTCTTCGCGGCCGGCCGCGATCTGGGCGATCGCCGCATCCACCATGCCGGTGAGCTGTTCTTCGCGCGCCACCCGGGATCCCGCCACGTCAATGATGAGGCGCGAGAAGCGGCCGGTCTTCGCCTGAACTGCCAACCGGGTGAGATCCTGCAGCGCCTGCACGGTGTCGGGCGCCGCGATCCGGTCGATGCTCACGCCACCGCCGGTGACTGAAACGTACGCACGGCCGTTCTCGACGGTGATGTCGAGATCGCCGTCGAGGTCTGCAATGTCCAGGAGGCCCTCGAGGTAGTCGGCGGCGAGATCACCGTCGGCCTCGAGCGTCTCGAGGCTCAGCTCCTCGGTCTCTACGACTTCGCGCTCTTCAGTCACGGCCGTCCTCACTTCTTCTTCTTGGCGCGCTTTGCGCTGATGGGCTGCTGACGCTGCCCGTGCTGCTGCGGCGATGCGTCGTTGGCGGCTTCGGGAGCATCCTCAGTCAGCTTACCCTTTGCCTTCAAGCGAGCCTGGCGTGCACGCCACGCCTCGGAGCCCGGGTTCGGCATGGTGTTGATCACGATGCCCTGTTGGGCCATCGTCCAGATGTTCGAGGTCATCCAGTAGATGTTGAGCGCGAGCGGGAAGGTGACGCCAGAGAAGAGGAACGCGAACGGGATGATGTAGAGCAGGATCTTCTGCTGGCGGTACATCGGCGAGTTCTTCGTCTCATCGGAGACGTTCTTCGACATGATCTGCAGCTGAGTGAAGAACTGCGACGCGATCATGAGCACCACGATGGTACCGAGCAGGCCGACAACGACCCAGTTCTGCGACTCCCATCCCTGGGTGAAGTTCATCTTCAGGGGAGCGCCGAAGATCGAGGCCTGGTTGAAGCTGTCGGTGAGCTCGCGGTCCATGAGACCGATACCGACAGTGTTCTCCGACGCCTTCCGCAGCACGTAGAAGAGCGAGAAGAAGACAGGCATCTGGATCAGGATCGGCAGGCACGAGGAGAACGGATTGGTGCCGTGCTTCTTGTAGAGCGCCATGGTCTCGCGACTCATCGCCTCGCGCGAGAACTGATCGTTCTTGCCCTTGTACTTCGCCTGAATCTTCTTCATCTCGGGCTGGATGTCCATCATCCGGCGCTGCGACTTGATCTGGCGAACGGTCACGGGAATGAGCGCCGAGCGGACAACGACCACGAGGCCGATAATCGAAAGCACCCACGTCAGGCCACTCTCGGCACTCATGCCGAGCATGGTGAAGAGTTGATGCCAGAGCACGAGGACGACCTCAACCAGCCACCTAAGTGGCCAGAGAATGGTCTCAAAGAAGTTCACTGGATCAGGCCTTTCGGATGCGTGGGCGGACGAAGCCGCTGGGGTGTATGTCAAAGTTCATGGCGCTACGCTGGGGCACGTCATCGATACCGCCAGCACTGAACGGGTTACAACGGAGTAACCGCCAGATCGTTAGCCCGAGTCCGACGAGGAACCCGCGCTGCTGATACGCCTCCATAGAGTACCGGGAACACGATGGATAATACCTGCAGACATCGCCGTAGAGCGGCGAAATCACGCGCCGGTACAGCTTCATGATTCCGATGGCGGCGTTGCGGGGAAGCAGCCAGAGTTCGAGGGCGAGCCATTTCATCACTCGGACCGAATCTTGCGGACTGCTCGCTGCATCTCTCGTCTGATCTCATTGAACGAGGCGGAGGCTGATTTGGGCAGCGCGCGGAAGACCACATCGACGCCTGTGACGCCATCTCGGATGAACTCGTCGGCCACACTCTTCATGCGGCGACGGATGAGGTTACGCATGACCGCGTTCCCCACCGCCTTCGAGATGATGAAGCCGAATCGAGCGGGAGCTTCCTGGTCATCGCCGACAGAACGAGGAACCGCGTAGGTAATGCACAATGCACCACCTACGCGGTTCCCTGTTCTGACGACTCGGCGATAGTCCTCGCCACGAGTCACCCGATGATGCCGAGCCGGCATGATGACTCGAAGGCCAGAGACTACGCGGAAAGCTTTGCGCGGCCCTTGCCACGGCGCGCGGTCAGAATTGCGCGGCCTGCACGGGTGCGCATACGTGCACGGAAACCGTGGACCTTTGCGCGGCGGCGGTTGTTGGGCTGGAAGGTACGCTTGCTCATAGTTCAAAACTCCGTGACTTTATGGTATGAATCCCCAGGGTTACGACCCAGGGAAAGTCGGTTTTGGGCAAGCGAGAAACGAGCTGCTGCCCATACAAGGTACTTACTTTACGCCGATAATCCCGGCGCGTCAAAGTCTGGTCTTTCAGGAGTTACATACAGGGGAGCGCGAACCTGTGGATAATGTGCGGGTGAGCGCATAGATTTCGCGCCAATGGGTACACTTAGCTGTGGATAACCTCGCCCCTGTCGTACCCCCAAAGCACCAAGAAGAAGTAGATGTCTGACGAAGAACTCACCGAACTCTGGGAAGAGATTAAGCGTCATGTCAACGCTGATCTCTCCGTTGGACCCGTCTACGGAGCGCAGCTGTTGCTCGCTACTCCGAGGGGCGTCGCAGCCGGCACGCTGTACCTCGCGGTCCAGACCGATTTCACGCTGAAGCTGCTTGACGGCCGCTTGCGGCCCCCGATCATGGGGGCGCTCGCCGGTCTCACCACCGCGGAGAGCATTGATAACTTCGTCGTGATCGTCGATGAGGATGCCGTTCCGGCGCCTGAACCTGAGGCGCTGGAGCGCACCGAGTTTGTGTCCCCGCCCGCCCCCGCGCGGGTGGAGCGACCGATCCAGGAGCCGCGGAGCCGACATGCCGCGGCTGTGCCCTACGAGGATCCACACCTCAATGAGAAGTACGACTTCGATTCGTTCGTGATCGGCCAGTCGAACCGACTCGCTCATGCTGCGGCGCTCGCGGTCTCTGAGTCGCCTGCCCAGTCGTACAATCCGCTGTTCATCTATGGCGATTCGGGACTTGGCAAGACGCACTTGTTGCACGCGATCGGTCACTATTCGAAGGAGCTCTTCCCGGAGATCCGAGTGCGCTACGTGAGTTCCGAGGACTTCACCAACGACTTCATCAACTCGATCGCGAATAACCAGGGCGCGCAGTTTCAAGATCGCTACCGCAACGTCGACGTTTTGCTCGTGGACGACATCCAGTTCCTGGAGGGCAAGGCCGAGACGCAGGAGGCGTTCTTCCACACCTTCAACACGCTGCACAGCCACAACAAGCAGGTGGTCATCACCAGCGATGTCCAGCCGAAGCAGCTTCGCGGCTTCGAGGAGCGGATCACGTCGCGCTTCGAGTGGGGCCTGCTGACAGATATTCAGGCGCCCGACCTCGAGACTCGAATCGCCATCCTCCGGAAGAAGGCTCAGCGCGAGCACCTCGACGTTGACGACGCGATCCTCGAGTTCATTGCGTCAAAGTTCTCGTCGAACATCCGTGAGCTTGAAGGGACACTCATTCGCGTCACGGCATACGCCAACCTGAACCGGCAGCGGATCGATATGCCCCTCGTCAAGACTGTGCTGAAAGACCTCATTTCGATCGACAGCGACAACGAGGTGCAGCCCACCGACATCATCAGCCGGACGGCTGAGTACTTCGATCTCTCAGTAGACGAACTGTACGGCCCCTCGCGCGCCCAGCAGATCGCGCTTGCGCGGCAGATCGCGATGTACCTGTGCCGCGAGCTGACGCAGCTGTCGTTGCCGAAGATCGGGCAGCTCTTTGGCGGGCGCGATCACACCACGGTGATGTACGCCCACAAGAAGATCGCTCAGCTCATTACCGAGCGCCGCTCCGTGTACAACCAGGTCTCCGAACTCACCACGAGAGTAAGGCAGAACGGGCGGTGATCGTCCACACCCCACAGCCCACCTGTGGATAACTGTGGATAACTTCTCAAAAATGTGGAAGATTCGGGTTCCCTTGTGAATTACAGGATTTTTGTGACTTCGCCGTCTTCATGCGGATCTGCAGCTATCCACCGCTTGCAAACAACTCACACCGGTGTAGTTTCCAGCCGCAGCAAGGGAACAGCCGAGTTATCCACAGTTTCCACAGCACTTATTACTATTACAAGATTTCTCATTCTTGTAAGCGACTCAATCACGCTCCGCTCCGCGCCGGCCGGTTTCACCAAACACCAAGGTGTGCAAAGATTGTGGGGCTGGCGCCCCGTGCGCCTACGAAGGGAAAACACATGCGATTCACCGTCAACCGTGACGTGTTCAGCGACGCAGTGTCGTTCGCGGTGAAGTTGCTTCCTCAGCGGCCGACTCAGCCGCTGCTGAGTGGAGTGCTGCTTCACGCAGAGGACGCCGAGCTCACCATTTCGTCTTTCGACTACGAGGTGTCCGCTCGCACGGGGGTTGTTGCTGACGTTTCTGAGGCCGGGCGAGCTCTTGTCTCTGGACGCCTTCTTGGCGAAATCGCCCAGCGGCTTCCGCACGCGGACGTCCAGGTGTCGCTGCTCGAAAGCCGTGTTGAGGTTCGCTGTGGCAGTGCGTCATTCAGTCTCCCGGCGATGCCGGTCGAGGAGTACCCACAGGTTCCGGTCGTCGACTCCGTTTCTGGCGCGGTACCCGCGCAGGACTTCGCGGACGCTGTCGCCCAGGTTTCCCTCGCTGCCTCAAAGGACGATGTCACGCCAGTGATTACCGGCGTCCAGTTCGAAGTGTCCGAGAACTCGCTGACGCTCACGGCAACTGACCGCTATCGCGTTGCGACCCGTGGCCTCGATTGGGAGGACCGCGGAGCGGGGGAGAACCTCAGCGCCCTTGTGCCGTCGAAGATCGTTACCGAGGTCGGAAAGACCTTCTCGAATGACGGTGAAGTACGCATCACCATTGTGAAGGACGGCGAGCGCGAACTCATCGCGTTCACTGGCGGTAGCAAGACCGTCACATCGCTGCTCATCAAGGGGAACTATCCCCCCGTTGGGCGACTCTTTCCCGAGAACGTCGATAACTACGCAGTGGTGAACACCGCCGAGCTGATTGAGGCAGTGGGTCGTGTTGGCCTCGTTCTTGAGCGTGAGGCCGCGCTGCGGTTCTCGTTCGCCGAGGGAGCAGTCATGCTGGAGGCAGCTGGCACTGAGTCAGCTCAGGCCGTCGAAAGCGTTGACGTCCACCTGCAGGGAGACGAGATGATCGTCTCGCTCAAGCCGCAGTTCTTGCTTGACGGCCTTCGCTCGACCCATTCCGAGTTTGCGCGAATCGCGTTTACGCGAACCGATAACCCGGGTAAGCCCGGGCCGGTGCTCATCACGAGCCAGCGCAGCAAGGAAGAGGCCGACGACGCCAGCTTCCGTTACCTGTTGCAGCCAAACCTACTGCTCCGCTAGGCCATGAGGGTCGCTCATCTTTCTCTCGGCGACTTTCGGAATTACGCAGCCGCCGAGCTTGCACTGCATGCGGGCCCGAACCTCATCGTTGGCAAAAACGGCCAAGGCAAGACCAACCTCGTCGAAGCGATCTCCTACTTCGCGACACTGAGATCGCACCGAGTTTCCAGCGATTCGGCGATGATCCGCGCCGAGCAGCCCGCGGCCATCCTGCGGATGCGAGTTGCTGCTGGCGATCGTGACGTGCTGCTTGAAACACAGCTCAATCGGGTCGGCGCGAACCGCGCGCAGGTGAACGGAAACGTCGTACGCTCTCGAGAGCTGACGCGCTGGTTCACCTCAATCATGTTCGCCCCCGAGGACTTGAGTATCGTTCGCGGGGAGCCAGCGGGTCGTCGGAGATTCATGGACGACGCCCTGACCGCAAGACTCCCGGTCGCGGCAGGTGTGCTTTCAGACTACGAACGCGTCGTCCGTCAGCGCACGTCGCTCTTGAAGTCGGCTCGGTCGGCCTCGCGGGGGAGTGCGGCCCTGCAGGCAACGCTCGGCATCTGGGACGAGCAGCTGATTGAGCACGGAGTGAAGATCATGCTTGCCCGGAGGGAGCTCATTGCGGATCTGCGCAACCCGCTCGTTGAGGCATATTCAAACCTTGTCGATGCAGATCACTCGCCGGGGCTCTCGCTGCACGAGTCAGTCTACGAAGAGCTCGACGATGTTTCACGTGGAACGCCGGCGCCCGGCGCGGACGCGGAAGTTTCACGTGAAACGCTCGCTACGGACTTTCGCAGGGCGCTCGAATCGGTGCGCGCGAGAGAGGTCGAGCGTGGCGTGACGCTCGTGGGGCCCCATCGTGATGACCTGTTGCTCACGCTGAACGCGCTGCCGGTCCGCGGGTATGCAAGCCACGGCGAGTCCTGGTCGTTCGCGCTTTCCCTGAAGATTGCGCTCGCGAGCGTTATTCGGGCCGAATCGCCCGCGGGGGACCCGGTCATCATTCTTGATGACGTCTTTGCGGAGCTCGACCGCGGGCGCCGGGAACGACTGATGGCGGTCGTGAGTGAGTTCGAGCAGGTGATTGTGACCGCCGCGGTGGAGGGCGACGTTCCTGACGGGCTTCCCTGGCATCGAATCGAAGTCTCCGCGGGAACGCTCAGAGATCGAGACGACGATGAGTAGTCCGGCCGACTCGTTCTCCACGGCGGCGTACCTCAGGGCCAAAAGTGTATGGCGGGGGAAGATCCAGCGGCGGCGCCCACGGCGGGCGGGGGATGACCCACTGTCTCGCCCCTTTGGGGGTGGCAGGGATCCGCGATCACTGGGTATTGTGCTGGAATCCGTCGTCGTGGACATGGGGTGGTCGAGTGAACTCGAGCAGGCACGAATCATTGAGGAGTGGCCCGCGTTCGTTGGCACGGCCACCGCGGAGCACACAACCGTCACCGGCATTCGGGATGGCGTACTTGAGATCCAGTGCGATTCGACGACCTGGGCCACAGAATTGCGTCGGCTCCGCGCCGAGATGCTCACCAGACTCCTGACCGAGTACCCGGACTCAGAGATTCGGGACCTTCGCTTCCGAGCTCCGGGCGCTCCGTCCTGGCGCCACGGGCCCCGCGTCGTGCCCGGACGCGGACCGAGGGACACCTACGGATAGCAGTCACGGCGCCCTGCCAGCAGGTGTGGTGTTTCTTCGGGGACGATCCTTCCAAAAAAACGGCCACCAGACGCCCGAGAAAGCCGTTTTGCGGGCCGATTCTTGATAGAGTTGGGGTGAAGTGTGCCTCAGGCCAAAAATGGCCCGTGGTTATCCGGGAGAGTGTGCATTAGAAAATGACTTTAGAACAGACTGCGGCTGAAGAATACGGCGCTGGAGAGATCCAGGTCCTTGAGGGACTCGAAGCCGTCCGCAAGCGGCCCGGTATGTATATCGGCTCAACCGGCCCACGTGGCCTGCATCACCTCGTGTACGAGATCGTCGACAACTCGGTGGATGAGGCGCTCGCCGGGCACTGCGACACGATCAACGTGACGATCCTGAAGGACGGGGGAGTGCGCGTTATCGATAACGGACGCGGGATCCCCGTTGATATGCACCCCACCGAGGGTCGCTCAACGGTCGAGGTCGTGCTCACCGTTCTGCACGCCGGCGGCAAGTTTGGCGGCGGCGGCTATGCTGTCTCCGGCGGGTTGCACGGCGTCGGGTCGTCGGTGGTCAACGCGCTCTCCACGCGTTTCGACGTCTCGGTCATGCGACAAGGTTTCACGTGGAACATGTCCTTCACGAACTCCGTCCCGGACGCGCCTCTCGCACAGGGGGAGCCCACTGACGAGACGGGTACTGCTATCTCGTTCTGGCCGAGCGCTGAGATTTTCGAGACCACCGAGTTTGACTACCAGACCCTTCGGACCCGGTTCCAGCAAATGGCCTTCCTTAACAAGGGCCTGAAGATCACCCTCACTGACGAGCGGCCACAAGAACCTGTTGAGAACGAGAGCGGTGAGCTTGTCGAGCCCGACGCACCCTCGGACGAGTTCATGTACGAGCGAGGCATCGAAGACTACGTTCAGCACCTCAACACCGCTAAGCGCGCCGAGCTCGTCAATGAAGAGATCATCTCGTTCGAGCTCGAGGATCCGGAGCGCAAGATCTCAGCCGAGGTTGCGATGCAGTGGACGACGTCGTACTCGGAGAGCGTTCACACCTACGCGAACACGATCAACACCCATGAGGGTGGCACCCATGAGGAGGGGTTCCGTGCGGCGTTGACAACGCTCGTGAACCGCTACGCACGTGAGAAGAACATCCTTCGAGAGAAGGACGATAACCTCTCGGGCGAAGACGTTCGCGAGGGGCTCACTGCGGTTGTGTCGGTGAAGCTCGGCGAGCCGCAGTTCGAGGGGCAGACGAAGACCAAGCTCGGCAATACCGAGGCCAAGGCATTCGTGCAAAAGGTCGTCGGTGATCAGCTCGGTGATTGGTTTGAACGCAACCCGGGCCCCGCGAAAGACATCATCCGCAAGTCGATCCAGGCCGCCTCCGCGCGCCTCGCGGCCCGCAAGGCGCGTGAGACCGCGCGCCGCAAGGGCCTGCTCGAGTCGGGCGGTATGCCGGGCAAGCTCTCGGACTGCACGAGCAAGGACCCGACGGTCTCCGAGATCTTCATCGTGGAGGGCGACTCCGCAGGCGGCTCGGCCAAGACCGGTCGAAATCCCGAGACTCAGGCAATTCTCCCGCTCAGAGGGAAGATTCTGAACGTGGAGAAGGCCCGTCTCGACCGCGCGCTCGGCAACGCAGAGGTCCAGGCCATGATCACGGCCTTCGGCGCCGGCATTGGCGAGGAGTTCGATCCTGAGAAGGTTCGGTACCACAAGATCGTCCTGATGGCGGACGCCGATGTCGACGGACAGCACATTACGACGCTGCTCTTGACTCTCCTGTTCCGGTACATGCGCCCGCTCATCGATCTGGGCTACGTTTTCCTCGCTCAGCCTCCGCTGTATCGCATCAAATGGACGAACGCCGAACACGAGTACGTGTACAGCGACGCAGAACGCGACGAGCGACTTGAGGCTGGCGCGGCCGCCGGCCGCCGCCTCCAGAAGGAGAGCGGCGTTCAGCGCTACAAGGGTCTCGGCGAGATGAACCACGAAGAGCTGTGGGACACCACGATGAACCCGGAGACCCGCACGCTGCTGCAGGTCACCATGGACGATGCGGCAATTGCTGATGAGGTCTTCTCCACGCTGATGGGTGAAGACGTAGAGGCACGCCGCAGCTTTATTCAGCAGAACGCGAAGGATGTGCGCTTCCTTGACATCTGAAAACACCACCCCAGAAGACGTGACCGACGAGGCTCGGGACGAGCCGGCAATCGAGCCAAACCACGGTCGCATCGACCAGGTCGAGCTCAACGTCGAGATGCAGCGCTCATACCTCGACTACGCCATGAGCGTCATTGTCGGGCGTGCGCTGCCTGACGTCCGTGACGGCCTGAAGCCGGTCCACCGCCGCGTGATTTACACGATGTACGACGGGGGATACCGGCCGGACAAGGCCTTCTCGAAGTGCACCCGTGTCATCGGTGACGTCATGGGCCAGTTCCACCCCCACGGCGACACAGCAGTGTACGACTCACTCGTTCGCCTCGTGCAGCCGTGGTCGCTCCGTTACCCGCTTGCGCTCGGCCAGGGCAACTTCGGCTCGCCTGGCAACGACGGCGCTGCCGCACACCGTTACACCGAGACCAAAATGTCCCCGCTCGCCATGGAGATGGTGCGGGATATCGACGAGGACACTGTCGATTTCCAGGACAACTACGACGGCCGCACGCAAGAGCCGACGGTGCTCACCGCACGCTTCCCGAACCTGCTCGTCAACGGCTCGGTCGGCATCGCCGTGGGCATGGCGACGAACATCCCGCCTCACAACCTCCGCGAGGTTGCGGCAGGGGCAAAGTGGCATCTGGAGAACCCGGATGCGACGCGCGAGGAGCTGTTCGACGCCCTCATGGAGCGCATCAGCGGCCCCGACTTCCCGACTGGTGCGCAGATCCTCGGCACGAGCGGTATCCGCGACGCATACCGCACCGGCCGTGGGTCGATCAAGATGCGCGCAGTCGTGAACATCGAAGAGATTCAGGGTCGGACCTGCCTCGTCGTCACCGAGCTGCCCTACCAGGTCAATCCTGACAACCTTGCCGTGAAGATTGCCGACCTCGTGAAGGAAGGTAAGGTCCAGGGCATCGCGGACATCCGTGATGAAACGAGTGGTCGTACGGGCCAGCGTCTTGTCATCGTGATGAAGCGCGACGCGATTCCGAAGGTTGTACTCAACAACCTGTACAAGCACACGCAGCTGCAAGAGAACTTTGGCGCAAACATGCTCGCCATCGTCGATGGCGTACCGCGGACGCTCGCGATCGATGGCTTCATCACGTATTGGGTGAAGCACCAGATCGAGGTCATCGTTCGCCGCACCCAGTTCCGCCTGCAGAAAGCAGAGGCCGAGGCCCACATTCAGCGCGGCTACCTGAAGGCGCTCGACGCGCTCGACGAGGTTATCGCGCTGATCAGGCGTTCTTCGACTGTCGATGACGCACGTGAGGGCCTGATGAGCCTCCTCGGTGTCGATCAGATCCAGGCGGACGCGATCCTTGCGATGCAGCTCCGTCGCCTGGCAGCGCTCGAACGACAGAAGATTCTCGACCTCGCCGCGAAGCTCGAGGCGCAGATCAAGGAGTACGAGGGCATCCTCGCGTCGCCGGAGCAGCAGCGCGGGATTATCGTGGAGGAGCTCGACGAGCTCGTCACCCGGTACGGCGACGATCGCCGAACGACAATTCTGCATGGCTACGACGGCGACATGTCGATGGAAGACCTCATCCCCGAAGAGGAAATGGTCATCACCGTTACTCGCGGCGGGTACGTGAAGCGGACGCGCATCGACAACTACCGGTCGCAGCACCGAGGCGGAAAGGGCGTCCGCGGCGCGCAACTGCGCGCGGATGACATCGTTGAACACTTCTTTGTCACGACGACGCATCACTGGCTGTTGTTCTTCACGAACACGGGCCGCGTGTACCGTGCGAAGGCGTACGAAGTAGCCGAGGGCGGCCGCGACGCGAAGGGCCAGCATCTCGCGAACCTGCTGGCGCTCGCACCTGACGAGCAGGTCACGCAGATCCTCGATCTGCGGCAGTACGACGATGCGAGTTACCTCCTGCTCGCGACTCGCGACGGACTCGTCAAGAAGACGCCGCTCACCGAGTACGACACCAACCGAACCGGTGGCATCATTGCGATCAAGCTCCGCGAGGGCGACGAACTCGTCCAGGCACTTATCGCAGGCGCAGAGGACGACATTCTGCTGATTTCGCGGCAGGGAATGTCGGTGCGATTTACGGCCACTGATCAGGCACTTCGCCCGATGGGAAGGTCAACGAGCGGCGTCCGCGGCATGAACTTCCGCGACGGCGACTCCCTCCTCGCAGCCTCCCGCCTGAGCGATGATGAAGGCTATGTCTTTGTCGTCACCGAGGGTGGCTATGCGAAGCGCACGGCGGTCAACGAGTACCGCGTCCAGCAGCGCGGTGGCTACGGCATCAAGGTCGCGAAGCTCGACGAGACCCGTGGTGATCTCGCCGGCGGCTTTATCGTCGACGAGGGCGACGAAGTGCTTGTCGTGCTCGCGAGCGGTAAGGTGGTTCGATCCGGCGTCGCTGAGGTGCCGGCGAAGGGACGAAACACCATGGGAGTGGTGTTCGCTCGCTTCCCAGAAGGGGATCGTATTATTGGGATCGCCCGAAACGCCGAACGCGGTATCGACGATGGGGACTCGGAGGAGTCCGACGCGGAGAACTCCGTAGACAAGGAAGACGTGAATGAGTAACACAGTCGCAGACCGGCTTGCGAAGAAGACTCGCAAGAAAGCACCGGCGAAGCAGGTCCGCCTGAAGCTTGTGTACGTCGACTTCTGGTCGGCCGTGAAGTTCTCCTTCCTCGTGTCGATCTGTCTCGCCATCGTCGGGATCGTGACGGCGATCCTCGTGTATGTCGTGCTCCAGACAACCGGAGTGTTCGGTCGCATCGACGCGCTCTTCATGGACATCGTCGGCGAAGAGAACAGCCTGATGAATTTCATCGGCTTCCCGCAGGTGGCCTTCTTCTCGGTTGTCGTCGGTGTGCTGAACACCATCGTCGGCACGGCTCTCGGTGCCATCGGATCGCTCGTGTACAACCTGCTCGTGCGCGTTCTCGGTGGATTCCAGCTCGGTTTTTCGAGCAATTAGGCCCAAAGAGGCAACTCGATTTCGCATTCTCGTCCGGAACCGGTAATGTTGTCTCTTGGTCAAGGGGCTATAGCTCAGGTGGTTAGAGCGCTTCACTGATAATGAAGAGGTCCCAGGTTCAAGTCCTGGTAGCCCCACTGAATTTCACAAAATCCGCGAAAACCGGTAGTGTTATTCACAACGGGTCCTTAACTCAGTTGGTAGAGTGCCTGCTTTGCAAGCAGGATGTCGGGAGTTCGATTCTCCCAGGATCCACAACACAAACAAGAAATGCCCCGCCTCACGGCGGGGTATTTTTTGTTGCACCCAGCCCCCGAAACAGTGCCGCGAGTTCCGGCATTCGCGACACGCCAGAGATGCACATTTCGGAGGCTTGGCCCGCCGATTTCTTTTCAAACCCAAAGCGCACGCGACGAGTATCCGATGCGAAGCCAAGGAGTCCGACACGCCCGGGCACGCGATTTCCTGGTTGATTCAGGCCCAGCAGCTGAGCGTTTATGAAACTGGCAGAAGCCGCTATTGCAACCGCGGGTCGTGGCTTGCGTCTGGCAGCAACGCCGGGCAGCCGGATGTTGGAGCGCTCGCAACGAGCTCGAAGTGCCAGGGCTCGTTGTCGTAGAGCCTGCAGAGGCCGTACCCGGCTCCGACCTCGGCCAGCCACTCCGTCGCCTCCCACGGCCCCAAGTCGACCGCTTCGCCGCGCACGTGTACCGAGGTTTCGGGTGTTGCGACCCAGCGTGCGGCCTCGGCCTCGGTACCGTACTCAACGATCGCTTCTGCGAGCAGTTCCTGCTGGTCGTGCTGCGACCGCCAGCCACTGGTGATGGTGAACTCAATGCCCGAGTCGGAGGCGGCAGCTCGCAGCGCCGCGAGGAGGTCAGGATCAAGTCCGTCGATCCCCTGGAGCCCGGTGGCGAACACACTGGTACCCGCAGGCAGGTCGCCGGAGGCCGGCGCAGCGTCGTGCGGGGGAGCGGGAACCCCCACCGGCTCGCCATCCGCCTGCTGCGACGGTGGCGCCGTTCCTTCGTTCGGGGCGCCATCCGCCCGGGCCGGCGTCTCCGCGAACGCGCCCGTACCCGGAGCGCCAATTCCCTGCACAAAAATGAATCCAGCGGTCGCTGCGGCCACGACGGCACCGGCAACAAGGGCTGGCACCCGCAGTCGGCGGATTCGAAGCTCGGCAACTGTGTATCGCATGGGAACTAGTCCACTCGACCGGCGGTTGCTGGAACGTATGGCTTTTTTCATACGCTGCGCATATGCGAAGGTTCGTACGATAGAGACATGCGTGTCCTGATCGTCGAAGACGAGCCCTTTCTCGCGGAGGCAATCCGCGACGGCCTGCGCCTCGAAGCGATCGCCGGTGACATCGCAAACGACGGCGACACCGCGCTCGAGCTCTTGAGCGTGAACGAGTACGACATCGCAGTACTCGACCGTGATATTCCGGGCCCGAGTGGCGACGAGATCGCCGCGACGATCGTGCGTTCAGGCAGCGGCATGCCGATTCTCATGCTGACCGCGGCAGATCGGCTCGATGACAAGGCCTCCGGCTTCGAGCTCGGAGCCGACGACTATCTCACGAAGCCGTTTGAGCTCCAGGAGCTCGTGCTCCGGCTCAGAGCGCTCGACCGCAGGCGCGCCCACCACAGGCCGCCGGTCCGAGAGATCGCGGGCCTTCGCGTTGACCCGTTCCGGCGCGAGGTGTACCGTGACGGGCGCTACGTCGCACTCACCAGGAAACAGTTCGCCGTGCTTGAGGTGCTTGTCGCGGCGGAGGGCGGCGTGGTGAGCGCAGAGGAACTGCTCGAGCGCGCGTGGGACGAGAACGCGGACCCGTTCACGAATGCGGTACGCATCACCGTGTCCGCCCTGCGCAAGCGCATCGGCGAGCCCGCGATCATCGCGACAGTGCCCGGCGTCGGCTACCGGATCGACGCGACGGCAGGGCAAGATGTCGCCGCGTCCAGCTAAGGTTCGCGGCGCGAGCGCCAGGCTTCGCCTCACGCTGAGCTACGCCGGCTTCCTGCTCGTCACCGGTGCCCTGCTCCTCGCCGTCGTCTGGGCGTTCCTGCTGCGCTATGTGCCGCCGGACGCGATTTGGGTCGATGCGCAGTTCTTCCCGGGCCGCGACGACCTTGTTCGCGCGTTCGTGCCCCGCGCGCTCGGGGCGCTCGGGGCGCTGTTGCTCGTGGGTCTGGTGGGCGGGTGGATCCTCGCCGGCCGGATGCTGGCGCCGCTCGACCGCATGACGAAGGTCACGAGGCAGGTCAGCGCGGGCGCGCTCGGTGCGCGCATCCAACTTGCGGGCCCACCCGACGAGTTTCGCGAACTCGCCGAAGCCTTCGACACGATGCTCGACAGGCTCGAGGCACACGTCGCCGAGCAGGAACGGTTCGCAGCGAATGCGTCGCACGAACTTCGCACGCCGCTCGCCATCACACAGGCAATGCTCGACGTCGCCCGCAAGGAGCCCCCAGTGGACTCCGCGCCGCTCGTCGATCGGCTCTGGACGGTGAACGCTCGCGCGATCGAATTGACAGAGGCACTGCTGCTGCTCGGTCGGAGCGGGAGGCGCGGATTCGCCCGCGAGGCCGTCGATCTCTCGCTGCTCGTCGAGGAGGCCGTCGAGACGCTGCTCCCGCGCGCCGAATCCCGGGGCGTCACGATCGAGGTTGCCGGTGACCCGGTGCTCGCGGCTGGTTCCTCTGCACTGCTCTCCCAGGTCGCGAGTAATCTCGTACTCAACTCGATCCTCCACAACCTGCCGGCTGGCGGGCGCTCGACAATCACGACGTGGGAGGCTGGCGGCCGCGCCCTGCTGTCCGTTGAGAACACGGGGGCACGGCTGAGCGAGGAACTCGTCGCCACGCTGACCGAGCCGTTCCGGCGTGGCAGCGAACGAACGCGCGCGGACGACTCGGGTGTCGGCCTGGGGCTCGCGATCGTGCAGAGCATCGCTCAGGCGCATGATGGCAGCCTGACGCTCCGCCCCCGCCCGGGAGGCGGCATGATCGCGATCGTCACGTTGCCGCTGGCGATGCCCCCGGCACGCCGGCTACGGGGTGAGGGACACCACGGCGAGCGCTGACACGATAAGCACGACGAGCAGCGCGAAGCCGCCAGCACGCTGCAGTACCTCACGTGCGCGGAACCGCGATCGCGTCTGCGCGCAGGCGACGAGTGCGAGCCCGACGGCCCCACCCGCGGTGTTCGCGATGACATCAGTGATGTCCGCCGCCCCAACGGCGAGCACGAACTGAAGGACTTCGTACGTGGTGCTGATCGCAGCGATGAGCAGCGTGCCAGACCACCATGCCCTGCGCGGCCAGAGCACACCGAGGAGCAGCCCGAGCGGCACGAAAACCAGGAAGTTCGCGGCGACCTCCGCCGGTGCGCTCGGGCCGAAAACCGCCGTCCCTGCGAACGGGACCCATTTCACGGGAGACAGGCTCTCGCCGACGTGTGGCAGACGCAGCTTCCACACGATCGCCCAGGTCAGCAGCGTCAGATACGTGCTGAACGCCGCGACGAGCACGGTCTCTGCCGCCAGGGGCACGCGCGCGGTGGGGAGCGGTCGCGTCGAAGGAGCCAGGGTGCGAGTCGTATCGAGCATGACACCAGTCAAGCGGCGCGGGTGTTGCGAGAGCGTTGAGAGATTTCGATATGCTCACGAAACATCGGGGCGGCGGGAGCCGCCGCCCCGATCCTGATCCGGGTGGCCCTACGCCTCCCAGCGCCGCAGGAGCGCGGCGAGCGCCTGTCCGCCGCCGATGCACATCGAGACGACGGCGTGGTCGAGGGCGTTGCGCCGCAGATTCATTGCCGCTCGGAGGGTGAGGATCGCGCCAGTGGCACCCACCGGGTGACCGAGTGCGATCGCGCCGCCGAACGGGTTGGTGCGTTCAGGATCGAGCCCGGCGTCACGAATCACGGCGAGCGCCTGCGACGCGAACGCCTCGTTCATCTCGGTGTGATCGATGTCGCCCGGCGACATGCCGGTCTGCGCGAAGAGCTTTTCGAGCGCAAGGGTCGGCGCGTAGCCCATGATGTCGGGGTCGATGCCGGCAGCGGTGACCGCCTCGATCGTCGCGAGGGGCGTGAGGCCACGCTCCCGCGCATCGGACTCACGCATGAGCACGACCGCCGCAGCGCCATCGTTGATCCCGGAAGCGTTTCCGGCGGTGACCGAGCCGCCCTCGGCGAACGCGGGCCTGAGACCGGCGAGCACCTCCTGCGTCGTGCCCGGCTTGGGATGCTCGTCAGCCGAGACGGTGACGGGGCGCCTGCCCGAGGTCGTCACCGGAACGATCTCCTCCGCGAACGCGGCCTGCGATTCGGGCAGCGCGGCACGGCGCTGGCTCTCCACCGCGAACGCGTCTTGTTCTTCCCTGGACACGCCGAACCGTTCGGCGACGTTCTCCGCGGTCGTCCCCATGTGCTTGCCCGTGAAGGGATCGCTGAGCATCTGCAGGGTGCCGTCGACGAGCGTCCGATCGCCGAGCTTATCGTTGAAGCGGGCGTTGTAGTCGTAGAACGGCAGCCTCGTCATATTCTCGTCGCCGCCAGCGACAACGACGTCGACGCCGCCCCACAGCAGTTGCTGTGCGCCCGACCAGATCGCTTGCAGCCCCGAGCCGCAGAGCCGGTTCACCGTGAACGCGGGCACAGCGGTGCCCAAGCCGGCGGCGATCGAGACCCGGCGTGCGTTGTAGGCGTCCGCGCCAATCTGGCCGATGTTCCCCATGATGACCTCGCCGACCTCCGACGGCGACACCCCGGATCGCGCGAGCGCCTCCCGCACGGCGACGGCCCCGAGCTCGTGCGCCTCGGTGTCGCGGAACGCCTTACCGAAGCTGCCAATGGGGGTGCGGGCGCCGGCGAGAATGGCGACTCTCTCGGAAGTATGCATGGTGGTGTGCTCCTCACAGACGTGTGACGGAGCACCGGGTCGACACAGTGCTCCGTTGCGTGATCGATTGTTCCCTAAGCATCGCAGATCGTGGCGCCGGTCGCCGAAGCGTAGCGCTCGCTTGATCGCGCGGTAGTGTGAGGGCGTGAGTAGCGTCGAAGAGCCGAGCACCGAGAACCGGGCGCCGCGGAGCCGGGCCCGCAACGGGGAGTCTCGGGCATCGGTCGTCGCCGCCGCGCTGAAGAGTTTCGCGGCGCGGGGGTATTTCGGCGCGTCAATGCGCGACATCGCCTCCGAAGCGAACATCGGCCTCGCCGGGATCTACCACCACTTCGGCAGCAAGCAAGACCTGCTGCAGGCGGTGATGACCATGACGCTGCAGGACGTGCTCGCGAGCACCCGGGCTCGCGTCGCCGCGGCGCCCGCCGACGACCCCGCCGCGCAGCTCGACGCCCTCGTCCGTGCCTGGGTCGAGTTTCACACCGTGCGTCAGGAGGAGGCTCGCGTCGGCGCCTCCGAAGTTCACTGCCTCGAGGGGGCGGGGCGCGATCGAGTGATCGCCCTGCGGGATGAGCAGGAGACGCTGTTCGTCGACGTCGTCGAACGCGGGGTTCGCCTCGGGGCGTTCACGACACCGTACCCGCGGGAGGCGGCGCGCGCGATGATCAACATGGGGATCGCGGTCGCCACGTGGTACCGGCTCGATGGCGATATCAGCCCGCACGGGCTCGCTGAGCGGTACGCGCGGATGTCGCTCGATATGGCCGGCGCGCTCGCGACGCGGGACTAACCGCCCCGCAGCCTGCCGCGGC